>Ga0265303_10002309_pt1 | contig 11782 bp, 9 predicted proteins | sample Helome_2_FD_192494 | JGI IMG/M metagenome (GOLD analysis project Ga0265303, IMG submission 192494) | Marine sediment microbial communities from subtidal zone of North Sea - Hel_20160317 (Illumina Assembly) | ecosystem: Environmental > Aquatic > Marine > Subtidal zone > Sediment ...
CATAGGCCAGCAATCCCCCGGCTTGGGCCATGGCCTCGATAATGAGAACACCCGGCATGACCGGTTGCCCTGGAAAATGCCCCTGGAAAAAGGGCTCGTTAATCGTGACATTTTTCAGGGCAATGATCCTGTCACCGGGTTCCAATTCCATGACACGGTCGACCAGCAAAAATGGATACCGGTGGGGCAGCAACTCCATAATTTTCTGGATATCATACTCGGCTTTCATTTTTTATTCCATTTTCTCTTCAAAGCGTTTAAATCTTTTCTCCAATCCCGAAAGTCTTTTACTAAATTCCGGCAATTTTGGAATCAACCGTTGAACCCGCAGCCATATTCGATGCGGCATCTCTGGAATACCGGAAGACACAATCTGACCGTCGGGCACCGGCTTTCCCACACCGGTCCGGGGGCCGACGGTGGCACCGTCACCAATGGTCAGATGTCCGGCGACTCCGGCCTGACCGGCCAGGATAGCGTTTTTGCCGATCGTAACGCTACCCGAAATTCCAACCTGAGCGACAAGGACCGTATTTGCCCCCACGCTGACGTTGTGAGCGATGTGAACCAGGTTATCGGTTTTAACCCCTCGGCCGATGTGGGTTTTTCCGAAAGTTCCTCTGTCGATGGCATTATTGGCCCCGATTTCGACATCATCATCGATTTGAACAATTCCCGTGTGCGGAATTTTGTGATAGCAATTGCCGTCCGGCGCAAACCCAAAGCCATCACTGCCAATCACCGTACCGGCATGAATGATTACCCGATTGCCGATGACACAACGCTCCTGTATGGTTACATTGGGGTGGATGACGACATCATCGCCAACAACGACCTTGTCTCCAATCACGACTCCGGAATGAAGCCAAACACGATCACCGACGGTAACATGACGTCCGATAACCGCCACCGGGTCAACCGTAAGGCCCTGGCCGTGATTAAATTTCTGGCCGATCACGGCGCCGGGATGGATCCCCGCTTGAGGCTGGGCCGGCGGATGAAAATATTGCAGGGTTTTGGCAAAGGCCACCATGGGATTGTCCACCTGCACAAGATTGCGGGCTCCGGTATTGACATCCCTGGGAACAATTATCGCCGCGGCCAGGCAATCGCCCATCTTTTTGAAAAATTTGGCATTGCCCGCAACTGTAATTTCATTGTCTCCGGCCTGCTCAAAAGGAGCCGCGCCACTGATCACTTTGTTAGAATCGCCGATAATATTGCCCTGCACTAGAGCTGCAATTTTGGATATCGGTACTTTCATAACCGTCACTGATATTAAGGCTTATTTTTATAGGTGATTTATTTTTTTGCCTTGCCAGATTTGGTATTGAGTTTCTGGATAAGTTTGTCGGTTAAATCAACAGAATTGGGCGTATAAATGACGCCGCGTTTATCCATGATCAAAAGGTAACCTTCTTTTTTCCCGATTTCCTGGGTAATGACAGCTACATCGCTTTGCAGTTGCTGCATTAATTGACCTTGAAGTCTCTGCAGCTCGGAACGATACTTTTTTTGCAATGTTTTAAAATCATTAACCTTGATGCGCTGTTCCCGTTCTTTTTCTTCGCGCATCTCTTTGCTCATCACCATGGACTCGCGCTCAAGCCGCTTTCTGATGGTTTCAATTTCGTTGCCTTTATTCTGCAGATCGGCGGCCATCTTTTCGTTTTCTTTTTTGAGTTCAGCCTGGATTAATTTTCCGGCATTGGAAGTCTCCAGGACCTTTTGAAGATCAATCACACCTATTTTAGCCACATCTGCAGCCAGAGAAAAATTGCAGCAAAAAATGATAATAAAAAAACTGACGATACTGGCAATTTTATATGCTCTCATTATATTCCTCCTTGTCTTTGAGCAGAGAATCCGGACCATGAGGGTCCGGCTTTGATTCCAGCTATGCTGGTAATAATCTTTTCCAAATGGAAAAATTAATATCCCGCCGTTTCATTATTCCATTAATCAATGATTGAGGCAAATACGCATGCCTCAAAAAATACCTGCCTTTTCACGCCGATGGCGTGATAGAAATTACGAGACGTTTAGATAGTGATAAATTCGCAACCCATTTGCAACAAAAAATTTGTGGCACCGTCAAATTTCTGGCTAACGGTTTGGGCTGACGAATGCTCTCCGATTGGTCTAAAAAGCCGAGGCCATGGAAAATTCCCAGTTACCGGAAGCGCTGTCTGTGGGTTTGGGATCAAGGATCCAACCGTATTCCAGACGAATCGGTCCCATGGGAGACAGCCATCGAATGCCGCAACCGGCACTTTCCCGCAGGTTAGCAAGATCAACATCCTCACCCTCAGCATAAATATCTCCGGTGTCAAAGAAAACAACGCCATACACCCCGGCTTGGGGGACAAGTGGAAATCGAATTTCGGCGTTCCCCTGAACAAACTTGGTGCCGCCAATCTCGGAGCCGTTTTCATCCCGCGGGCTCAAGTCGTCACGAGAAAACCCCCGCAACGCATCGATGCCCACCATATAAAATTTTTCATAGTCCGGCAGTGTTTTTCCCTGGAGCTGTTTTACATAACCGGCTTTGCTGTGCAAAACGCCCACAAGCTTCCAGATCAATGGAAAATACCAGCCGGTTTCGCCAACGACTTTGTTAAATCCAACCGTTCCGCCTAACCCGGCAAATTCATATGACACATTATGGATAGATCCTGCGGTCGGATGAAAAAGATCATTTCTGGAATCATATCTTAAACTGTTGGTAATACTGCTTTTAATATTTTCCCCAGCGTCCCTTTTGATGGAGTCAGCGGCATCTTCACTTACGTTTTTTATATCAGCAATATCATAGGTGTAGGTCAGGTAAAATCGGGTAAAATCAATTACCGGATAGCCGAATCGCAGATTGCCGCCGACACTGTCTTTATCATAGGTTGAGAAACTGTAATTCCAATTGTAAACATCTGCACCGGCCGACAACGGGATATCAAATAACCACGGCTCCGTAAAACTCAATGTAAATTTGGTAGTTTTTGATCCAAACTGTCCCCTTAACGCCAGCGTCTGAGCACGTCCAAACAGGTTCCGTTCGGATACGGAAGCGGTTAAAAATAGGTTTTCAATGTTCCCATAGCCGGCGCCGAAACTAAAGGCCCCGGTATTTTTTTCGGTTACATCGATGCGCAGCTTCATCTTATCGTCGGCACTGCCTTTGACTGTGTCGACCTTTATGTCCTCAAAAAAATCAAGTCGATATAAGTTTCGCACACTGCGCTTTAATCTTCGACCGCCATAAAGTTCTTGCTCATAAACCTTCAACTGCCGCCGGATCACCTTATCGCGGGTCTTGGTGTTGCCGCTGATGATGATTTCTTCAAAATAAACTTGCTTGCCCTTGTCAATATCAAAACTAATATTGACGACTAACTTCTCGGGATCCTGTTCGATGCGGGGCGCAATATCGACATTGGCATAGCCTTCATCGGCATAAATATCTGACAGCGCAAGCACGTCCATGCGTATGGTATCCCGATTATAATATTCCTCCTCTAAAATTTTAATCCTCTTCAGCAGTTGCTCCGGAGGAATGATCAAATCGCCAGCCATCGTCACTTCGCCGACCTTGAACTGCGGCCCCTCAACAATGCGGATGGTAATGACTATACCGTCCTCCTCGAACTTGACTTCCGGCTCGCCGACTCTGGCCTGGACGTACCCCTGATTGTGATAAAAAGAGGTCAGTCTAGCCGTGTCCTGACTAAGGTTTTCCTCGTTAAGATCTCCGGCAGAGGTGAACCAGGAAAGCAGATTTTCTTCGGAGGTCGCCATCAATCCTTTCAACTTACGGTCCGAATAGGCACTGTTGCCGGAAAAAACAATTTTCTCAATATGAAATTTTTGACCCTCAGTGATTTCATATTCGATATCGGCCTGATTTTCTTTCTGCGGGTAGACATTAAATTTGACTTTGGCATTGTAAAAGTTTTTTTCTTTGTACAGTTCTTCAATCCGTCGCATGTCACTTTGGATGGTATTAATATTAAGGATGGAACCCTTGCGGATGGTCAGAACTTCTTTAATTTCATCATCATCGTAAACCCAACTGTTCCCGTCTACTAGAATGGCCCGCACGGTAGGTTTCTCCTTAACCGTAAAGATGATAATTTTGCCGTCTGCAACCGTTTCAGCATCCACGCGAACATCATCAAAATAACCCATGGCATAAACGGCTTTTAATTCATCAGATATAGTTTTTAAAATAAATACATCACCATTTTTTACTTTTAAAATTTTTCGAATGGCATCTTCTTCAATACGCTGGTTGCCCTTTATCTGAATCTCAACAATCGTTTCTCGCTCGAAAAGCTTTAAGACCATTTCCTGGACCAGTGTTTTTACGGTGGCGGAAAGATTTTCGACGCCTTCGCCTTCGGCTGAAAATGCATGGGGATCTTCGACCTTCTGCGAACGCAGCATTTTGGCATCCAGGCTGAAATTCTGACCGAGCCAGGTCAAGCTTCCCCAGATAACGTAGTTGCCACCGGTATCAACTCCGATCTGACGTATGGCGGCCGGACTGTCTGTCCGCAATCCGCGGGAAGCCAGGGTTTCTTGATCCAGAATGAGTATTTTAGCACCTTCCTGCTCCAGCTGGGTTTTAATAACTTCGGGAATTTGCTCCTTTAAATAAGACAAATCTTCCTGAGCATATACTTCAAAGGGCAGTATAACAACGCGGACGGGTTGTTGCGCATAGGCAACGTCGGCTATTAAAGAGAATAATAGTAAAAGGATCGGACATGCGCGCTTATTCATAGAATCCTTTTAGAAAGGACGGTTAGCTGGCGGATGGTCACGGCACAGCCGTCAATTTTCCCTCTACAATTGTTACACGGCGGGACATGCAAGAAGCTAGTTCCATATTGTGGGTTACCACAACCAGCGTCATCGAGAAGTCTTGATTCAGCTCCATTAGCAGGGAGTGAATGTGTTCGCTGTTGGTTTTATCCAGGTTTCCGGTCGGTTCATCTGCGAGCAAAACAAGCGGTTTTAAAACCAGGGCCCTGGCAAGCGCCACCCGCTGCTGCTCTCCACCCGACAATTTCCCAACTCGATAGTTTAATCTATCCTTCAACCCGACCCTGACGAGGATTTCCTCTGCTGCCTGAGCCGCGGGTTGTTTCCCCGCACCCTGAATCAGCGCCGGCATCATGGTATTTTCAAGCGCGCTGAATTCGGGTAAGAGATGATGAAATTGAAATACAAACCCCACTGACTGATTTCGAAACCGTGCCAATTTAAGATCATCATACAAAAAGACATTTTCGCCTTTAAACAGCAATTTACCGCTGTCGGGCCTATCCAGGGTGCCGATGATATGAAGCAAGGTCGATTTGCCGATACCTGAAGCACCCACAATGGCCAGGGTCTCCCCGGTGGACAAATCAAAATTGAGTCCTTTTAAAACATCAATACTGACCCCGCCGTTGGAAAAGCTTTTGCTCAAGTTACGAACAGCGATGACACTTTCTACCTGTTCGAAATCCTTTTCATGATTTTCATTTAGCATGGGTTACCCGCTATCCCGGTTGAGCGTTTTGCGCTCAATTAGGATGATCTAACCGTACCTGATGGCCTCAACAGGATTCAGTTTAGACGCCTGTCGCGCCGGATAAAGGGTAGCCAGAAAACATATCAGCAAGGCCGCCGCAATAATCGAAACAACATTTATAAATTCAACCTTGACCGGCAATGACGTGGTAAAATAATAAATATCCCCGGCCAATTCATGGACATCAATGTGTTTGAGCAGAAAACATAGAATGAGCCCCAAAACCAGTCCCAGAGATGTGCCGACTGTTCCGATGACCATGCCGTTGAAGACAAAAATTTTTCGTATGCTCCTCTCGGTGGCTCCCATGGCCTTTAGAATTGCAATGTCCCGGGTTTTGCCCATGACCATCATGATCAGGCTGCTGGCGATGTTAAAGGCCGCCACCAGAATAATGAGGGTTAATATGATAAACATTACCCTTCTTTCCAGCTTAAGTGCTTTGAAAAGGTTGCGGTTCATCTGCATCCAGTCCATCGCCCAATAGGGAAACTTCAGTTTAGACGTAATTTTTTGGGCAACATTTCTCGCGTCATATATATCGGTCACCCGAATATCAAGTCCGCTGACGGAATTTCCCATCCGCATTAACTTCTGGGCATCTTTTATATTAATATAAGCAAAGGTCTGGTCATAATCATACATACCGGACTCAAAAAATCCGGTTACCTGAAACTGTTTCATAGCCGGTACATGCCCGATGGGAGACAACATTCCCCGGGGAGAAATCAAATAGATGACATCGCCTTCAACAACCCCGAGGTTTCTGGCCAATTCACGCCCCAGAACAATGCCGGGAATGGCGGTTGAAGCGCCCCGGGAGGGACCGGCGGTTGCCGGATCGGGCAAATTCACCTGCTGAAGGGTCTTCATGACCCGGCCGGCTGATGTTGGGTCTATGCCCCGCAGCACCGCACCGGAAGCCCCACCTTTGGCTCGCAACATAATTTGAGACAGGATAAACGGTGTGGCGGCTTCAACACCTTCAGTCTGTTCGACTGCCTGCAGCACCTTACGGTATTCTGTAAAAGCACCTCCGTGACGTTTAAGGATCACCTGGGGTTGGCCGCCTAGTATGCGACTCTTTAGATCAGCCTCAAAACCTGACATCACCGCTATAACCACGATCAGGGCCATTACTCCCACCGCCACCCCGGCAATGGAAAGAATGGTGATCAGGGAAATAAAAGCCTGCCTTTGTTTGGCTCTCAGGTATCGGCCGCCGATGAATAATTCAAATCCCATGGATGTAAAGTTATTGGTTATAGGTTATTGCCCCAATTGAGAAAAAACAATTGGGAGTTCTCTGTGTATTCTTCTATAGCCCTTTTTTCCCTGAGCTCTTAGCCCAGTGCCCTATACTTCTGCCCTGTGTTTCATGTGTGGAAAGAGGATAACTTCCCGAATAGATGCAGCATCGGTGAGCAGCATGACCAGCCGGTCGATGCCGATGCCCTCACCGGCGGTCGGAGGCATCCCGTACTCCAGGGCCTCTATATAGTCAATATCCATTCGATGCGCTTCCTCATCACCTGCCTGGCGTCCTTCAACCTGCTGGCGAAACCGCTCATACTGGTCGACCGGATCATTGAGCTCGGAAAACCCGTTGGCTATCTCGCGGCCGGCAATAAAGAGTTCAAATCTTTCAGTAAGATCCGGTTGCTGATCACTGCGCCGCGATAGGGGTGAAACCTCCGCAGGATATTCAGTAATAAAAGTCGGTTGAATCAACTTGGGCTCCACCAGGGCGTCAAACAATTTGGTGATTACCTTACCCAACTGTCCGGTTTTGGTAACTTTAACCCCCTTCTGGGAAGCCAATTTGAGGAGCCCTTCTTTGTCCTTTAAAAGAGCCGGATCAATACCTCCCAGCTCCTCGAGCGCGGAATACAGCGACAACCGTCGCCACTTTCCTGAAAGATCGATGTCCTGGCCCTGGTAGGTAATCTGAGCCGTTCCGGCAACCGATAAAGCGATCTCGGCAATCAATTGTTCGGTTAGTTCCATCAGGTCGCTGTCGGTGCCATAGGCCTGATAAAATTCGAGCATGGTAAATTCCGGATTATGCTGGGTGGACACCCCTTCGTTTCTGAAATTGCGATTGATCTCGAAAACTCTCTCAAATCCTCCTACGACAAGGCGCTTCAAATATAATTCCGGCGCAATGCGCAGGTAAAGGTCCATTCCCAAGGCGTTATGATGGGTTTTAAAAGGAGTGGCTTCGGCCCCTCCGGGGATAGGTTGCATCATGGGTGTTTCAACTTCCAGAAAATCCCGTTGAATAAAATAATTGCGGATCTGTTGAATAATCTGGCTGCGCTTTAAAAAAATATCCCGTACCGCGTCATTGATAATCAGATCGACATAGCGCTTCCGGTAACGCTTTTCGGGATCGCGCAATCCATGGAATTTCTCAGGCAGAGGGCGAGTGGCCTTGCACAGCAGAGTCAGTTCCTGGGCCAGCAAGGTCCATTCGCCGGTCCGAGTTTGAAATAGTCCGCCTTTTAACCCTACGAAATCGCCGATATCAAGCTGTTTGAAAAGCCGATAAGCATCGTCGCCGATGCGGTCTTTTCTGATATAGCCTTGAAGCTGTCCGGTCCGGTCCCTGAAACGGATAAAAGCGCTTTTGCCGAAACTGTTGATCGCCATCATGCGACCGGCGGTGACGAAAACCGGTTCGTCCTCGGCCAGGCTTTCAGATGATTCATTGATAGCGTTTTGAATGTCCCGAACCGTGTGCAATACGACAAATCCACTGGGATAAAGATTGACCTGGTTCTTTTTTAATTCGTCAATTTTTGCTTTTCGATTTTGCAGCAGCTCGCTAGTTTTTTCCATAATTTTATCGATTCTCAAAGCTGTTTTAACATAGCAGATTGCGCTGACGGCTTCTATAGTGGTTGTCATAAAAACGCTCCGGTAATGAACTATCCCGCCGCCCCGAGTAGCGGGATCTCCGCTTCGCTGCGACAAGCAACGGGATATCAACCGCAATATTTTTTTATCGCCCCAAGGGACGGGGAATCAACTTCTCGTCCGACTCCGGCGGATTGGAACGTTCTTTTCTACAACCACTTATACCGCAATTCCGCATCTCGGATTAAGATCAAGGGAAGCGGTACAAGCTTAAATCGTATCTGATAGCGTATTTGCTAAAAGCTGTCAAGATCAAGATGAAGGCTGCAGCTTATATCTGTGTTAGCTTTTACTGACTCACTTAAAAAAAGGGTTGTTATTGCGGATATGGCGCCAAAATCCCAGATCACTATACTCAAATTTCAAACAATATCTAAATTTTAAATTCAGTCAATTACCTGTTCTGATGAGGTTGTCTTGGACGGGCTAGACCGGAGAATCTATCTGTTTGAATTGCAGGGTGAAGGTGGTGCCTTTGTTTTCTTCGCTTTCGACATTCAGCCATAAGTCATAGGCCTCAAGAATGCGGTGCACGATGGACAGCCCGAGACCGGTGCCAGAGGGTTTGGTGGTAAAAAAGGGATCAAAAATGGTTTTCAGCTCCTCCTGGGACATCCCGCAGCCGTTATCGGTAATTTTGATACAAGCGCGTTTGCTTCTTAAGACATACATTTCAATGTCGATCACGCCTTCACCGTCAATGGCTTCTGATGCATTTAACAATAGGTTCCAGAGAATCTGCCGCAGGTGAACCGGGTCGATTGAAATCCATATATTGGATTGGATTTTCTTGGTTGTTGTGATGCGACCGTCATTGGATGCATCTTTTTCAAATAACTCGGCCGTTTCGATTAATACTTTTTCAAGCTCAATGGGCTCAACTTTCCCTGCAGGCGGCCGTGCATACATCAGAAAGTTGTTAGCCAGCGAACTTAACCGATCGGCCTCACGCAAAATTATCTGCATGAGTCTGTCATGATCAGGGTCATAACGGATATCTTCTTTGAGAAGCTGTATGGATCCGGTCAGGGAAGCCAGTGGATTTTTTATCTCATGCGCCAGGCCGGCGGCCATCTCACCGACGGCTGCCATTTTCTCGACACGCTTTACGTGATTCTCCATGACCCGTAGTTCTTTTCGGGTGCTTCGAACTTGCTCGGACAGAAAGCTGCTCAAAAAAGCTACTGCGAAACAGGCGGTCATGGTTATCAGAATTTTGTAAAGTACCTGATTCCACGGGAGGCTCGAGGCGAGCATCCCCTCCTCGGCAACAAATGGAAAGATGACACCATAATATTCAAAATCCACCATGATGCCGAACTGGATGCTGCAAATCGCAGCGATGACCAGAGTTCCCCGGATTGACAGCAATATGCTGGAATAAATGATGACAACCAGATACAGAAATGAGAAAATGCTCGAAAAGCTTCCGGTAACAAAAAGGATCACCGTAACAACCAAAGTATCGATAAAAATTTGGACATAGGCAAAGGCGATGTGTTTTTTAATGCGATCGATGGACAGGGCATACAAGATTGAAAGAAAAAAAATGGACGCGATAAGACCATATAGAAGTTTTAGGGGGGGGCCGATGGGCGGGGGGGATTCTCCGAGTTGTAGCACGATGGATGAGCCCAGCAACAGGGTTGAAAAAAGGACCCGAAAAAGCATCAACCACTTCAATTTATCTTTGAAGTCCTTTTCGGGCATTTGCAATGCGTGATCCATAAGATATTACAATCGAAGGGTATTAAAACGGCTGGGGCCTGTGAGAGGTACGGTTGCTTCTATCAGAGAACCAACCGTACCTTTGGAATTCTTGATTTACCGAATCATCGATACAGCTATGAAATGGCTCCGGCCATTTGGAATATCGGAAGATACATGGCAACCACCAGGCCACCGATGGTCACGCCTAAAAATACCAGCATGAAAGGCTCAATCAATGCGGTCAGGTTTTCAACGGCCTGATCAACTTCCTCATCGTAAAAATCGGCGATTTTCTCCAGCATGGCATCCAAGGCACCGGTTGATTCGCCAACACCGATCATCTGGCATACCATCGGAGGAAATACACCGCTTTCGTTTAAGGGATCTGCCATGGTACGGCCTTCAGCAATGCCTGAGCGGACGCTGTAAATCGCCTTTTCAACGGTTCGATTTCCTGCGGTTTTGGCAACAATATCGAGTGCTTCCAAAATGGCCACACCACTGCCCAACATGGTGCCCATGGTGCGGGTAAACTTGGCGACAGCCACTTTGCGTAACAGCTCCCCGAATACGGGGATCTTTAAAAGCAGGTTGTCGACCACATCCCGCCCCTTTTCGGTGCTGTGAAACTTCTTGAAGGCAATCGCAAACAGAAAAATACCGATGATGATATAGACAATCTTGCTCTTGACCATATCGCTCATGGCCACAACAATCTGGGTGGGCAGCGGAAGTTCGCCGCCCATGTCTGCGAACATTTCCTCAAAAACCGGAATTACAAAAACCAGAATAACTGCCAAAACAACAATCGCAATAATCAAGGTAACGATGGGATACGTCATGGCCCCTTTAACCTGAGACTTGAGTTTGGCAGCTTTTTCCATATAGGCTGCAAGCCTTCTTAAAATTGCATCAAGGATACCACCGGCCTCCCCGGCAGCAATCATATTGACGAACAGGTCATCAAACTGTTTGGGAAACTTTTTCAGTGCTTCGGCCAAGGTTGCCCCGCCCTCGACTGACTCTTTTATATCTTTCAGCATCTTCTTAAACGTGGCGTTGGCCTGTTGAGAATAGAGGATGTCGAGACATTGAATGATCGGTAGGCCGGCATCGATCATGGTCGAAAATTGTCGGGCAAAAAGTATGATATCATGCTCTTTGACTTTAGGCTGGAGAAAGCTGACGTTTGCGAAAAGGTCTTTGGGCTTCTCCTTAATTTTGGTCGGCATAATCTTCTGGCGAACCAATTGTGATTTTACAGCATCTTCGTTGACGGCTTCAATCTCGCCTTTCGAGGTACCGCCAGTTCTATTTTTGCCCGTCCACAGGTAAACTGCCATGATCAATCCTCCCTGATGATTTGAAATAAGACACAATGGCCGGTGGTCTGCGCCTACTCTATGAATTTTGCTCTGGTTGCCACCGCCTGATAACTGTGATTTTTAATCACGAGCAGGCATCTTTGGCGATAATTTAATATTCAGAATCATTATCGGCCAGAGAGGAAAAAACTTAAATCTTTTAGACAATAATTGTTGAAAATAAATTTATAGCTCGACCCTTTAGCAGGCGGAT
>Ga0265303_10002311_pt1 | contig 11778 bp, 13 predicted proteins | sample Helome_2_FD_192494 | JGI IMG/M metagenome (GOLD analysis project Ga0265303, IMG submission 192494) | Marine sediment microbial communities from subtidal zone of North Sea - Hel_20160317 (Illumina Assembly) | ecosystem: Environmental > Aquatic > Marine > Subtidal zone > Sediment ...
GGTCAGGACACGGGAGCAGCATAAATGTCCAGAATCGAAGCAGAAGTTGGCAAGCCGCAGGGCGGCTTGATGAAGTGGATCGACGATCGCTTCCCGTTCACCAAGACGATGGAGCATCACGTAACCAAGTATTACGCGTCCAAGAATTTCAACTGGTGGTTTGTGTTCGGTGTGCTGGCGATGGTTGTTCTCGTCATCCAGCTAGTGACCGGCATTTTCCTGACGATGAACTACAAGCCGGCGGCGGCGGAAGCGTTCGCCTCGGTTGAGTACATCATGCGCGACGTCGAGTGGGGTTGGCTCATTCGCTACATGCATTCGACCGGCGCATCATTCTTTTTCATCGTGGTGTACCTGCACATGTTCCGCGCCATGCTCTACGGCTCCTACAAGAAGCCACGTGAGCTGATCTGGCTGATCGGTATGCTGATCTTCCTGGTGCTGATGGCAGAAGGTTTTGCAGGCTACCTGTTGCCCTGGGGCCAGATGTCCTATTGGGGCGCACAGGTAATCATCTCCCTGTTCGGCGCGATCCCAGTGGTAGGCGACGCACTTGTTGAGATCATCCGAGGTGACTATTCGATCTCGGACATCACATTGAATCGTTTCTTCGCGCTGCACGTCATCGTGCTGCCGCTGGCGCTAATTGGACTCATCTTCGTCCATATCGTTGCGCTGCATGAAGTTGGCTCAAACAACCCTGACGGCATCGAGATCAAGAAGCACAAGGGGCCGGATGGAATACCGCTCGATGGTGTTCCGTTCCATCCACATCACACGTCGAAGGATCTCGTGGGCATCATCGTCTTCCTTATGATCTTCTGTGGGGTGGTGTTCTTTGCACCGGATATGGGCGGCATGTTCCTCGAACATGCAAACTTTGAGCCTGCGAATTTGACGGCGACACCCGAGCACATTGCACCGGTCTGGTACTACACACCGTACTACGCAATCCTGCGTGCGGTGCCAGACAAGCTCTGGGGCTTCATACTGTTTGGACTGTCTGTGATGTTGCCAATTTTCCTGCCATGGCTGGATCGTTGTCGCGTCAGGTCAATTCGCTATCGCGGCTGGATGTACAAGACGGCACTCAGCATCTTCGTGGTCACATTTATTACGCTTGGGTGGCTCGGCCTGCAGGCTGCCACTCCGACGTACGTCATGTTGGCGCGAGTCTTCTCAGTACTTTACTTTGCGTTCTTCCTGCTCATGCCTTTCTATACGGCCATGGACAAGACGAAGCCAGTGCCGGACAGGGTGGTCTACCATGATTAGTTTCAAGAGAATTACCAGTACGCTGGCGCTGGCTGCGTGCTTCTTCACGTCGCCGCTTATGGCGGCAGGTGGCGGAATTCATCTGGAACCGGCAGAACTCGAGCGGGACAACATTTCCTCGCTGCAGCGCGGGGCACGTAATTTCATGAATTACTGTTCTGGCTGTCATTCGGCGCAGTACGTTCGTTACAACACGATCGGTAAGCACCTGGGTTTGTCAGAAGAGCAGTTGATCGACAACCTGATGTTCAATGCCGAGAAGACCTTTGAGACGATCCAGTCTGCGATGCCCGCCGAGGATGCCGCGCGCTGGTACGGTACAGCACCGCCCGACTTGTCGTTGATGGCGCGCGCCAAGGGTGCGGACTACGTCTACAATTTCCTGAAAGGCTTCTACGTATCAGAGGAAAGCCCGACTGGCGTCAACAACGTCGTTCTGGCGGGTACCAGTATGCCGAACGTGCTGTGGGAGCTGCAGGGTTACCAGGCAGCGAACTTCGAGCACCATGAAAACGACGACGGGTCTGTGACCACGACATTTGAAGGCTTCGAGGCGCTCAGCGCCGGGAGCATGGACGCTGGGGACTTCGATGAGTTCGTTAAGGACACGGTCAACTTTCTGGCCTATATCGCTGAACCGGTTCGTTCTGAACGCCGCAAGCTGGGAGTATGGGTCCTGATGTTCCTGATCTTCTTCTTCGTTCTTGCCGCCCAATTGAAGAAAGCAATCTGGAAGGACGTAAGTTAATGGCCGTAGTAGCGAACAGACGCTCTGTGATGACACTCTTCTCAAGGCCGACTGATATCCACAGTCACCGTGCGCGACTCGTACTGGCAGAGAAGAACATCAACATCGAAATCTCCAACATTCCCGGGCCGGATTTGCCTGAGGACCTGATGGATCTCAATCCGTATCACTCGGTACCGACACTGGTCGATCGTGATCTCACGTTGTACGACTCGCGAGTCATCATCGAATACCTCGACGAGCGTTTTCCGCATCCACCTTTGATGCCGGTTGATCCCGTCACACGTGCGCAGTTCCGCCTCGCACTGTTCCGTATCGAGACCGACTGGTATTCGATTGCTGAAGAAGCGGAGAACAGCAACGACGGTAAGTTGGGTGCCAAGGCGCGCAAACTTCTGCGTGAGAGCATTCTGCAAAGTGCAGAGCTGTTCGGCGCGCGTCCGTACTTCCTTAGCGAAGAGTTTTCGCTGGTCGATTGCACGATCGCGCCGCTGTTATGGCGCCTGCCGGTATACGGCGTCGATCTCGGTCCGGACTCAGAAGCAATCGAGACGTACATGAACCGCGTCTTTGCGCGTCGCTCATTCCAGGAAGGCCTGACCGAGCTGGAACAGGAAATGCGCCTCTAGAAAACAAATGGGGACAGTGACCTTAATTCGCAACTCCCGGTCAAATACATCGGGCTGGACTCGAATTAAGGTCACTGTCCCCATTTACCTTGCCCCTTTTTTCCAGCTTATGTTAGGTCCCGCGCAGGCCCGTAAAACGATGGTAAGCTACGGCAAATGACCGAACCCAGCCGCTCAAAACGTCCTTACCTGATTCGCGCCATGCATGAGTGGATGGGCGATAACGGACACACACCGCACATCGTTGTCGATACATCATTCGACGGTGTTGCTGTTCCCCAGGAGCACATTAAGGATGGCAAGATTATCCTCAATGTCAGTGAGTCGGCAGCGCATAATCTCAAGTTGACGAATGACGCCGTGAGTTTTCGCGCGCGCTTTGGGGGCGTGCCGTTTGATGTCTGGGCGCCAATTCGTTCAGTGCTGGGAATCTACGCACGGGAAACCGGGCAGGGCATGATCTTCTCGCATGACGCGGAGCAGCCAGAACCACCTGAGTTGCAGGAAGAGATTGAAGAGACTCGATCGCGTCCGCACCTGACGATCGTCAAATAGTACTAAGTGCCCAACAGGGTCGTATCAATCAAATCGCACAGACAGTGAATCACCACCAGGTGAACTTCCTGGATGCGCGCAGTACGTGTCGCTGGTACGCGAATCTCCACATCGCCTTCGGCGAAAATATCGGCCATGCGACCACCATCCCGACCGGATAGCGCGACGACCCGCATGCCGCGCTCGTGCGCTGCACCGATGGCGCGAATAACGTTTTCGGAATTGCCAGATGTCGAAATACCGAGTAAGACATCCTGCGGCTTGCCAAGTGCACGAACCTGCTTGGAGAAGATCTCTTCGTAGGAATAGTCGTTACTGATCGAGGTTACCGTTGAAGCGTCGGTCGTTAGCGCCATCGCAGGCAGGCCCGGACGCTCCATTTCGAAGCGATTCAGTAGTTCGGAAGAAAAGTGCTGTGAGTCGGCGGCCGATCCACCGTTGCCGCAGCTGAGGATCTTGCCGTCCGAAAGCAGCGCATCGCTCATCACGCGTCCTGCGGCTGCGATACTCTCTGCAAGGACGTCAGCCGACGTCTGTTTTGTCGCGATGCTTTCAGCAAAGTGGTCGCGAACTCGAGTCAGTGGATCCATGGTTTCTCCCTGGGTGATTCAGCCGGATTCTAGCAGGGCTCAGAGTGTGGAGTCATCGGGACGGAAGGCGTCCTGTATCCACTTGACCGTCGGCGGGTCCTCTCCCTCAATGGCAACAATGTCGAATCGCATCACGTGATTGGAAAATTTGCGATTTCGAGCGGCGAAGAATGCCGCTGTACGAATGATCTTGCGCTGTTTCCTGTGGTCAACTGTAGGTGCGGGAGCTGTGAAACGCGTGGAACGTCGGGACCGGACTTCGATGAAAGTCAGGCATTCTCCATCGAGCATGATCAGGTCGATCTCGCCACCTCTACAACGAAAATTTCGAGCGACCGGGCGCAGACCCCGGCTTTTGAGATAGTGGAAGGCCCGCTGCTCGGCGCGGTCGCCTAGAGTTCCTGTTGGTCCACGCCCCAAGGTGCATCATCCGTGAATTCCGGCTCCAGTACTTCGACGTCGTCGCTCATGTCCTGAATTGGCCCGCCAATGTCCTGTTGATCGGGCAGGGCAACTGCTTCGCCTCTCTGGAACTGGGCCCAGGCAAGGCGTCTGTGGAGTCGTCCGTTGGCGTCAAGAAACAGGGTGCCGGTCGCGCCGTCGATCTCATTCATGACGCCGCCACGTGCCGCATACAACGATGCGACCAGGTTGTAGGCGTCGTAGCCCATAGCATGCAATCGGCCAAGACGACGTTCTTCAGGCCAGTGTTCGACGAATTGCGAAGGCAGGTGTTCAATCCAGGGCTGCGGGTCAATAAGCCAGGGCGTGTCTGCGAACATGATGCCGTTGAGGTCGGCATTTGAACGCCCGTCGAGCGAATTGACGGTGGATGTTGAGAATACGGGGATATCGCCGGAGTAGTGGAATTTGAGCTGTGCCTTGAGCAGACGACCAGCCGCAGCATCGGTGGCGAGAAATATGAAGTCGGTATCCTGGCGGCGGCGCGGGTCGAACTGGACGGCACCACCGATATTGGCGCGCATACGCTGATATCGGCGCACGCTGCCTGACAGTCCCATCAGGTTCTCAATCTCATTCGAGAAGTCCTGCTTGCCAGGCATATACGTGCGGTAGTCGAGAAGCGTCCCCCCGAGTCCCTCAAACTCCGTCGTAAAACTCGTTAGCAGGCGCCGGCCCCAATCGTTGTTCGGAACAAGCGCAACGCCGCGCTCGTACCCCTCACTGAGGGCTCGCTGTGCCGCGGACATGGCCTCATCCTCGGGCGACAGGCTGAACTGGTAGAGTCCCGGCGGCGCCAGCGTGTCATCAGGCAGGTTGTTCAGGGTAAGAACGGGGACAGGAACGAGGATGTCGTTCGCGAGTTCCGTAACGTTGTCTCTGAGAAGTGGGCCGACAACAAACTCCGCGCCGTCCGCCACAGCCGTTGCGTAAGCGGCGCTTGCCCCGCCTTCGGCGAGTACGTCATAAATGCGTACGACCTGGCGATCGTCCAGCCCGGAGGCAGTCGCAAAGTAGGCGCCGAGGAAACCATTTTGAATTGCCTTGCCAGCAGCAGCCTGCCGTCCGGATAGTGGCAGCAAGAGTGCGACCTGTCGCGGGTATTCAAGCAGCAAGTGTTCGGGTATATCGAGATCGCCGAGCACCAGCATGGCTGGATGATCCGGATTCTCGCCACGCCAGCGGACAATGCCATTGCTCCAGCCGATGCCCTGTTGCCCGGTGGATGTCGCGAGCGAGCCGACGGTCAACCAGCCACGTACGACCGGGTCGAGACTCTCTTCTGCCGCAATGCGAAGCACCCTCGGGCTGCTGACCAACAAGCCTTGCCAGAGTCGCGTGCGATTGCGTTCGATCCCGCGGCGGTCGTTAATCCAGGTTTCGCGCTGCATCATTAGTTCAATTGCACGCGCGGGATCCTGTTTCTGAATCCAGCCGTCAGCACGCAATGCTTCCACACGCAGGCGATCGCGTCTTGTGAGCGGTTCGCGACTCAGGGGTTCGAGCAGGTTCAGTGCGGCATCCGCATCGCCACGATAGAGGTGCAGGGCCGCTTCGTTCGTCGTCCACAGCGGTACCAACGCCCCGGCCGTCGGTCGAGCTACGCCTCTGAATGCACTACGCGCGCGCGTTTCGTCGCCGGCATCCAGAAATTGTTCAACGGCAAGCAGCGTATAACGGTCTTGTTCACTACCGACCGCATCGACGGCAAGCTCCATGTACTCGCCTGCTGCTGCGGCGTGGTCGCCATTCTCCGCCATACGTTCGGCTCGACTTTCGGCGGAGCCGCCGAAGGAGCCAACACCTGTCGTGTCGCAGCCACCCAGTACCAGGGCGCCGGCCAGTAGAAGAATGATGCTTGCCAGTGAATGGCGTTCACATGCAGGATGTCGGAGCGAAGTAGTCATATTTGTTTAAACCGAATACGGATTCTAAGGCCCGATGAGTGGCACTCTGTTTGTTGTAGCAACGCCGATTGGCAACCTTGAAGATCTGACACCGCGAGCACGTCAGACGCTTGCAACGGTGGATCTTGTTGCAGCCGAGGATACCCGCCACACCCAGCGATTGCTATCCAATATCAGTGCGAAACCGGCACTTATAGCACTGCACGACCATAACGAGGAACGTGCAGTACACGGCATTATTGAAACACTGGAAAATGGCAAAGATGTGGCACTGGTCAGCGATGCTGGCACGCCGCTGGTCAGTGATCCAGGGTTTCGCCTCGTGCGCGCCGCCCATCAGCACGACATTACTGTTGTGCCTTTACCTGGCCCGAGCGCAGTAACGGCGGCGCTTTCTGCGGCTGGACTCCCTACCGATCGGTTTTGTTTCGAGGGGTTTCCTCCATCCAAAAGTGCAGCGCGGCGTGCCTGGCTGCAAGCTCTGTCGAGCGAGACGCGCACGCTGGTCATTTATGAATCGGTACATCGCATCGCAGCGAGCCTCGCTGACATGGTCGAGGTGTTTGGTGCGGATCGACGGGCCTTCATCGGCCGGGAACTCAGCAAAATGCACGAGCAATGCGTGCAGGAAACGCTGGGCGAACTGCATCGCATGGTCGACCAGGGAGAGATCACCAATAAGGGTGAGTTCGTGGTTGTAGTTTCGGGAGCGGAAGTGGAGCCGGGTTCTGCGCTGGATGTGGACCGATTGCTCGTTGAGCTTTCCGCGTGCCTTTCCGCAAAAGATGCGGCCAGGATCGCGGCCAACGTCTCGGGCGAAAAGAAGAATGCCTTGTATGAGCGCCTGCTACGCCTCAAAGAAAGCCAATAGCTGCTAGAATCCGCCGCCGAGAAAGCCGGAGTTGGCCAGACAATCGCTGTAGTTCGCTATGGAGGAAAGTCCGGGCTCCTTCGGACAGGGCGCCAGGTAACGCCTGGGGGGCGTGAGCCCATGGAAAGTGCCACAGAAAATATACCGCCAACCTCGGTTGGTAAGGGTGAAAAGGTGCGGTAAGAGCGCACCGCGCGACTGGTAACAGCTCGCGGCACGGTAAACCCCGCCCGGAGCAAGACCAAATAGGGGAGTGCGCGAGCTTGCTCGCACCGTCGGTTCCGAACGGACTCCCGGGTAGGTTGCTTGAGGTAGTTGGTGACAGCTATCCCAGATGAATGGTTGTCGATGACAGAACCCGGCTTATTGCTGGCTTCGGCTTTCTCACCATGGGGACAGTGACCTTTATTCGCTCCGCGCAGGGCGTGGCGCGAATAAAGGTCACTGTCCCCTTTTTGTGGGCTGGGCGGCCGCCTGTCGCCTTTTTACGACCCGTTTTTGAGGTCTCGTCGAAGAAGTATCCGTAAGCAACTGATTTCCCTAGCGCGAAACTTGCCACAATTTGCCCTTTTTGGGCCACCGAATCGCCCCTAAGTCACTGTAGAACAACAATTAATTGTTGAGGCTTGTTGACGGTCACAAGGGCCGCCACATATAGTGTTGAAAAGTGGATAAATGTGGGAGGAAAGGGGCAGCTCGCCCGTATTTCGCGCCAGAAGAGCGAAATCGGCAGCCATCTTTAAGAAGTCGTGTTTCGAGGGGCCACCAAAGTCACGTTGGACGCCAAGGGGCGTATGGCAATACCGACCCGGTATCGGGAGCGGCTTGCCACCCGTTGTGATGGCCAGATCATCGTTACCGTCGATAAGGATCACTGTCTCCTGGTTTATCCCATGCCCGACTGGGAAGAGCTCGAGCGCAAGCTCGTGAGGCTTCCCAGCATGAATAAGGCTGCACGTCGCATTGTGCGGATTATGGTCGGTTATGCGACTGAGGTCGACATGGATGGCAGCGGGCGAATTCTCGTGTCCAAGGAGCTTCGGGAATTCGCGAGTCTCGAGAAGCAGGCGATGCTGATCGGACAGGGCAACAAGTTTGAACTTTGGGATGAAGCGACCTGGAACGAGAAACGGGATGCATGGCTTAACGAGGAAGACGACGGCGAACTGCCGCCCGACCTCGAGTCAATTGCGTTCTAGGTCGTTGTTCAAATCATGAGCAGCAACGCGCATGTGCCGGTGCTGCTGGGGCCGGTCCTTAAAGGGCTGAAAATAAAACCAGACGGTTGTTATGTCGACGGGACATTCGGCCGCGGGGGACACAGCAGGGAAATTCTGAAGCAGCTTGGTAACGACGGCAGGCTCATCGCCATCGATCGTGATCCACAGGCTATTGCCTCAGCACCGGATTCCCTGACTGGCGACCCGCGATTTGAACTGATTAGAGGTGATTGTGCGCAACTTGAGACATTCATTGGTGAAAGGAATCTCGTCGGAAAGGTCGACGGCCTTCTCTTCGACCTGGGAGTCTCGTCACCGCAACTGGATGAGGCCGCGCGAGGTTTCAGCTTCATGCGCGACGGCCCTCTCGACATGCGAATGGACCCGGATTCAGGTAGGTCGGCCAGCGAATGGCTGGCGACTGTGGACGAACGAGAGTTGAAGCACGTGCTGCGCAAATTCGGCGAAGAAAACAGTGCGAGTCGCATTGCACGCGCGATTGTCACAGCGCGTGATGAACAGCCAATCTCACGTACCGCTCAGCTTGCGCGCATCGTCGAAGAGGCATCACCCAAGCGTGGCCAGAAGATTCACCCTGCGACGAAGACGTTCCAGGCAATTCGTATTGCCATCAATGGCGAACTGGAGCAACTCGAGGCAGTGCTCGCTCAGTCGGTCAGGGTGATGAGGCGCGGTGCACGTCTCTGTGTCATCAGCTTTCATTCGCTCGAAGATCGCATCGTTAAGCGCTTCATGCGCGATACATCGCGCGAGACGGAACAGTATCGGGGCATGCCCGATGTGCCGGAGGAATTTCAGCCGAAGTTGCGTCTCGTGGGTAAGGCGGTCAGCGCAACGGATGACGAAATCGCCGCTAATCGGCGCGCACGCAGTGCGCACCTGAGAATTGCGGAGCGGACCTGATGCAGACAAAACGACAGCCGTTACTGCTCGTATTCGTGTTCGCAGTTGTGTGTGTCACCAGCGCAATGGCGCTCGTCTATACCAAGCATGAATCACGCAAGTTGTTCATCGAACTCGAAGGACTAACGCAGGAGCGCGACAACCTGAACATCGAATGGGGCCAGCTGCAGATCGAACAGAGCACCTGGGCCCAGCATGCACGCATAGAGCAGGTCGCAACGGACGACCTCTTGCTCGTGCGTCCCGCAACAACGGACATTTTCGTAATTGAACATCGATGACACGCGGCGCAGAAACAAAACAACAGACTGCCCGGAGATTCACAGGCAGGGTGACGCTGGTAACGGTGTTCTTTGGACTCGTGGCCGCATCCCTGGTCGCGCGAGCAGTGCACCTGCAGGTGCTCGACAAGGATTTCCTCAACCAGCAGGCTGACACTCGTCACCTGCGGACAGAGAAGATTTCCGCGCACCGGGGCACCATCACGGACCGCAACGGTGAGCCGCTCGCGATCAGCACGCCAGTCGATTCGATCTGGGCGAACCCGAAACAGTTCGCTCCGGCTATAGACAGCGTTCCGGAACTGGCCAAGGCGCTAGGCGTCAAATCCCAGGTGCTCATGCGCCGCATCACGCGCAGCATGGACAAGGAGTTTCTGTACCTGAAGCGGCACCTGAGTCCCGAGCAGGCTGATGAAGTCCTGGCTCTCAAGTTGCCGGGCATCAATATCCAGCGCGAATACCGTCGCTACTATCCTGCCTCCGAAGTGACGGGCCATCTGGTCGGTTTCACCAATATCGACGATGAAGGGCAGGAAGGCCTCGAGCTTGCGTTCAATCACTGGCTTGCGGGCGAGTCCGGCGCGAAACGTGTCCTCAAGGATCGTCTCGGTCGTTCAATAGAAAACGTGGCGAGTATCCGGCCGCCGCATCACGGCAAGGATCTCAGGACGAGTGTGGATCTGCGCCTGCAGTACCTTGCGTACCGCACGCTGAAGGCAGCAATCAAGACTCACAATGCGCGCTCCGGGTCGATCGTCGTACTCGACGTAAAGACCGGTGAAGTCCTGGCCATGGTCAACCAGCCGACCTACAACCCGAATGACCGCTCGCAGCTTTCAGCGGAGCGCTATCGCAACCGGGCAATCACTGACATCTTTGAACCCGGCTCCAGCCTCAAGCCGCTGGTCGTCGCCGCGGCGCTCGAGAGCGGCCAGTACCGGCCATCGAGCATTGTCGACACCGCACCCGGATACGTCGTTGTCGGTCCAAAGAAGATCGAAGACACACGCAACCTTGGTCGGGTCAGCCTGACGACGATTCTCGCGCGCTCGTCCAACGTCGGCATTACCAAGCTCGCCATGACGCTGCAGCCCGATCAGCTCTGGGACACGATGAACCAATTCGGTCTCGGTGCACTTACGACAAGTGGTTTCCCCGGCGAATCTGCCGGCATGCTGACGCACTACAGCAATTGGCGCCCAATTAGCCAGGCGACGCTCGCTTACGGTTACGGCATCTCAGTGACGCCGTTGCAGCTCGCCCAGGCTTATGCGGCGATCGGCGACGATGGCAACATGCGCCCCGTTTCGCTGGTTGCACTCGAGCAGCCAAACGAAGGCGAGCGAGTCATCGGTGAAGACACTGCATCCGCAGTGCGCCGCATGCTCGAGGAAGTCGTACGACCTGGGGGTACGGGAACCAAGGCTTCTGTTGACGGTTACCGCATCGCAGGCAAGACCGGCACCGCCTGGAAATTCGCGACTGGAGGCTACTCGCAGGACAAATACATTTCTATTTTCGCCGGCATGGCGCCAGCCAGTGAGCCGCGTCTCGCCACAGTCGTTGTAATCGACGAGCCAACGGGTGAGCTGTACTACGGCAGCGACGTTGCTGCTCCCGTGTTCGCAGATGTCATGTCCGAGTCATTACGCCTGTTGGCGGTGCCGCCCGATGCTATGCCGGCACGCGATCCCGGCAGTGTCATGCAAGCGATGGCGACGCCGCCGGAGAAGAAATGAGCATGCCGGCTGAACACATGAATCCATCACCGACGCTTGCCGACCTGCTGCAGGGGTACACGACCGCACCCGCAATTCCGGTCAATGGCATTGCGAGCGACAGTCGTCTGCTGCAACAAGGCGACCTTTTTCTCGCAGTTCAGGGCATGAATTCACATGGCCTTGATTACCTCGCGCAGGCTAAGGCCGCTGGTGTCTGCGCCGTGGCGTGGGATACGTCGACGGGCACAAGTCCGGCAGATATCGGTGTGCCCACGATCGCCGTCGAGGATCTCGCTGACAAGCTGGGTGAGATCGCGAATCGTTTCTACGGACGTCCCTCCGAGCACCTCGATGTAATCGGCGTTACAGGAACCAATGGCAAGACGACGGTTGCCTGGCTGATAGCACAGGCCGGCGAGTTACTGGGAGAACGCTGCGGCTACCTGGGTACGCTCGGATACGGCGTCGGCGCCGTGGAAGGTGCCGAAGGCATGACGACACCGGCTGCGATTGAATTGCACGGTCGGCTCGCCGATTTTGTCGACCAGGGCGCGGCGCACGCCGCTATTGAGGTCTCATCGCACGCCCTGTCACA
>Ga0265303_10002312_pt1 | contig 11776 bp, 9 predicted proteins | sample Helome_2_FD_192494 | JGI IMG/M metagenome (GOLD analysis project Ga0265303, IMG submission 192494) | Marine sediment microbial communities from subtidal zone of North Sea - Hel_20160317 (Illumina Assembly) | ecosystem: Environmental > Aquatic > Marine > Subtidal zone > Sediment ...
GCGTCCAGCGGGTTGAACGGGCCACAGGACGATTCTTCCGCCACTTCACATTGCCGGAAACCGCAGACGCTGAGAATATTGCAGCGAAGTGCAGCAACGGAATTCTCGAGGTCTCGATACCGAAGTTACCCGAGATTCAGGCGCGCCGAATCGCCGTCGAAGCGGCCTGATCCGGCAATATCCACTGTTTCACCGGCCGGCACCCGCCTTAAATGGCGGCTGCCGCCGGAACTTTCCGTGGTTTATCGGTGTCGACCGCTTAGGGCCTATAATTGTCCACGACTTCCAAGTTCACGGGCGATTCAGCTGCGTCGCACTAAACTGAACGCTGATCGGCACATCAACAGAGGCTACATATGACGACGACAACACGAGCAATCTGGTACAGCCTGGTACTCGCCTCTCTGGCGCTGGCATCTGCACAGGCCGCGCTCCCCGACAACGTCGGTGGTCGGCCAGTGCCGAGCCTGGCACCGTTGGTTGAAGCCGCCTCTCCAGCCGTCGTCAATATTCGAGTGAGCCAGACTGTAAATCGCAACAACCCTTTTGGCGATGATGCATTCCGGCGCTTCTTCGGCATTCCGGATACGCCGGGAGGCACCCAAGAAGTCGCAAGTGCAGGGTCGGGCGTCATCGTGGATGCAGAGAGAGGCTACATCCTGACAAACCACCACGTGGTCGCCGACGCTGACACGATTCAAATTTCGCTCATCGATGGCGAGAGTCTCGATGCGGAAATTGTCGGCTCTGATCCTGAAACGGACATCGCCGTTATCAAGGTCGAAGCCGAAGGTCTTACGCACATGCCTATCGGCAACTCGGACGGCGCGCGAGTCGGCGACTTCGTCATCGCCATCGGTAATCCCTTCGGACTGGGTCACACCGTTACCTCGGGCATTATCAGTGCGCTGGGTCGTACCGGCATCAGCCGCGATGGCTACGAGGATTTTATCCAGACGGACGCATCAATTAACCCCGGCAATTCGGGGGGCGCGCTCGTCAATATGGATGGCGAACTCATCGGCATCAATTCGGCGATCATAAGTCGCTCTGGTGGCAACGTTGGCATCGGCTTCGCCGTACCCACCAAAATTGCCAGTTCTATCATGGGTCAAATACTCGATTTCGGTGAAATTCGCCGTGGCTTGCTCGGCGTGCGCATACAGACGATCGACGCCGAAATGGCGAAAGCCCTCGAAACGAGTGTCGAGAGCGGCGCATTGATTACCAACATCGAACCTGAATCAGCAGCTGAAAACGCTGGCCTTAAAGTTGGCGATATTATTGTCGAAGTGAATCGGGAAAGCGTCGCCGACGCCGCAGAGCTCCGCAATACCATCGGCTTGTTGGCATCGGGCGATGAAGTCGCAATCAAGTATGTGCGCGATAGCAACACGCGCTCGACTAGCGCTTTGCTGGGACGGGCGCAAAGTCCGCAGCTTACGGGCACCGAAATACACCCGGGATTACAAGGCGCCACATTCGCCACTACATCCACGTCGAGTGACAACGGCATCGAGGTCGCGGATGTTGTGGAAGGCAGTCCGGCGGCGCAACGTGGTTTGCGAGCCGGTGACGTGATTACAGCCGTGAATCGAAGGGCCGTCCGCGATATTGACGACCTTACCGCCATCGCGCAAAACAACCGCATCCTGTTCCTGCTCGTACAGCGCGGTGATCGCTCGATAATGTTGCAGATTCGCTAGATCAATAACCATTGAACACCCGAAAGGGCTCGTGCTCGCCGCACGGGCCCTTTCTTTTTGGTGCCCGGTCCAGGCGGGGGTGCCAATATTGCGAAACTCTCTGAGTATCAGTAAGGTCCAAACACTACCTGATGCAAATTCTCCTAGAGGCAAGCACCCTTTTGATGACCTGCCGTCTCGCCGCCACTCGATCTCGCGTCTTCGCCCTGCTGCTCTCAATGTCGGCCGCATTATCGCAACAGGTGTGCGCGCTGGAAACACCCGGCATCGAACATCAACGCCAACTGTTCAAAGACGTAATCGCCACGGTCGAGCGCGGCGACTGGAGTGTTATTGAGAAACTTCCTGCCGCTGACTATGAGTTGCTGCGGCAATATGTCCTTTGGCCGGATTTGCGCGCGACCTATTTGCGCGCGACGCTTCGACAAACGCCAGCCACGGAGATCGATGCATTCCTGCAACAGTACGGCGCACTGCGGCCCGCACGCGAATTGCGTTATCGTCGCGCGCTGCATCTCGTCAAGAGTGACAATCTAGCCGGCTACCAACGTATTTACGAACAGTATTATCACGGTCAGAACATCGCCAAACTCGACTGCCTGTCATTGCAGGCGGAACTCGAAGCCGGCCGCTACAAACGAGTCAATGGTCGCGCCGTTGATCTTTGGCTTGTGGGCAAGAGCCAGGTGAGCGAATGCGATCCGGTCTTTGATTATCTGTCCGAGAAAAACCTGCTGGGCCCTGTGCAATACCGTAAACGCTACAACCTGGCAATCGACGCCCGTGAATTTCAACTCGCGCGGTGGCTGGCGAAAAAAGTCGATCAACAGCACATCGATGACGCCGCGCTCTGGTCGCAAGCTCAATCGGATCCTGAGGACTTTTTAAGTAGCCGTAAACGACGCGTCAATGGCGCAGCACTACGCGCACAACTTGCTTACGCAACGGAACGCCTGACCTACCGTGATCCTGGACGCGCACTGTCCCTGTGGCAGCAAGTCAGTCAACGACACAATTTTTCTGAAGAGCAAAAGCTCCTGACGGCACGTCACATAGCGCTGTGGACCGCGCGGGATAATTTGGCCGGCGCCTACGATCTGTTGCTTAAGCTCCCGCCAGCAGCCGTTGATGAGGAAGTCCTGCGCTGGCGCGCAAGAACCAGTCTTCGCGCTACGCATTGGACCAATCTACTCGCCGATATTTCGATGATGTCACCCGCGGAACGCGATACCGAAGAGTGGCAATACTGGCGCGCCGTTGCCCTTAAGCGTGCCGGTCAGGTGCTCGCGGCAAAGGAGGCGTTTCAGGTCCTGAGTGAGGAGCGCAGCTACTATGGCTTTCTTGCCGCCGATGAACTCGGCCACAACTACGAGCTGAAGCACGCTGTGCTGCCAGCCGATGAATTTGTAATATCGGCCATAGCGTCTCGACCCGAAATCATCAGGGCCAGGGAGCTGTTCCTTGTCGGCCAGGACGGCCGCGGGCGTTCCGAGTGGGACGCCGTTGTGCACTACCTGTCGCCCCAGGAACAACTGCAGGCCGCAATTCTCGCCGACCGGTGGGGCTGGCATTCGCGAGCCATCTCGACATCAGCAAGTCTGGGTGAGTTCGACGATCTGTCCATGCGCTTCCCATTGCCGTATCAAAATTTATTCGAACAATCATCATCAAAGGCGAGCATATCTCCAACCTGGGCGTACGGCGTCGCAAGAAGCGAAAGTCTCTTTATGCGTGACATTCGCTCGAAAGCGGGCGCCATTGGCCTGATGCAGCTGATGCCCGCAACAGGAAACGCGGTCGCACGGCAGATACGTTTGCCTTTTTCGGGTCTTGCGACACTCACCAACCCGGCAAGCAATATTCGCCTCGGCACGACGTATCTCGGTCAGATGGCAGAGCGCTACAGTGGCAACCGGGTGCTTGCAACAGCCGCCTATAATGCCGGGCCGCATCGTGTCGATCGATGGCTACCTGATTCGGGAACCATCGACGCCCGCGTCTGGATCGAGAACATCCCGTTCAATGAAACACGCAAATACGTCAAACGAGTGCTCTCGGCACAGACGATCTTCCACTGGCGCATGACAGGCAATATCAGTCGCCTGTCGGATGAACTAGCCCTCGTCAAAGCATCCGGCGACACCCAAAAGCTAGCTACCCGCTAGCGCATCCAGTCGCGCGTCGCGCGCGGCTTTATCAAGCTTCGACAACTCGCCGGCCCTGGCATAAAAACAATGGACGTCCTGCTCACATTCGGCGAATAGCGATCGAAACGACGACACGCGACCCTCGTACAGCGTCATCGATGCCAGTCGCGCGTTATTCAGGCCACCGGTTACCCAATCGGGCGCGTCGCGGCCGTTGCGTTCTATTGCAGCGGCCATGTCGGTTGCCAGTCGCTCAAACCGGGCGGACTTTAGTTGACGTTTTTCAGCGTCGCTTGTTGCGGCCGCAAAATACTCGCGGAGATCTTCACGCGCAGCGGCGACAAGCGTCATGAGTTCCTGCCGAGACTCGCGACGGCCGAGATAGGCCAGCCGATCTTGCGACTGCCCGTTCGACTCCAGCCAACGCTTGAGGCCGAACTCTTGCACCGCCGTGGCGAACGACTCATTGAAACCCGTGTCTCCCTTGATGTAGACGACCTGGTGAGCCAATTCGTGAAACAGCACGCCAACGAGCTCGTCGTCGTCCCAGCGCATCATCGAGCTCAGCACAGGATCATTGAATTTTCCGAGTGTCGAATACGCCGCCACGCCGCCGACCGCCACGTCGTAGCCATCCTTCTCAAGTCGTTTCGATGCTCGCACGGCTGCGTCTTTCGAAAAATAACCGCGATAGCTCACGCAACCGGCAACCGGAAAACACCATTGCCTCGGCTGCAGCGAAAACTCTGGCGCCGCAATGACATTCCATACTACGAATTCACGTTCAATATCAGCGTAGTTGCGATAGCTCTTGTTGTCGGGCAAACCCAGTTCATCCACTGAAAAACGGCGGGCCGCCTGCACGAGTCGGAGTCTGCCCGCAAGCTCCTCCGGGGTGTCGCGCTCGACAATGACTTCGCTAATCGGCTCGCTCTTGCGCAAAACGCTCCATTGCCCCGCGGCCGCCTGCATGTAGTAGCACCCCGATATCGACGCACTCAACAACAACACAAGCAGCGACTTCATCCATTGGCGGTTGCTATTGCTTCGTCGCATACCGCTACTCTGCTGGCTCCTGCACCGAAACGTCAACTATCATTGTCGGGTACTATTGCGCGATGCAGGTGTACCTAGTCGGTGGTGCTGTTCGCGATGAACAGCTTGGCGTTCCGCACAAAGAGCGGGACTGGTGCGTCGTGGGCGCGAGCCCCGACGAATTATTGGCCCTGGGCTACCAACAGGTCGGCAAGGACTTTCCTGTGTTTCTCCACCCGGATACCAGCGAGGAGTACGCGCTTGCCCGCACCGAACGCAAGACGGGGCCCGGCTATCATGGTTTCGCATTCGACTGTTCACCCGACGTGTCCATCGAGGACGACTTGCTGCGTCGCGACCTTACCGTCAACGCGATTGCCAAAGACAAAGACGGCAAGCTCATCGATCCTCACAACGGTGTGCGCGACATTGAAGACCGCATTCTGCGTCATGTTTCCGCTGCATTTTCTGAAGATCCTGTGCGCATCTTGCGTGTCGCTAAATTCGCAGCGCGCTTTAAGGCCTTCAATTTTACGATTGCGCCGGAAACCATGGAACTCATGTGCCAGATGGTGGCCGACGGCGAGGTTGACGCACTGGTCCCGGACCGCGTCTGGAAAGAAACAGAAGCGGCGCTGCGCGGACCCAATATACGAGTTTATTTCGAGGTGTTGCGCGAGTGCGGGGCATTGCGGGTTTTGCTGCCCGAGCTCGATGCATTGTTTGGTGTCCCGCAACCACCGCAATGGCATCCGGAAATCGATACAGGCGTCCACGTGCTAATGGTGCTCGACCAGGCCGAAGCATTGAGCAATGACCTCGGCGTCCGATTTGCTGCGTTGGTGCACGATCTGGGCAAAGGCATTACGCCGAAAAACAAGCTTCCGAGCCATCCAGGCCACGAAATTCGCGGCTGCAAACTGATTCGCCGTATTGCGGATCGCCTGCCCGTTCCGGGCAACAGTCGCGACCTCGCCCTGCTCGTCTCGGAATATCACACGCACTGCCATCGGGCGCTGGAATTGCGCCCCAAGACGATACTCAAGGTGCTCGAGAAAACCGACGCTTTTCGGCGACCCGAGCGATTCGAGCAATTCCTGTTGACCTGTGAGGCCGATGCGAGGGGACGTACCGGTCTGGAAAACAGGCCGTACCCTCAGGCCAATCATTTTCGCGGCGCCTACGTTGCAGCCGCAGCGATCGACGCAGGCGCTATTGCGAAGGCGAACGATAGCCTGAAAATCCCTGCCGCAATTCGCAGTGCACGCAAGAAAGCGATCCGTGAGTTTTGCCGCGGCGTTTAAATGCCGCCGTAGAAATAAACAAACACAGAGAAAAACGTCACGTTGCCATACAACTCGGAATCATCGAAACCGAGCGAAAATTCAATGTCAGCCCTGTCGCCCAGTGGGTTCAGGTAACGAATGGTTGCTGTCTGTGTGTTGCCGCCATCGACCTCACCTTTCCAGGTCCCGACATTCAGCTCCCAGCGACTCTTTCCCGCCTCCAGTCCCAGTGTCGCGTACGCGCGGTAGTCGACAAGGCTGTTGACAAGACTGAGGCGCGAAAATGACAACAGCTGCAGCAATCCCTGGTTGCTGTCCAGCCTGAGATTCACATCGTAGTCATAGTCCATGCCCGACAAACCGAGACTAACGGTATCCGTAACATCAACCCGAGCGGTGAGTCCGGCGCCTTTCGCCTCAAAGCCCGCATCGCGCCCGGGAAACATATCGGTCGCTGGAAATTGCACGCTGAAATCACGAAACTCGTAGTCGCCCGCAATAGAAAAAGTTTTTGTGCGCCAGTACAAAGACGCACGGTAGTCTGTTGAATCGAGTGTGTCGCTGTCACCCCAGTAGGCCACGCTGGCTCGAGCGCCAACCGGGTCCCACCAGTGATCAATACCAAGGTCGCCGTACCAGGTATCGAGGTCCTCACGTACCGGCAGGTCTGCCATGTACCTGGCAACTGCGGCCGACAACCATGTCTTCTCTGTTAGTCCGAATTGGCCGATCGCCGAGACTGCCAGCCCCTCCGACGAATCCCCCTCGACGCCTGCGCCGAGAATGTACCCTTCGGCGCCCAGCACGTCGCTCGCGAACAACAGCAGTGCCAATAACGAGATTGGTCGCAGCGCACTACAGCAGTACATACAAAATCAACCCGGCCAGCGCGAGACGGTAGACCGCAAACGGTAGAAGACCAATACGACTAACGAATCGCATAAAAAATTCGATACTCACGTAAGCAACAATAGCGGAAACGAATGCACCCAGCGCGAGTTGTCCCCAGGCAACCGCCGCGTCGCCTGTAATCAGCTCGAAGCCTTTGAAGAGCGTTGCCAGCAAGATGACCGGCGCTGACAGCAGGAACGAGAAGCGCGCGGCGTCCTGTCGCTTGAAACCGAGTACGCGAGCAGCCGTGATCGTTACTCCGGACCGCGAGGTACCTGGGACGAGCGCGAGTGCCTGCGCACATCCAATAACGAGCGCGTCCCTGATGCGCACATCCGCAATGACGCGTTGGCGGTTTCCGAATCGGTCGGCCAACGCCATCAGAACTCCGTAGCCTGACAGTGTATAGACGATGACGGACGGATCACGGAGATTTGCCTCAATCCAGGACGCGAACAACAAGCCGGCGACTGCGGCCGGTATTGTGCCTAGCCCGATAGCGAGCGCCATGTTTGCCTGCGGCATTTTGACATCGCCACCGAAAATCTGAAGCGCACCACGAAACAGCCCGTGAATGTCCTCGCGAAAAAATACGCACACGGCGAGGAGCGAGCCGAAATGCACGGCGACGTCGAACGCCAGTCCCTGGTCGGTCCAATCGACCAGGTACGGCACCAACACGAGATGCCCGGAACTCGAAATCGGCAAGAATTCTGTTAAGCCTTGCACGATAGCAAGTATGACAATTTGCAATCCCGTCACTGTATACCCCGGGCGACCATTGTTGCTGTCATAAAGTGTGTGTCCTGTCGCTCATGCTAAATGCTGACGGTGTGCCGGCATTGCCCCGTCGCAGTGCCATGCATTTGAAATGCTCTCCCATCGCACCCGGCAGGGTAAGTGTTTTAACCTGTGCCGACAATTCAAGTTGTGATTCAAGGTCGAGGGAAGCAAAACCCTGCATTTCGACATCGAGTCCGCCAGCCATCAGAAACTGCGCCTGCGCCGAGTAGCCTGCCACATCGAGCCCGCCAAGAAGCGCGGCTTCGGCCACCGTGTTGAAGTCCACCCATGCTGTCAGGTCCTGGATCCCGACCAGGATTAGCGGATCGTTGTGTACGCGGTGCCGGAAGTGACAGCGCAACCATCCATCCGACCGATCGGAGGCATAGTATTCACGCCTGTTGACACCGTAATCGAACAGGAACGCCACGCCATTTTGCAGGGACACTGCGAGCTCCGATACCCAGGCCGACAAACCAAGCGAGACTTCTGAAACAAAGCCATCGGGCAGTTGCTCTCCCAGGTCTTGCTCGATCGCGTTCACGGCTTTGGTCAGCCTGTCCGGTGCCTCGGCCTCAACCAGGTGGAATGCATCACCCCTGGCGGCAACTCGCAGTTGCTTGATGCCATCGTTGCGTCGCACAAACCGTTCGACTGGCAGCGCATCGAGGACCTCATTGGCTATAACCACGCCCACGTGATTCGCAGGCGGCGCGTCAAGCCAGGAAACGCGAGTTACAAGCTCAGGCAGTTCTTCGCGCAGATAGCGCTCCTGCCGTTCTTTAAGATCCGGCGACACTTCGAGTATCTGGTAACTTTCCGGCAAGGCGTCCAGACGAGCGAGCGCCGCGAGAAGGTCGCATGCGAGTTTGCCGCTGCCTGCGCCGTATTCGAGTATCGTGCCGCCCTCCACGTCCGCCAGGACCTCCTTGCATTGTCGTGCCAGCACACTGCCAAATAGCGGCGACACCTCAGGCGCCGTCACGAAATCGCCCGCAGCACCAAATTTGCTTGCGCCCGCCACGTAGTAGCCGAGACCCGGCGCATACAGCGCATGCTGCATGAATTCGGCAAAGCTCAGGCTTCCTTGTGCCTCGGCCATACGCGCCCCAATGAATGCGGCTACGCGGGCGCTGTGCTCGGCACTTGCGGCATCGGGATCTGGCAATGTCGTCCGTTCGTCGTGTTGCATGTCGCTTGCAAAGTCTTTAAGAATGTCGTCTTGCAGATTGTTCAGGATTTCCCGATGTCGGAACAAGACTTGAAAGGCAAAGTCGTACTGGTTACAGGGGCTGCCCGGCGCATCGGCGCGGCTATTGTGACACGGCTGCACAAGAACGGCGCTGACGTGGCGATTCATTACCGTGGATCGGCCGATGCAGCTGAAAACCTAGCAAAGAGGCTCAATGATGAGCGCGACGCTTCAGCGGCGGTGTTTCGGGCTGACCTTCTGGACATGCGGGGTATTGAGCAACTCGTATCGTCGGTCGTTAAGTGGGCGGGGCGCCTGGATTGTCTCGTCAACAACGCTTCGACTTTTTACCCGACGCCTGTGGGCGGGATTACAGAATCACAATGGGATGACCTCATCGGCAGCAACCTGAAAGCACCATTGTTTCTTTCACAGGCGGCTGTACCGCAACTGCAGAAGCACTCGGGGTCCATCGTAAATATTGTGGATATTCACGCGCAACGGCCGTTGCGTAACCATGCAGTTTATGGTCCGGCGAAGGCAGGGCTCGCAATGTTGACGCGATCGCTGGCGAAAGACCTGGCACCGGACATTCGCGTTAACGGCGTATCACCGGGCGCCATACTCTGGCCGGAAGACGGTATGAGCGATGCGGCACAGCAAAGCATTTTGCGACAAGTGCCGCTGCAACGGCCGGGCGATCCTGATGATATTGCCGGCTGTGTGCTCTATCTGCTGCGTGATGCGCCCTATGTGACCGGCCAGATTATTGCTGTCGATGGCGGACGCTCCATCGGCTGGTAGCCCAACCCCACCACCCACCACCTACCATCTAGCAAAGGCGGCCAGCCGACATGCTTTGTCGGCGGACTGTCTCGCTGTCGCTCGCTTTAGGTCTCGCCGACAAACATCTCGTCCGCCTACCTATGGCAGCACGATGTTGACGATGGCGGTGAGTGCGGGGATGTCTTGCGAAGCGACTTCGCGTAGCGCGGAGCTAGCAAGATATCCCCGTGATCGACGCCGTTATGAAAATGATGGGTAGTGGGTGGTGTGTGCAGGTTAGTAAGCGTCAGCGAATTCCCGTTCGGGCGGCCCTCGCCTGTCACGCTGCTCGACACCCAACCTGGTTTCGGCTTTGAATCGTCCGTCCAAAGCAGCTGCTACCGGACACGCACCCGTATCAAGATAGGTCATGGCTGCGATCATTCTGGGGTCGAGGTCGTCACCAACTGCGATACTCAAATCATCGATCGCCGGGCAATCGACCGGCAAGCCGTCAAAGTAATCAGTATTGCCGTCGGCATTTGCTGTCCGAAATGACGTAGGCCGCAATATCTTGTCGCAAAACGTCAGTCCGATCTGTCCCACCGGTTTTCCAAACGTGTTATCGCCGACTATCGTGACATCGGCGTGAGGAATCATGCCGTTCGTGACCAGCTCGCTCGCCGATGCTGTTCCACTTGATGCAATAACCACCAGCCGCGACAAGCTGATCGAATTGCCAAGCAGCGCAAAGAATTCGGTGCTGTTACTTGAAGCTTTGTCAGCGTTGAATTCGGTTCTTGAAAACACGAGATTTTGCGCGATTGAACCGCCGAGATAGTCTCCCAGCAGATCCGCTGTACTAACGAGCCCGCCGCCGTTGTAGCGCATGTCGATGATGACGTCGTTAACGCCCGCTGCACTAAAGGCGGAAAACACCGTTTCGAAAACCGGATTCGCAGTGCTGATGAACTGCGCGAATTCGATGTAACCGATATTGGTTCCGTTGCCGGCATCGATGATGCGCCACTGGGGAACCGGGTCGATCGTCACGATACCCTCCGTAATCGACACCGTGAAAATACTCGAGTCGACTCGTTGCATTTCGAATTCTACAGTGGCGTTGTTAAGCACAGCACTGATACCTTCATTCGCATTAATCTCCGCGATTGACCGGCCATCCAGGCTGAGAATTCGCTGCCCTCGTTCAAGTCCTCCGTTTCCGGCGGGGCTGTTGGCATAAACGAATCTCAACCGAGCGTCGTCGGCCGAAAGATAACTGAAGCCGAACCCCTCATACTGCCCCTCACCAAAAAATTGCGCATCAGCCACTGCCGAGCCTACGGAGCTAAAGCGATCAAGCGGGCCGCCATTGCCGTCTTGTGGGCCGAATTGCTGTGTGACCTGAACGACCAACGCTTCTGGCGAGGCGTAGTCAGCTATGTTGATGTTCGCTGGCAGCAGATCGTTCCACAAATACCACGTGTACAGTTCGTCCAATACGGTCTGTTTCTGAGCGTCATTGCTACACGCGCCCGATGCGCCTGGCAGAAATGCACTGCCAGCGCTGCCACTGCCACCGCACGCGGTCAGCATCGCTGCGGCTAGAAAAACGATCAACTTCTTCATGAAATCTCCATTCATAAGATAACGCCAACCAGCTCCATTGGATGACGCTCGGCATCAAATTCCTGCCAGTGCAGTAGCATCGTCTTGCCCGTTACAGGGTGCACAAGCTCGGGAGCCAGCTCGGCCAGTGGCCGCAGAACGAAGCTGTAATTCAACACATCGCTACGTGGTACCCGCAGCGGGCACTCATCGGTAACCAGATCATTGTAGAGCAACAGGTCGATATCGAGAGGACGTGGTCCCCATTTCTTGCCTCGGCGATCACGCCCCGCCAGATTATGTAATCGCTCAATCTCGTCAAGGATTTCGGCCGCTGTATCGTCCGACTGCAGTCCCACGACG
>Ga0265303_10002314_pt1 | contig 11759 bp, 6 predicted proteins | sample Helome_2_FD_192494 | JGI IMG/M metagenome (GOLD analysis project Ga0265303, IMG submission 192494) | Marine sediment microbial communities from subtidal zone of North Sea - Hel_20160317 (Illumina Assembly) | ecosystem: Environmental > Aquatic > Marine > Subtidal zone > Sediment ...
CGAGAGCATCACCAAGATTTGGCTCGTGGATGCGCGCGACTCGCAGAGGTTTCGCGGTGAAATCGAACCGATCGATCCTGTAGCAGGACATATTCCCGGCGCGATTAATTTGCCGCTGACTCGCAGCATCAACGAAGACGGCACATGGAAACCGCGAGAGCAGCTTGAGGCACTTTGGCCAACCGTGCTGGGAGGAGACAAGTCGAAGCACTGGGCGGTCATGTGTGGGTCCGGTGTCACAGCGTGTCATCTCGCATTGTCGGGCATGGAGGCCGGGTACAGGGAACCCCGCCTGTACGTCGGCTCATGGAGCGAATGGATTCGCGATTCGAGTCGCCCGGTTGCGATCGGGCCGGGCTGAACAGGGCCTGATTCGGGTGCGGAACTGCGGGAAACTAACTGGCTGGAGCCAGTCTAAATAAGCCGGTGCATCTGATTTGGCGTAGCAACAGCGAAATCGCCAAGTGGGTGGGAAGATTTTGAGCATGGCCAATTAAAACAAAGAGTTAATCGTTTTGCTTAATGTGTTTTATGATGAATAGTCGAGTGTTAAACCGTTATTTCCAACCTCGAATTCGCAGATCCAGATTGCATCTCGAGGCCAAGTATCCGACGATATAGCCTGCTCGACGAGGCAACCCGTTTCGATCGAAAATGTTGCAAATCGAACTCGCCGCGGCTCCAGAAACCGGTGCCATGGCAACAGAGCTGGACCCGGACACCATAGACCCTGCGTCAGGTGATCGAGTCACGCAATCCGCAATCTCCGTGCGGACCCGCCCGGCCAACCGAGAGGTTGGCCGGGTTTTTTAAAGTAACTTCTTAAAAAGGGTGCTTCGGCAATCCATGGCAACGCCACTCGCCAATATTCGCGTGCTGGATTTAAGTCGGATTCTCGCGGGACCATGGGCTGGCCAGTTGCTTGGCGATTACGGGGCCGATGTCGTCAAGGTCGAGCGGCCCGGCGCGGGTGACGACACACGCCACTGGGGGCCTCCCTGGCTTGAGGGCGACGAATCCCAGGAAGCGGCTTATTTTCTTGCGGCCAATCGTAATAAGCGCTCGATAACAATCGACCTGGCGGACGAGCGCGGGCAACAAGTTATCCGCGAACTGGTCGTCAAGGCTGACGTCCTCCTTGAGAACTTTCGTACGGGCACGATGCGGCGATTCGGACTGGGTTCGGATGCGCTTTTGGCCATCAATCCACGGCTCGTGTATTGCTCGATTTCTGCATTCGGTCAAAGCGGCCCTCGCGCGGCCGAGCCAGGATATGACGCAATGATTCAGGCGTCTGCCGGTCTGATGAGCATTACAGGGCCAGCGAGTGGTGGCGCAGCTGGCCCGCAAAAAGTCGGTGTTGCCGTCGCGGATATCATGGCGGGCATGTACGCAAGCACCGCTGTCCTGGCGGCACTGAATGCGCGCGAGCAGACCGGACTGGGGCAGGCTATCGACATACCGCTTTACGACAGCCAGGTAGCGTGGCTCGCCAACCAGGCCATGAACTACCTGGTCAGCGGCAAAGTACCTGGCCGCCTCGGTACGGCGCATCCCAATCTCGTGCCGTACCAGGCGTTTTCCACGGCGGACGGCAACCTGATGCTGGCTGTCGGCAACGACCGCCAGTTTGCCGACTGTGTCGCGTGCCTTGGACTTCCGGAACTCGCGCGTGAGCCTCGATTTGCGCGAAACAGCGACCGTGTCGAGCATCGCGAGGACCTGATTGAACGTATGCAGGGCACGCTACTCAGGCAGGGCACAGCCGAGTGGCTGCGTGCCTTCAAGGCGAAAGGCATTCCAGCCGGGCCAATTAACGATATTGGTGAGGTTCTTGGCAACGCGCATGCGAGAGAGCGCGAGCTGGTGCGTACGATAGACAACTCGAATGACGAGCCAGTGCCTACAGTGGCTAACCCCGTGGACTTCTCGGCTACGCCTGTTCGTTACGAGAGGGCGCCTCCTTTGCTGGGCGAACATACCGATGAGGTATTGCGGGAATGGTTGAGTTACCCTGACGAACTGATCGCCGAGCTGCGTGGCAGCGAGGCAATCTAGCGCCCCGGAAGCAAGGTCATGGAACAGATTATTAACACCAGCAAGGCATTGCGGGACGTTCGCTACGAGATTCGCGGACAGTTGGCCAATCACGCGCTGGAACTTGAGAAACGTGGCTACGAGATCATTTCCCTGAACATTGGCAACCCGGGCCTGTTCGGATTTCGCACGCCCGAGACCATGCGGCTTGCCATGATCGAGAATCTCGGGCAGGCCGAACCGTATTGTCACCAGAAGGGCATATTTCCTGCCCGCGAGGCTGTTGTCATGCAACAGCAGAACCGGGGCATCATGGGTGTAAGTGCCGATGAGGTATTTATCGGCAACGGGGTCAGCGAGCTTATCGACCTCTCCTTGCGCGCATTGTTGAATCCCGGCGACGAAGTTCTCGTACCCAGTCCCGATTACCCGCTTTGGAGTGCGGCAGTGACACTCAATGGTGGCCGGGTGCGGCACTATACCTGCGATGCCGAAAACCGTTTTCTACCCGATATTGGTGATATCGAAAGGCTGGTTGGCGACCGTACTCGGGCTATCGTCGTGATCAATCCGAATAACCCGAGTGGCGCCGTATACGATCGAACCACGCTCGAGGCGATTGCCGCCGTGGCTCAGCGACACAACCTCGTGGTGCTGGCCGACGAAATCTATGACCAGATGGTCTATGACGACGCCGAGTTCATCCCGATGGCGACCCTTGTCAACGACGCCGTCTGCCTGACCTACTCAGGTCTTTCCAAGATCTACCGTGCATGCGGCTACCGGGTCGGTTGGTGTGTTTTTTCGGGCGACCTCGAACGTGCGACCGACTATATTCATGGGATGGAGTTGCTGTCGGCGCTGCGCCTCTGCAGCAATGTACCTGGCCAATGGGCTGTGCAGACGGCATTGGGCGGATTCCAGAGTATCCAGGATCTCGTCAAGCCCGGCGGGCGCCTTTATCAGTCCCGGCAGGCCGTAGTCGAGCGTGTTGGCCAGAGTAACTACCTGAGCGCAGAATCGCCGATGGGTGCGATGTATGCGTTTATTCGCCTCGATCCTCGTTTCGAAGGGCGATTAGACGACCAGGCTTTCGCTCTCGAACTGCTCGAGAATCATCATGTCCTGGTAGCGCCCGGTAGCAGTTTCAATACACCGTATACCGACCATTTCCGCATCACCACGCTGCCCGATCCCGAGACCGTCAACCTCGTGTTCGATCGCATCGAGAGCTGCCTCGAGCAACATGCCTGAGTGATGTACGACTGGCTCAGCGACGCGCTGGTAGATCCTGCAACTGTTGTAACAGCGAACCGGCGACTGGCACGCCTGCTGCATCGAGAGTTCGCCGAGCAGAAGTTGAGAAGCGGTCACACGGCCTGGCCCAGCCCGACGATTTTCGCCTGGCCTGATTGGCTTAGCCACTTGCTGCAAAATGCGTCGGACCAGGCGTCATTGCCGACGCGGCTCAATCATCATCAGAGCCGTGTGTTGTGGGAAAGCTGTTTTCGCCACGAATTCAAGGACGACGCGACCTCAGTCGCCAACCTGGTCCGACTCGCGAGCGATGCATGGCAGCGACTCGCAGACTGGGAGGTCTCTATCGGCGACCTGGCCCGGTCGGTGCAGAACGAGGACCAGCGCCTGTTTTCGCGTGTCGCAGGGCGCTACCTGGGTATTCTGGAGCGCGAGCGCTGGGTCGATGGGGCCGGGCTTGGGGCTCTCGCACGCGACCTGGTCGCCGATGGCAGAGTTCCCGTCACGGGTCAGTTTACTTTCGCAGGGTTTGACCGCCTTCGTCCCGTACAGGCCAGCCTGAGAGCAGCGCTGCAGGAGCGGCACTGTTCTGTACAGGATGCTCCGCAGCGCGACGGAAACAGTCAGGCCTACCTCGCCAGTTTTGAGAGCCGTGACACGGAGTTCCGTGCCGCTGGTGCCTGGGCGCTCGAACACCTGTCACGCGACCCTGATTGCAGCGTCGCCATCATTGCCGAGAACCTAGACCAACAGGCCGAACAGGCGGCAAGACTGGTTCGGGAAGGCGTTGTTCCGGGCTGGCAATATGCCGACGCGTCCGTCGCGCAGGCAGTCAACGTCTCGTACGGGCGCGCTCTCGTCGACTATCCGGCAATCTCGATCGCCTTGTTGCTGCTGCGGTGGCTGGCGCAAGATCTTCGTGCGATTGACGTTGGTCGCCTGTTGCGCTCGCCACTAATCGGCCAGGGTGAGAGCGGCGGTCGATCACGACTCGAGCTTCGGTTGCGGAAACTGCCTGACCGGAACTGGTCACCGTCAATGATCTCGGCGACCTTACACTCGGATCGAGAGGATACGGAAGTGTGGCGCAGCGTTGTTGCGGGCCTTAGCAAACGCCGGCGGGAAATTCCCAGGAGTGCATCGCCTGCGCACTGGGCGCTGTTTGCAGACGAGGTGCTCAAGTCATGCCATTGGCCGAGCGACGGGGCATTGTCGAGTTTTGATTTTCAGCTCATCAACCGCTGGCGTGACCTGCTCAATGAACTCGCACGCCTCGACCTCGTCAATCGCTCCATGAGCCTCGGCATCGCGTTGCGACGGCTCGAGCAGATGGCGGCCGATACGGTGTTTCAACCTGAGTCCGAGGGTGTCGCGGTGCAATTACTCGGTCCGCTGGAAGCGTCAGGTGCCGAATTCGACGCACTATGGATTACGGGCATGACGACGTCTCACTGGCCACCCCAGGGTCATCCTTCACCGCTCATATCCAGGCGGCTGCAACGTCGTCTGGGGATGCCCGATGCCGAACCCTCCGATACGCTTGAATATGCGGCAACATTGATTCACAAGCTCACTGCCAGCGCGCCCGAGGTGTTTTGCAGCTATGCACTCAATGACGACGATGCGGAACAGATGCCCAGCAGCTTGCTTCAGGGTATCGAACTCGAGCCTAGCGACGATCACGGCGACCCTGGGTGGCATGCCGTCGGCCTGGCGCAGGGTGTGCACACAGTTGCAGTGCCGGACGAGGTACCTGCTATTGAGCCGAATGAGCGTATCGGTGGTGGTGCAGCAACGATTCAGCGTCAACTGTACGACCCGATTTCGGCCTTCGTTACGGGTCGGCTTGGCGTCAGGAGCTTGCAATCCCAGGCCATGGGCGTGCCTCCCTCACTGCGTGGAAATATCATTCACGACGCGCTCTACAGGCTCTACAACGACAATCCCCGACGCTCGGACCTGGAGGACTGGGGCGAGCACGAGATCGAACAGAGGCTGACGGTCGCGATGGATTTTGCGTTGGCGCGGCACCAGCGTCACTGCGATGATGTTCTGTTCGAGCTCCTGGAACTGGAACGCGAGCGCATCAAGCGCTTGTTGAGGAATTTTGTTAGCGCGGACGCCGCACGTGATTATTTCGAGATTGCGAGCGTTGAACAGCAAGTGGATTTTGCCGCGGCTGCCGTCAGGCTGAGCCTGCGCGTCGATCGTATTGATCGAATGGCGGACGGTTCGCTGGCGATCCTCGATTACAAGACGGGCAGCAAGAAGAAATTCCTGCGCAGTGACGGCCAGCCCGGCGAAATACAACTCGTTGCATACGCAAGCGCCCTGGACGAGCCGGTTGCGGCGCTCGCGCTCGTCTACATCGACAGTCGCGAATTAGTATTCAGCGGCGCGGGACGCGGTTTTACGGACGAAGAGGAATGGCCCGATCGGCTGCAGGAATGGCAGCAACTCGTGCAACGCGCCTGTGACGAAATGAGCGGTGGTGACGTGCGGATTAATGCCGCGCAGGGCATCCAGGAAGCTCGCTACCTGAATCTGCTGAGTCGCTACACGGAGAGCCGCCGGGATGCATGACGAGCGCCAGATACCGGACGATGCGCAGGCTCGCAGCGATGCGCTGGACGTCAATCGTTCGTTTATCGTACAGGCGCCGGCCGGGTCGGGGAAGACGGAACTGCTGATCCAGCGATACCTGAAACTGCTGACCATCGTTGACAACCCGGAGGAAGTGCTCGCGATTACGTTCACGCGCAAGGCCGCGGCTGAAATGCAGCACCGCGTCCTTACTGCGCTGCAACTCGCCGAAACAGACGTGAGACCCGAGGAGAGCCATCGCAGGCAAACGGTGGCTATTGCGAGACGAGCTTTGCAGGTCGATCATGAGCTGGGCTGGCAGCTGGGCGCCAATCCTCGCCGAATGCGTATTCAGACGCTCGATTCACTGAACGCATCTATTGCAAGGGCCCGCCCGTTGAGTGAACCCAATAGTGCCAGCGGGGTCCGTATTATCGTCGACACGGAACTCAAGACGCTGCACCGCAAGGCCGCTATCGCAACGCTGGATTGGCTGGCCGAGCCCGGTGAAATGCAGGCAGCAACCCGGGAAGTGCTGGAACATGTCGACAACAACACGGGAATGTACGTCGCATACCTGTCGCAGATGCTCGCAACACGTGACCAGTGGTTGCCGTTCATCGGTGCTGGGCTAATCAGCCCGGAAGACTCGATTACGCTCCGCAGGCGCTTTGAACACAACCTGCAGCGAACCGTTACCGAACACCAGGAAAAGACCCGCGGCGGTATCGATCACGATACGGCGCGCGCACTCGTGGTGCTGCAGAACTACGCAGCACGTCAGCTGGGCGAAAACGGCGCAGAAGACCATCCAATCTATGCCCTGAATGGACAGGACAGTCTGCCCGGAACCAGCGCCGATTCAGTGGCTGGCTGGAACGCTGTCGCCGAGTTGCTGCTGACGAAGCAGGGGGCATGGCGAAAAAAAGTCGACAGACGACAAGGTTTCCCGCCAAAAGACGCCGGCGAAAAGCAGGCAATGCACGACCTCCTGGAGGTGCTTGCCGATAGCGAGGAGCTTGCTGGTCTTCTGCATGGCGTGCGCACGCTGCCACCCGTGTGCTACTCGGATGAACAATGGGAGGTCTTGCTCGCGCTGTTCAGGCTGCTTCCAGTAGCGGTTACGGAATTGCAGCGACTGTTCAGCGTGCAGGGCGTCGCTGATCACATTGACATTGCGATGAGCGCCGGCGCGGCTCTCGGGACCGCGGAGGCGCCGGGCGATATCGCCCTGATGCTGGATTACCAGGTCAAGCACATCCTGATCGACGAAATGCAGGACACTTCGAGCGCGCAATACCGGATGCTCGAAGCATTGACCGGGGGCTGGGAGAGCGACGACGGACGGACACTTTTTTGTGTCGGCGACCCCATGCAGTCTATCTATCGCTTTCGCAATGCTGAAGTGGGGCAGTTCCTGCTCGCGAGGCGCCACGGCATCGGGGGAAAGAAACTGGAATCGCTGCTCCTCAGGCGAAATTACCGCTCGGGCCGGTTTCTCGTCGACTGGTTCAATACGGTGTTCCCGACCATTCTCGCTGACGAGGATGACCCCGCGAGCGGCGCCGTGTCGTACTCCGAGGCAATCAGCGTCGAGGCGCTCGCCAACGTCGGTGACTGCGCAATCCATCCCCTGTTTGGCAGCAGCGCGGCGCAGGAAGCCGTTGCCGGCTGCCGCGTTATCGACGACACGCTGCGGCGTTTCGAAGACGACGAGATGGCGGTGCTCGTGCGCAGTCGCACCCAACTGCCGGGCTTGTTGGCCGAACTGCGCAGGGCAGGCATAGACTACCGCGCCGTTGAGATCGACCGACTTACTGATCTCCCGGAAATCATCGAGGTTCTCGCACTGACCCGAGCCGCGGCTCACGAGGGAGACCGGGTCGCGTGGCTCGCTTTACTGCGCGCGCCCTGGATCGGGCTCAGCTGGGCGGACCTGCATGCACTCGTCAGGAACGACACGACCAGCACGGTCTGGGAGCTGCTACAGGAACGCATCGATCGCCTGTCCGGGGAAGGCAGGCAGGCAGTTGAGAGGGGTCTCGCGACGCTAGAGAAGCTCGTTGCCCCAAGACGGTCGCAGGCACTGCGGTCGCTGGTCGAAGAGTGTTGGTTATCCCTGGGTGGACCGGGAATTCTGGAGGATGAGTACGCGGTAGACAACGTATATCGCTATCTCGACGTGCTGGGCCGGCACGAGAGAGGCGGCACGCTTGACGACGTTGCGTCGCTCGAGTCGATGCTCGATCTGGAGCGTGTTTCCAGCGACACGAAAGCAAGATTGCAGATCATGACCATGCACCGCGCCAAGGGACTCGAGTTTGAACATGTGTTGCTCTATGGCCTTGGCCGAATTCCGGCGCAACGCGGGCAGCGAGTGCTCTCGTGGTATGACGTGCCCGGCGAACACGGGGAAGAGCGAAAGATAATCAGCCCGGTCGGGCCGCGAGCCGAGCTCGACCGAGACCCCGTACATCGCTACATTGAGCTCGCAGAAACACGCAAGGACCTGCATGAGCAGGCACGGCTCCTCTATGTTGCATGCACGAGGGCGCGCAAGACGCTGCACATAATGGGCCACACGAGTGTGGCAAGCGATGGCTCCTCAATTCGTCCGCCCGCCAGCAGAAGTCTCCTGCGGCTCCTGTGGCCGGCCGTCGAATCGCAATACGAGGCCGCCTTTGAGACGTTCGAGGCAGCTCCGATCGACAGCGAATCCGAGAGCTGGTTGAACCCGGCGCTCAGGCGCTTCAAAACGGCCTGGGCCGCGCCGACGGTCACAGGACTATCCGGCCCCGAGACGGACGTGGCCGACCTGTCCGATGAGGTTGAATTCTACTGGGTCGGAACGGAGGCGCGTATCGCAGGCACTATTGTGCATCGGTGGCTGCACCTGATCACAGAGGGAAAGTCTCAAGACGTTGCTGATAACCCATCAATGCACGAGGCCGTTACAGGTCGCTGGCTGGCAGAAACGGGCGTGTCGGGCACAATGCTCGAAGAGATATCGGAACGTGTCGGGATGGCGCTTCGCGGTGTACTTGCCGATGAGCGCGGCCGTTGGTTGCTCGATGGAGAAGGGCACGCAGAGTTTGGGCTTAGCGGGTTCTTCGACGGCCGATTGCAGTCGGTGATCCTGGACCGCGTGCGCATCGACGAAGATGGCACGCACTGGATTGTCGACTACAAGACCAGTACCCATGAAGGCGGCGATCTCGAGGGTTTCCTTGGAGTCGAAGCTGATCGATATCGACCGCAACTCGACAAGTATTCGGCACTGTACCAGGCGTTTTCGGGCGTGAACGCCCGTCGTGCGCTCTACTTCCCCCTGTTACAGACCTTTCTCGAAGTCTAGAGGCTTCCCTCGATGCGCAATTCCTGCTGACCACGATCATTGGCAGGTGGCAAGTATTGCATTTGCGTTTTGAGTCGCTGGGGCGCTTCCGGCTTCGCGGCAACCTGGGCAAGAAACTGGTAGCTGCGATCGGCGTTCACCTGCAGGCTGCCCGCGATATCGACCACGCCGTCCGTATCCTCGACGCTCGCGACAATGCCGCCGTCCTGCGAAAAGAACTCGACGCGATAACCGCCAATCGGATCCCGAGCGATGCGCGGCACCAGCAAGTCGCGAACTTCCAGGATACCGTCAGCGGCAACGGGCAGGTTGTCCTGCAAGCGGATCTGTTCGAATTGCAGGCTCGCGTTGCCACGCAAGCCACGAACCTTTAGTGCGTCGGAAAGCGGCTGCAGAGACAACGACGCCTTGAGATCAGACACAGTCAACTTGCCGCCGATACCGACTCCCAGATTCGACTCGAGGAATCCTGACGCCGGAGCGGCCTCGACTCGATACACGATCTTACCGGTGAAAAGGCCCAGGGGTTTGAAGCGCCACCCGACGTCCTTCAGGTAGACGCCTCTCACAAGCCCTGCATCCGCCTGGCCTCTCCACACGGTGCCGTTCAGGCCGCTCAGGGAGACCTCGGCAGGCGCCGCCCAGCGATAGGCGATACGTGCCGGGAACATCAAGACAAGGCCTGTGATAACCGTGATGCCCGCCACGAGCAACAGGCCCCGTTTCGAATGGATCAAGGAGCGCGCTCCAGTGTCAGGGTTGCGTTGATACGTCCGGGACCCGAACGGCCGCCAGTCGAAAGACTGCCGGCCTGGACATGCATACCGTACTGCTCGGACAGGTCGCCGAGCCATAACACCAGTTCGTCAAAAGCTACATTCTCGAACTCTATTCGAATGCCGTTGCTCGTGGTTGGCTGGCTGCGCTGGCGAAACTGCTCGAGGCCGCGGCTGCGCAGCGTCTGGTCGACGATGATGATCGGCGACTGCTGGCTCGGCACGGCGCGTGGCGTGCCCGATGCGGGGTTCTGCACGACCCCGCGCAGGGGTCGTAGCTCGGCGAGCGACTGTTGCCAGTCCCCGACGCTGGCCGTAACCTGCGAGTGATTTCTGTTGAGTGGAGCCCAGGCAAAACCGTAGATCAGCGAGAGCACCACGATGACGGCTCCGACACTCACGAATAACTTCTCTCGGGCCTCCAGGTTGTCGAACCAGTCCTTCATGAGCCGGCCTCGCGAATTTGCAGTCGGCTGGATATCTCGTCGGCGACCTGGTCCGTCGACTGTATCGATGCCTGGAATTGCCCCGATGCGCTGACCGCCTTCTGGATATTGTCGAGCGTTGCGACGTCAGGTGATGAAATTCGCACGTCGATGACACCGGCGCGATAACTGATCGTCTCAATCCGCGCACTGCTGTTCTGAGCAATGGCCTCACTGAGCTCGCGCAGGGACGGCAGGAAGACCTGCGGCCCGGCCGCCGTTCCGAGACCCTGACGAATCGATCGGACTGCGTTCAGGGGATCGACGACGGCGCGCGTATCACCCGGCCGAATCTGGCGATACTCTGTCGTAAATTGTTCGCGCAGGCTGGCTTCTTCTTTGGTCAGGCGATAGTAGTCGACGCCTTTCGCGGCAAATCCTGCGACGAACAGGCCAAGCAGCAACACGGCCGCGTTGCGCCAGGGCTTGAACTGCGCACGGTAGTCGGTCTTCTCACCATACCGCCCCTGCAACAGGTTGACCCCGTTGCCGCTCGCGACCGTAACGGCCAGGCGGGGCAGGGTGCCATCGGGCAGCAGGTTGATATCGACGCTGTGAAGCTCCTGTCGCAGCGCGATCCATTCATGGGACAGTCTTTCCTCGTCGGCCGCTTCGCAATAGACGAGCAAGTGACCCGTCGCTTCGTCACCCTCCTCAGTATCCTGGTGTTTGTCACTGAGCAGTCCCGCCATGACGAGCGCATCGCTTGGTTTACCCCCCTGGAGTGCAAACTCGATATCGCCTCCGTCATTGAAAAACACGAGGTCCCCATCGACGAGGAGGCTCGCTGTTCCCGGGATCCTCGCGAGGCCGTAGTTTTCGGGAACGATTTGCGACGCCGTGATACCCGCATCGGCCAATGCCTCCATCCAGGCTTCCAGTTTTTCGCGCGCCACGATAGTGACCGGCAATTGCCCGTTGTCTCTGCGCGCGCCTGGGGCGAAGTGCAGCAGGTCCACGTCGTCGGCAACGTGTTCCTCAAGAGCGAATGGCAGCGCAGCACGCAACCTCGCACCGCCTCGTATGGGTATGTCGACCGTTGTTGTCAGAACCTCGGTTGCCGGTACCAGGGCAATAACGGAACGACCAACAGAGGCCGCCGCGGCATCCTCAATCGATCCACGTCCCGTATGGCTCCGCAGCGTGCCGGCATCGTCCGCGACGACCCAGCTTACGGGCGCGTCCGGTGAAGACGACAGTCTGATTACAAGATACTCGGCCATGTCAGATCGTACCCAGGCTGCGGAGTATGGGTGCCACGTCGGC
>Ga0265303_10002316_pt1 | contig 11755 bp, 8 predicted proteins | sample Helome_2_FD_192494 | JGI IMG/M metagenome (GOLD analysis project Ga0265303, IMG submission 192494) | Marine sediment microbial communities from subtidal zone of North Sea - Hel_20160317 (Illumina Assembly) | ecosystem: Environmental > Aquatic > Marine > Subtidal zone > Sediment ...
GTTGGCCCAGCGCGACCACAACGCGAGCTCATAGCTGTCCGCCGCCAGATCGTTGACCCGCAGGTAGTCGATGTACTCGCTCAGGCTCGGCGTCGACAGACGGCTCGGTTCGACGATGGACACCTCAAGCACCTCTGGCGCGAGCCGCGTCTCCAAAATCCGTGGCGCTGCCAGGTCAATGGCGGCGACCTCGCCGTCCACGCGGGTCGCGACAAAGTCCTCCAGCTGCCAGGTGTCGCCGTCCAGCTTGCGCCCGCTGCGGGCGCGGCCGATGGATCGCAGTTGTCCCGTCTCGTCGAACTCGAAACTGAACACACCGGCGAGACTGTTCGCGTCCTGTACCTGGAGGATATTCAGGATGCGCGGACCGTCACGCAGCCATGTACCGGCGAGGCGACTGGTGCCGGGTTTGCCCTGTTTGAGTTCCGCTTTGTACTCCTGCTTGAAGCGCTCCGCAGGCGGACCCACGATCTCGCCGAGCACACCCGCCGCCAGCGCCAGCACAAGGCCGGTCACGAACATCGCGATCGCCAGCCGCGCGGTGCTCACACCCGATGCCTGGATCACCACCAGCTCGCTACGATTCGCGAGCGTGCCCAGACCCAGCATCGAGCCGAGCAATACCGCCATGGGGAAGATATCGAACGCGTTGGTCGGGAACGTGAGAACCACTACCAGGATCGCGTCGGCGAGGCCAAAGCGGCCGACGCCGACGTCATCGAGCTGGGCGGCGAGATTGACGAAACCGATCAGCGCCAGCAGCACCAGCATCACGATCAGCGTCGCACGAGCGATGGCGCCGAACAGATAGCGGTCCAGCAGTGTCATGTTTCTGCCCCTGAGCGCCGCCAGGTCCACGCCCGGTGCTGGGCCGCCAGCATTCCCAACGCCAGCACCAACGGCAGCAGATGTACCCACCAGATCCCCAGCCAGCCGGGCACCACGCCACGCTCCAGCAGACTGCGGCCAACACCGAGCAGGTTGCTATAGAGGAGATAGACCATGATCGCCAGCCCGAGCCGTGCGAAACGACTGTCGCGATGACTGCTGCGGGCAAGCGGCACCGCTACCACCATCAACATCAGCAGTGATACCGGCGCAGCGATGCGCCAGTGCAGCTCAGCGTTATCGCGTGGGCTGCCGGTCCCCACCAAGTCCCGGGTCGGCCGCATCTCTCGGTTCTCCGGATTGACCGCCAGCGGCGGCAGCAGGATCGGGATCCCATGCTCCTCGAAATCGACCAGAATGAAATCCAGCGTTCCCGGCACACCCACGAAGCGGCGTCCGTTGTAGAGGACGATCTCCCGACGGCTGCCGTCCGCCGATACCTTTTGACGGCCGCTCTCGGCCACCGCGACCTCCAGCCTCTCACCATTACGCAGCTGGATGAATACGTCGTGCAGCAAACCGTCCGGATCTGCCGCACGTGCGTAGAAAACCAGATTGCCGTCTGAAGTGCTGCGGAAGCGACCGGGCTCTACCGGCGCCACCTGCATCTGGCGTTGCGCCTCCAGCTTGAGCAGGTGGATGCGGTAGTTCACCCAGGGACCGACCTGGAAAGCCAGCCATGCGGCGAGCGCCGCGACGATGAGTCCCACCCAGCCCAGCGGTCGGTATAAGCGAAGCGGACCGATGCCGCAGGCGCCCAGAGCGTCCATCTCGCTGTGCTGATACATCCGGCCGAGGGCGAGGATGACCGAGAAGAACAGCGCCAGCGGCAGCAGCACGGTGAGATATTCCAGCGAGGTCAGACCCATCAACTGGAACACGTGCTCCTTGGGCAGGCGGTCGGCCGCGGCGCGGGCCAGCACCCGCGTAAACTGGTTGCCGACCAGGATCAGCAGCAACACGAGCGTGACCCCGCCGGCTGTGCGCAGGACCTCCCGGATGACATAACGGTCGATGATGCCGGCCACTGTTCCCCGCTGACTGGCCTTCGCCATATATGGGATTTTCGGATAGACTGCGCCTTTTATGGCGCGAGATTGGACGGTCAATGTCCGGACGTTCCGGCCCCGGTCCCGGTCTCTTTCAAGCTAAGTTAATCCAGATTTGGCGCGGTCTCAAACGGCGGCCACATCGTCCGCACAGGGATGCGGGATTCAAGGAGCGATAGATGGATTTTTTTGTGCGCAGCGGCCGACCCGAGAGTTTCAGGACAGGCTGCCTGATCCTCGGCGTCTTCGAAGGTGGCAAACTCGATCAGCGCGGCCAACAGATCGACAAGGCCAGTAAGGGCTTGCTGCGCGAACTCGGACGCCGCGGCGACCTGCCAAAAGAACCGGGACGCACCTTGATGATCACCGACCCAAGGGGTCTTACCGCTCATCGCCTGCTCCTCGTCGGCTGTGGCAAACCGGCCGGTTTCTCGATAAAGAGCCTGCGCGGCGCGACCACCGCCGCGACCGTGGACCTCGCCGCAGTCGGCGCCACGGACGCCATATCCCTGTTGAGCTGCAAAGATGTTGACGCCTACACCCATGCCCGCCACGGCGGCGAAGCCTTGGCCAGCGCAATGTACCGCTTTGACCAGCTCAAAACTGGCAAGAAGCCTGCCGCGCCAAAATTGAAGCGGTTCGGCATGATGGTGGACAATGCGACCGACAGGCGACATGCCAACCGCGGCTTCGAGCACGCCAGCGCGATCGCAGCTGGCAGCGCAGCGGCGCGCGAACTGGCGAACCTGCCGGCGAACCACTGCACTCCGACCCACCTTGCGAACTTCGCCCGCAAGCTTGCTGCCGGCGACAAGGCGATGAAGGTCAAGATCCTCGGCGAAGCAGAGATGCGCAAGCTGAAGATGGGCTCTCTGCTGTCGGTGACCGCCGGCGCCGTTGAACCGGCCAAACTCATCGTGCTGGAGTACAAGGGCGCCAAATCCGGCGCGCCCGTGGCGCTGGTCGGCAAGGGCGTGACCTTCGACACCGGCGGCATCTGCCTCAAGCCGCCACCGGGTATGGATGAGATGAAGTTCGATATGGGCGGGGCGGCCGGCGTGCTTGGCACCATGACCGCGATTGCTCAACTGCGCCCGGCGATCAATGTTGTAGCCGTTATCCCCGCCTGCGAGAACATGCCGTCCGGCACCGCGACACGCCCCGGTGACGTGGTGCGCAGCATGTCCGGCAAGACCATCGAGATCCTCAACACAGACGCCGAGGGCCGCCTGATCCTGTGCGATGCGCTCACCTACGCGCGTCGATACAAGCCTGCGGCCGTTGTCGATGTAGCCACGCTTACCGGCGCCTGTGTGATCGCGCTGGGTCACCACCTTACTGGCCTGATGTCGAAAGACGACAAACTCGCTGCGGAGCTGCTGGCTGCGGGTGAACAGGCGCAGGACCGCGCCTGGCGGATGCCGGTTGAAGAAGACTACAACAAGGAACTGCAGAGTAACTTCGCGGACTTTGCCAATGTGGCCGGTCGGGAAGGCGGTGCCGTGACGGCAGCCTGCTTCCTCTCCCGCTTTACCGAAGGCCTTAGCTGGGCCCATCTGGATATCGCCGGCACTGCATGGCGCTCAGGCCGCGCCAAGGGCTCCACCGGCCGGCCGGTGCCGCTGCTTGTCCAGTTCCTGCTCAGCCGCGCCGGGCCCGGATGACCCGGGTCGATTTCTACGTATTGAGCCACGGTTCCGACCAACAGCGTTCGGTCTTCGCCTGCCGGCTTGCAGAAAAAGCGCTGCGCCTCGGGCACGGCATCTATGTCCATACCCGCTCAGCCGCTGCAACGGCCCGGCTGGACGAACTGATGTGGACCTATCGGGACGGCAGCTTCCTGCCACATCTGCCGACCGAAAACGCTGCCAGCACCGATCCCGCTGGCCGGACCCCGGTGCTGCTGGGCCACGATGAGGCGCCGGCGGACCGCACGGATCTGATGATCAACCTCGGCGCAGAGGTACCGCTTTTTTTCAGCCGTTTCGAGCGGGTAGCCGAGATCGTCTCCGGCGAAAATGAGGACCGTGCCCTGGCCCGGGATCGCTTCCGCTTCTATCGTGACCGCGGTTACAGCCTCAATACGCATCGGCTTTGAGCACCAAACATGGGCGATAAAGACAATCAGGACGCGGGCCCGGTTCCGGTACTGTCCGCGGCGGTCGAGAACAGCGGCCTGGTGCCGGTGCTTACCAGCGCCGTGGCTGTCGGACCGGATGAGGCTGAAACACCGCCGCTGCCGGTGGACAACGCAGCGCAAACCGTCGCGCCCGCCCGCCTCAGCGACGAGGAGATCCTGGCGCTGCGCGCCCAGCTGGCGGTGATGACACGCGATCTGGCCGAGCGCCTGCTCGAAGAGTCCCTCAACGAACTGGAAACGGCCCTTTTTGACCGGGTGTCCTCACGGCTCAGGGATCAGCTGCCCGATATGCTCGAGCAGGCCCTGCGCGATCACTTCGATCCTCAGGATTGACCCGCCGGCGGCGCCCCCGCTCCGTTATAATCGGCGCCGGCGCCAAGTCGGCGGAAGGATCCCGATGGACAAGACCTACAGCCCGGCGAAGATAGAGGAACCGCTCTACGCATTCTGGGAACAGCACGGCTGTTTTGCCGCCGGCGGCGACGGGCCGGCCTACTGCATCATGATCCCGCCGCCCAACGTGACCGGGACCCTGCATATGGGCCACGCGTTCCAGGATACGATCATGGACGCCCTGACCCGTCTGCACCGGATGCGGGGCTTCAGCACGCTCTGGCAACCCGGAACCGACCATGCCGGTATCGCCACACAGATGGTGGTGGAGCGACGACTCGAAGCCGCTGACAAGACACGTACCGGGATCGGTCGCGAGGCATTTGTCGAAGAAGTCTGGCGCTGGAAGGAACAATCCGGTGGACAGATCCAGCAGCAGCTGCGGCGGCTGGGTGCGTCGCTGGACTGGTCACGCGAACGCTTCACTATGGACGAAGGTCTGTCGCAGGCGGTGACCGAGGTGTTTGTGCGGCTGTTCGACGAAGGCCTGATCTACCGCGGCAAGCGTCTGGTCAACTGGGATCCGGTACTGCACACCGCGGTCTCCGATCTGGAGGTGCTGTCGGCGGAAGAGAATGGCCATCTGTGGCATTTCCGCTATCCGCTTGCCGATGGCGATGGATCCCTGGTGGTCGCGACCACACGCCCGGAGACCATGCTCGGCGACACCGCCGTGGCGGTGCATCCCGAGGACGAGCGGTATCAGAATCTGATCGGAAAACAACTGCGACTACCGCTGGCTGAACGCCTGATCCCGGTGATCGCCGACGACTATGTAGACCCGGAGTTCGGCAGCGGCTGCGTCAAGATTACGCCGGCGCATGATTTCAACGACTACGAGATCGGCGAGCGTCATGGTCTCGACAAGATCAACATCCTCGATATCGATGCGCGGCTGAATGACGCGGTGCCTGAAGCCTACCGCGGTCTGGATCGCTTTGTCGCACGCGACCGGGTGGTGGCCGATCTGGAGGCACTGGGTCTGGTCGAGAAGATCGAAGACCACAAACTGATGGTGCCGCGCGGAGATCGCAGCGGCGCGGTCGTGGAACCCTACCTGACCGATCAGTGGTACGTGAACATAAAGCCGCTGGCCGAACCCGCTATCGCGGCAGTCAACGACGGCCGCGTTCGGTTTGTCCCGGAGAACTGGTCCAGGACTTATTTCGAGTGGATGAACAATATCCAGGACTGGTGTATCAGCCGGCAGCTCTGGTGGGGCCACCGCATCCCAGCATGGTATGACGAGGACGGCGAGATCTACGTCGCCCGGGACGAGCAGACCGCGGCCGAGCAGGCTCAGGCCCGTCATGGCCGGGCGGTGACCTTGAGACGGGATGAGGACGTCCTCGATACCTGGTTCTCGTCGGCGTTGTGGCCGTTCTCGACGCTGGGCTGGCCGCACAGGACTGGAGAACTGGAGCGTTTCTACCCGACCAGCGTGCTGGTGACCGGCTTTGACATCATTTTCTTCTGGGTCGCCCGGATGATCATGATGGGACAGAAGTTTATGGGTGAGGTGCCGTTCCGGGAGGTCTATATCCACGGTCTCATCCGCGACCAGGACGGGCAGAAGATGTCCAAGTCCAAGGGCAATGTCCTCGACCCCCTCGATCTGATCGATGGCATCGAACTCGAGCCCTTAGTGGCCAAACGCACCAGTGGCCTGATGCAACAGCATCTGCGCCAGCGGATCGAGAAGTCGACACGACGGCAGTTCCCTGAGGGCATCCCGGCTTTCGGCACCGACGCCCTGCGTTTTACCTTCGCCGCCCTCGCGACCACCGGACGGGATATCCGCTTCGACCTCGGCCGGGTCGAGGGGTATCGCAATTTTTGCAACAAGATCTGGAACGCGGCTCGCTACGTGTTGATGAATACCGAGGACGAGGATTGCGGGCCCGATGGCGACATGGAATACAGCCTGGCCGATCGATGGATACGCTCCAGGCTCGGCCGCACCGCGCGCGAGGTCGACGAGGCGTTTGCCGGCTACCGTCTGGATCTGGCCGCCCGTGCCCTTTATGACTTCACCTGGAACGAGTTTTGCGACTGGTATCTGGAGCTGTCAAAACCGATCCTGCAGTCCGAAGACAGCAACGAAGCCGAACGCCGGGCGACCCGGCGTACGCTGGTCGAGGTGCTGGAAGCCCTGTTGCGTCTGATGCACCCGATCATGCCGTTTATCACCGAGGAGATCTGGCGGCGGGTGGCCCCACTGGCCGGCGCCTCCGGCGAGACCATCATGCGCCAGGCTTATCCCGAAGCCGGCGCCTGGCCCGAGGATCAGGCGGCCGAGCGCGAATTGGACTGGATCAAGGGCTTTGTGCTCGGCATCCGTCAGGTCCGCGGCGAGATGAATATCTCGCCGGGCCGCGCGCTGCCGGTAGTGTTGCAAGAGGCCAGCGCGAGCGACCGCAGATACGCCAGTCTGCATGGCCGGTTCCTCACCCGCATCGTGCGGTTGCAGGACATCCGGCTGCTCGGCGACGAGGAAACACCACCCCCATCGGCGGCAGTGTTGCTGGGCGGGATGCGCATCCTGGTACCGATGGAAGGTCTGATCGACGTTTCGGCAGAGCTGGATCGACTCGGCCGGCAGCGGGAGAAGCTGCTGGCCGACCTTGGCAAGGCCGAGAAAAAACTGGCAAATGAGAATTTTGTCAGCAATGCGCCCGCAGAAGTGGTCGAAAAGGAACGGCAACGAGTGCTGGACTTTGGCGACGCCATAGGCAAGATCGACCAACAACTCGAGGTGATGCGCGCCCTGGATTGAGCGCAATGAGGAAACGGATGCAAAGCACCGACATCAAGACCCTGCGCAGCGCGGAGCTGCACGACGACCTGCAGTTGATAGACGAGGCGCTGAAGGACCTCAACCAGATCATCCTCGGCAAGGCCATCCAGGTGCGCTTGAGCGTGGCCTGCCTGCTGGCCGGCGGGCATCTGCTGATCGAGGACATCCCCGGCGTCGGCAAGACCACGCTGGCGCACGCCCTGGCGCGCATCCTCGGTCTTTCCTACCAGCGCATTCAATTCACCAGCGACCTGTTGCCCGCCGACATCACCGGCGTCTCGGTCTACGATCGCGAACGCAGCACCTTCCGTTTCCATCCTGGCCCGGTGTTTTCCCAGCTGGTGCTGGCTGACGAGGTCAACCGCGCCACGCCGAAGACCCAGAGCGCCCTGCTCGAAGCGATGGAAGAAGGCCAGGTATCAGCGGATGGCGAGACCCTGCCCCTGCCGCGTCCGTTCTTTGTGGTCGCCACACAAAACCCGACCTATCAGATCGGCACGTTCCCGCTTCCGGAGTCGCAGCTCGACCGTTTCCTGATGCGCATCCGCATCGGCTATCCGGGTCCGGCTCTGGAGCGCGAGCTGCTAAAGGGCCAGGACCGCCGCAGCCTGCTGCTGGCCACGGAGCCGGTGACCAACACCGATACCTTGCTGCGTCTGCAGGAACACGTTACTGACGTGTTCACCTCCGAAGCGCTGCTCGACTATGTGCAGGCACTGGTGCGTCACACGCGCGAGGATGCGGACTTCGAAGTCGGATTGTCGCCGCGAGCGGCGCTGTCGCTGGTGCATGCCGCCCAGGCATGGGCGATGCTGCATCGACGCAACGCGGTCCTGCCCGAGGATATCCAGGCGGTACTGCCCGCGGTCGTCGGACATCGACTGAAACCACGCCAGGAGCTTGTACTCCAGGATGCAGAAGCGCTCGGTGAACGGCTGTTGGAGGCTGTTCCGGTTCCCTGATGGTGAAGCTGTCGGCGCTGCTGCGAGCTCCAATGCGCCTTGCCCGACAGGCGCTACGCGATTGGGCCTTGCGCCGCCAGGGCAAGGACCCGGACCCGGTCACGCTGCACCGGCGACGCATCTACATCATCCCGTCCGGACTCGGCATCGGCTTCGGCCTGGTCCTGTTCGCGATGCTGCTGGCATCGATGAACTACAACAGCAGCATGGGATTCGCGCTGACATTTCTGCTCGCCGGGGTGGGCATGGTCGCCATGCACTGGTGTCATCAAAACCTTGCCGGGCTGGTGATCCGCAGCGTCCGCCTCCGCCCTGCCTTTGCCGGGGAGGATGCCCGGCTGGAGCTGTGTCTGGAGAACCTGTCCAGGAACCCCCGCTATGAGCTGTTGATCACTAACCGCGGCCATCCGGCGCCGCCGGTGGATCTCGAGCCCGGTGAGTCGAGCACGATCAGTGTGCCGGTCGAGACGCGCCAGCGGGGCGTCCTGCGTCTCAGCCGCATCAATCTGGCGACCGGGTTCCCGTTCGGGCTGTTCCGCTGCTGGACCTGGCTGCATCCGGACACCTTCGGCGTAGTCTATCCCCATCCCGGCGGCCCGGCCGATCCGCCACCGCCGCACAACACGGACACCGGCGGCGCCCAGGATCAACACCGGGGCGAAGAGGATTTTGCCGGACTGCGCAACTTCCGACCCGGGGACTCACCAAGGCATGTGGCGTGGAAAGCCGCAGCCAAGGGTGGAGATCTGCTGGTCAAACAATTCGCCGGTACCGATGTGAGCACCCACTGGCTCGATTGGGCGATGCTGGACGGTCTGGATGTGGAGCAGCGGCTGTCGCGGCTGACCCGCTGGATCATCGACGCACATGCGCACGGCCAAGCCTATGGACTGCGGGTGCCGGGAACAGAGATCCCGCCGGCCATCAGCGCCAGCCATCGGCACCACTGCCTCAGCACCCTCGCACTCTATGAAGCGACATCGGACCCGGTCGAGCCGGCCCGTGTTTAGCCCCGGCGAGCATCTGCGGCGCCTCGGCTGGACCGCCGCCGCACTCAGTGTCAGCGTGGCGCCGCATCTTCCGCGGATGCCGGTCTGGGTGAGCCTGCTCACGCTGGCCTGCATCGGATGGCGCATGCTGGCGGCGGTGCGCGGATGGAAAGCGCCGTGGCAATTGCTTCGCCTGCTTATGGCCGGCGCGGGTTTTGTCGCAATCGTAGCCACCTACGGTACCGTCAACGGGATCGAGGCCGGTACCGCACTGCTCGTGGTCATGATGGATATGAAGCTGCTGGAAACCTGGCGCAGACGCGATTACCAGGTGCTGATGTTCATCAGTTATTTCCTGATCATGGCGCAGCTGCTCTACGAACCGAGCATGTGGACGCTGCCATTCATGATCGTGGCGGTCTGGCTGAGCACCACCACGCTGATGCAGGCGGTGCGCCAGGGACCACCGATCCCGGCGCCAAAGGCTGCGCGCATGGTGGCGACGATGCTGCTGCTGTCGCTGCCGCTGATGCTGGTCCTGTTCCTGTTGTTCCCGCGGGTGCCGGGGCCGTTTTGGGCCATGCCGACGCGCGGCGGCGGCATCAGCGGGCTGGACGACGTGATGACCCCCGGTAGCGTCAATGCGCTGAGCCTCTCCGATGCGGTGGCGTTCCGCGCCTCTTTCGACGGCCCCGTACCGCCGGCTATCCAGCGCTACTGGCGTGGCCCGGTGCTGCATGTATTCGATGGCGTCAGCTGGCGCGAGCCCGGCTCCCGACCCTGGCGGTCTCTGGACATGCCGCGATCCGGCCCGGAGTTCCGCTACCAGGTTACGCTGGAGCCGAGCAGCCGGCCCTGGTTGCTGGCGCTCGATTACCCCGGTGAGTGGTCGATATCCGGCGCCTATCTGTCGACGGACTATCAGCTGTTGTCCCGGCGGCCGATAGAACAACTGACTGGCTATTCGGTGGTGTCGTATCCGGACACCCTGGCCGGGGCCAGGATCGGCCAGCGAGAGAAGGCGATGGACCTCCTGCTGCCGGACGAACGCAACCCGCGTGCGCTGACTCTGGCGGCAACGCTGCGTGTCCAGCATGCCGACGATGACGACTACATCCAGGCAGTGCTGGATCGTTTCACGCTGCAACCGTATGTCTACACGCTACGGCCGCCGGCGCTGCGCGGCAGTGATCCGGTGGACGCGTTCCTGTTCGACACCCGACGTGGTTTCTGCGAGCACTTTGCCTCTGCGTTCGCCGTACTGATGCGCGCCGGTGGCATTCCCACTCGGGTGGTGACCGGATACCAGGGCGGTGAGTTAAACCCGCTCAACAACCGGATGACAATCCGCCAGTCCGATGCCCATGCCTGGACCGAGGTGTGGCTGGCTGAGGCAGGATGGATCCGTGTCGATCCGACCGCCGCGGTGGCGCCGGACCGGATCGAACGTAGCCTGGCCGATGCGCTCCCGGATAGCGATCTGGTCCCCGGCCGATTTATGCGCTCATTGCCGCTGCTGGTAAAGCTGCAGCAGCGTTGGGACGCGCTGGACAGTGCCTGGAACGAGTGGGTGCTGGCCTACGGACCCGATCGCCAGATCGCCCTGCTGCGATCCCTGGGGGTCGACAACCCGGACTGGCGCTCGCTGGCGGCGGCCCTGGGCGTGAGCGTCATCGCCCTGTTGGCCGGGATAGCAGCCTGGACGGCCTGGCGTTACCGCCCGCCCCGCCGCGACCAGGTCCAGCGTCTGTATCGCCGTTATCTGGAGCGGCTCGCGCGGCGCGGCGTCAAACGAGCGCCGTGGGAAGGTCCGCTGGTGCTGGCTGATCGGGCCGAGCGCGCGCTGCCGGCCTACGCCGGGGCCATTCGCTCGATCACCCGCAGCTATGTCCGTCTGCGGTACGAAGCATGCGCCAGCGACGCGGAATTGGTAAAGATGCAGCGTCTGTTACGGGGCTTCCGACCCTAGGCCTTGTCCATCTCGGCCGCCGCGCGGCTGCCCGCCGCCACGTCCACGCGCCACAACAACAATCCGCCCACCACGAACAACAGGGTCAACGCGAGGATGCTGTCTCTCTCGCTGGCGCCGAGGACCACGACCAGCGCCATCAACAGCGGACCCAGAATCGCGGCAAACTTGCCGACCATATTGAAGAAGCCGAAGAATTCGGCTGTCTTTGATTTGGGTATCAGCCGCGCATATAGCGACCGGCTGAGGCTCTGCACACCCCCCTGAACCAGGCCTATCGCGATGGCGAGGTTGTAGAAGTCGCGGCTGTCTTTGAGCCAGTGCCAGGCATAGAACAACGCGGCGATATACACCGCCAACCCGATCAGGATCCCTGGTCGTGGTCCGATGCGCTTGCCCAGCCAGCCGAATCCGAGCGCTGCCGGAAACGCGACGAATTGGGTCAGTAACAGCGCCAGCACCAGACTCCCCTGGTCCAGACCGAGGACCCTGTCGCCGAAAAACACCGCGGTCTTGATGACTGTGTTGACGCCATCGATATACAGCCAATAGCCGACCAGGAATATCA
>Ga0265303_10002317_pt1 | contig 11754 bp, 11 predicted proteins | sample Helome_2_FD_192494 | JGI IMG/M metagenome (GOLD analysis project Ga0265303, IMG submission 192494) | Marine sediment microbial communities from subtidal zone of North Sea - Hel_20160317 (Illumina Assembly) | ecosystem: Environmental > Aquatic > Marine > Subtidal zone > Sediment ...
GCGCAGCACACACCACAACTTTTATCTTTTACCTTGTATCTTGTATCTGCATTAAAGGAGCAATAACGATATTCAACTTCGCATGCGCTGCACGCAATGCCGCCTCGACCTCCTCCGGCGTGGGACATTGCGCAAATACAAATCCCAGGTAACTGCCGCCCTCCGGTAGCGGTACCAGTTCATAGCCGTCGCGAATCGTCACCAGCACATCCGTTATCCCGGGAACGGCGCGCGCCGCGCCGGTCCCCTCGATCCGCCGCAGAATGCCGCCACCAGGTATCGGCAACATCAGCACACCCGCGGCTTCGTCTGCATGGGTCAGCGCCAGCGGCCGCCCGGTCGCGTGCAGGATAACCAGTTCCTCGAGGCTGCGGCCGGTCCCGAAGCTCAGCAGGCGCGCACATTCACCACCGATCGTTCGCGACGCCACTTCCATGACCACCGGCCCGTCGTCGTGGATACGCAGTTCGGCATGCACCGGCCCTTCCCGCAAACCGAGGGCGGCACAGGCCGCGCGCGTGCACTCGACCAGCTGTTGCTGCACCTGGTCGGCATGTCTTGAGGGCTTGATATAGTAAGTCTCCTCGAAATACGGCCCCTCCAGCGGATCCGGCTTGTCGAAGATCGCCAGCACCGTCAGCTGCCCCTGGTGCAGCAGCCCTTCCAGGGCCACTTCCGCCCCCGGTATGAATGTCTCCAGCAACAGGTGGCGCGCGGCAAAGTCGTCGGCGAGTGATTCCCCGGCGAGGATCTTTGCAACACGCAGGCAGGCCGCGCGGGCCTCCTCACGGGTATTGACGCGAATGACGCCGCGGCTGGCGGACAGTACCAGCGGCTTGATCACTGCCGGCAGGGTAAAACCGTCCAGCTGCGGCTCGAGGGGGCGGTCCAGGTCAAGCAGGCGAAAGTCCGGGATGCGCACGGACCCGGCAGCCAGCGCCCGACGTGACAGATCCTTGCGCCGGGAATAACGCGCCGCCTCGGGCGGGTTATGCGGCAGGCCCAGGGTTGCGGCGACCCGGCTACCCAGCTCCACCGTGGCATCATCCGTCGCGACGACACCGGCAAACGGACGTGTCTGGCCGGCTGCGAGCAACTGTTGCAATGCGGCAGGATCCTGCAGGTCGATATGCACACCGGCGGCGATCTCGCTGACCAGCGAATAGCGCCCTTCCGAAGCAACCAGTACATCGATCCGGTTGCGCCGGGCGGCCTCGATGAAGGCAGCCGTGCGGTAGCTGTTCGGCGGCGCGACCAGTAACAGACGGGGTGATATCGTCAACTCAACGATACCTTGCTATTGACGGGAAATTGCCAGGCTGGTGCAAAAGGCGGTATGCGGTGAAGTAGCAGGGTGTACACAGCTTGCCGCTGCGCGGCCGGGCATATATATACCGGTCAGGCGCACAACACTGTTCTGCGCCGGACCGGGGGATTTTATGCGCTAGGCACCACAGCCGCCGCCGGCCGCGCCGCAGGCCCCGCAGGTGCCGGAGCCGCCGGTAATGGCGAAGGCATTATTGAAGACGAAGCTGGCACCGGTCGGGCGCTCGACGTAATCGATCTCGACGCCACGCAGGAAATTCAGCGCCACGGCATCCACGTAGACATCGAAGCCTTCTTCCTTGCGCACACAATCATATTCCGATTGCGCGTCGGTAAACGTCATGCCATAGCCCATGCCGCCGCAACCACCGCCGGATACAAACACGCGAATGGCCTTCAACTCATCGTCCTCGACCTGGTCAAACAATTCGAGCATTTTTTCGCGCGCGGCCGCGGTCAGTGCCAGATCCGTGTCCATTAGTTGGCCGTTGAAACCGTTTGCCTGTGTCATGAGCTACCCCGTTGTGTGCGTCAACCAGAAATAAACCAATAGAAAGAATATATACGCAGCCGTTGACCGATTCCAGCCTCCCGCACGAGATACTGGCGGCGCCCGGACCCGCGCCCAGAATAATTCTTTATTAGTTCAGTATCTTACATGTGCCAAGCCGGGATATGCCTGGTAACATATTATTCTAAATAAGAATCATTTGCATTTATATTAAGATTAACTAGAATACCAGCACATTAACTAGACATTATGAACCGGAGCGCATCCCGTGAAACACACGTCCGTCCTGACCATGCTCATGGCCATTGCCATAACCAGCCCGGCGACCGCCGACAAGCTGCCCTCACCGGAAGAGATGTGGAAAATCATCCAGCAACAGCAGAAAGAGATCGAGGCCCTGAAAAAGGGGCAGCAGGCCGCGGTGAAACAGGCCGCCGACGCCGATGAGAAGGCCGAGGCCGCCGTCGTCGCGGTCGAGGAATCCGCTGCCGGCGGCAGTGGCGGCAACTGGGCAGACCGCACCACCATCGGCGGTTACGGCGAACTGCACTACAACAATATCGATGCCAGTGACCCGGCCAATGACAACAAGGAGATCGATTTCCACCGCTTCGTCCTGTACTTCGGCCATGAATTTACCGACGACATCCGCCTGTTCTCCGAGTTCGAACTCGAGCATGCACTGACCAAGGACACCAGCGACGGCAGTGGATCCGGCGAGGTCGAACTGGAGCAGGCCTATATAGAATTCGACCTGCAGGACAACCTGCAGGCCAGGGGCGGCGTGTTCCTCCTGCCCGTGGGCATCCTCAACGAAACCCATGAGCCAAACACCTTTTATGGCGTGGAGCGGAACGACGTGGAAAACATCATCGTGCCCAGCACCTGGTGGGCGGGTGGCGCCGGACTCAGCGGCCAGCATGCCAACGGCATCAGCTGGGATGTTGCCGTGCACGAAGGCCTGGAGATGCCGACCTCCGGCAGCAGCGCCTTCCGCGTGCGCAGTGGTCGCCAGAAAACCAGTAAAGCCAGCGCAGAAGATCTCGCCTACAGCGGCCGCCTGCGCTACACCGGCATTCCCGGTCTTGAACTGGCCGCCAGCGCCAACTACCAGAGCGATGCCTCGCAGATGAGCGGCGACGGTCTCGACTCCGGCCTGCTGCTGGAGGCCCATGCCGTTCTCGAAAAAGGTCCCTTTGGCCTGCGCGCGCTGTATGCCGAGTGGGACTTCGACGGCGCGGCGGTCGCGGCGGCCGATGCAGACAAGCAGCATGGCTGGTACATCGAACCCAGTTTCAGGCCGTTCAACAGCGTGGGGGTCTACGCCCGCTACGAGGACATCGAGGGCGCCCGCACACAGGACCGCTTCGACCAGTGGGAAGTCGGCGTGAACTACTGGCCGCACGAGGACGTGGTCCTGAAGGCCGATTACCGCAATCGCGAACATGACCTGGCAAGCGATGCCGGACGGGACTTCGATGCCTTCGACCTGGGCATCGGCTACCAGTTCTGATCCCGCGCATTGTCGCGGGCGGTACGCAGCCCTGCTATTCTCACCGCCCCCATGACCAGACTGCTGACCTGCCTGCTGCTGTTCCTGTGTGCCGGCCCCGTGCCGGCCAGCGGGACCTACCAGACCCCGGAAGATTTTCTTGCCGAGACCTTCCGGGACAATTTACCCGCTGCACAGGTGCTCTGGCTAAAGGGCGATATCCGCGAGACCAGCACCGCTATCATGGGCCATCGCTACCCCGCCATTCGAGTGCGCTACTGGCTGCAGGACACGCGCAGTGCCTGGATACTCGAGGAAACCGGCAAGGAACGGCCGATCACGACGGGACTGGTCATCAATGCACAGGGGATCGAGCGACTGCGCGTCCTGATCTTTCGCGAGAGCCGTGGCTGGGAGGTCAAACACCCGTTCTTTACTGACCAGTTCCCGCGCATACAACTGACGGCCGAGCGACAACTCGACGGCCCGATCGACGGCATATCCGGCGCGACCCTGTCCGTGCGCGCCCTGAAAAAACTGGCCCGACTGGCCCTGTATTTCCACAGCCAGGTCGTGACATCCAATGACGCGGCACCCTAAACAAAAATCAGCCGGCCGGCGGCTGCGTTCACTCTACCTGTGGCACCGCTGGATCGGTTTGACGGCGGCCGCCTTCGTGATCGTGCTCTCACTCACCGGCCTGGCGCTCAACCATACCGGGGAAATGGCACTCGACAGCCGCTACGTAGATTCGCCGGTACTGCTGGACTGGTATGGCATTCGGGCACCGGATGACGTCACCGCCTTCCGGGCCGGGCCGTTGACCATCGCCTCGATCGGGCGGCAGGTCTATGTCGACAACGTGCTGCTGCCCAACATCGAACCGCCGTTGGCGGGCGCGGTGAAGCTTGATGAATTTGTCGTTGTCGCCCTGGCCGACAGCCTGCTGCTGCTGACCCACTCCGGCGAACTGGTCGAACGACTGGGCAGTGTGGCGGGTACACCGGCGGAGATACAGTCTGTCGGCGTCACCCCGGACCAGCGCCTGGTCCTGCAGACGGCAACCGGCTACCGGGCCACAGATGCCGGGCTGATCGACTGGAAGAGGACTGCACCGGCGGACGTGGCGTGGTCCGCGCCAGTCCAGCCCGCACCGGCACTGGTCAGCGCACTGCAACAGCGCTATCGGGGTACGGGATTATCCGTCGAGCGCGTGATGCTCGACCTGCACAGTGGTCGCATCCTCGGCGCATGGGGTGTCTGGCTGATGGACGGCGCCGCCATTGTCTTTCTGCTGCTCACGGCCAGCGGCCTCTGGCTGTGGGGCCGGCGCCGTGCCAGCGCCCGCGCCCACCGGCGCCATATCCGGGCGGACGGCAAGAAGGTGCTGGAATAAATTTCCGGAGTACCCGACATGCTGTCCGTCCAGACGACACGGTTCAGTCGCGGCGCACTGCGCGCCTGCGGGAGCAGTCGGGTGCGGGACGCGTCGAGCCCGTCGTGGTCAGGGTGTGTCGGGTCACCACCGAACCGGTAAAGGTAATATGGGCATCCGTGAGTGTATAGAGGCAAAGGCGCCGGCACGGCACCGTCGAAATCGATAAATACCTCGGTCACTGCAAACACACCCGCCGGGTATTGCAGTAACAGCACAACGGCCAGGTAACCCAGGATTTTTTTATTCGATTTGTACTCCGTCAGGCGGGCGTCACTTGTTCAACCTGGTGAACTTGGACCCTTCCAGCGTCAGATTGTACATCAGCCCCTTGTTGTCAAACACGAAGCCGACGACGGGGTCCTTGATGTCAATCGTGTTGATGTCCTTGCCCACGCCCCATTCGACCACGGCAACCGAGCCGTCGACACCGGCCTCCCAGCCATCACTCTTGCGAAAGTCCGCCAGCGCCTTGTCGGCCATGAAGACAATTACGATTGACTTGGCCTGCGCACCCAGCTGAAAGCCGATGGAGGCAGAGGCGGTGTTGTAATAATCGACCGTCTTGCCGCCGACGCGCAGCGCACCCTCCCCGTATTCGCCACCCACCACAAACCCCGCCTTGATCACACTCGGAAAGACCAGCACGCCAGTGGCGCGCTGCAGGAACTTGCTGCCCCCCGTTACCTCGCGCTTGAAACGATTGATGGTTTCCGTGACGCCGATGTCGATCTCGGCTGCCGACTTGGCCAGGGCGGTATTCACCACGGTGCCGCCACCTGTGACCAGCAGCATGCATACCCATACCAGTAACCGCCGCGCTGCAAAAGACTGTCTGTTCATTCGCACATACCTCCCGACAGGAATCCCACAGTATATCAACTGGCGCGGCGATTACTCGAGAATGGAACGGCCGGAGTGGTCGGCGGTCGATTTGACGGTCTTGACACGGAGCGGTCGTCTGGCTCAGTTGCCGGCTCGCACCAGTCCACCGAGGCCGCCCTCCTCCAGTACCTGGTTGTACATCTCGCGAATCGCGCGCGGGTTCTCGAGATCCAGTGCCCGGGCCACCAGCTCGCGCGCCTCGGCGAAGGTAAAACTGCGGATAACCCACTTCACCCGGGCCAGGTTGCTGACGCTCATGCTGAGACTGTTGACGCCCAGCCCCAACAGGGCAAGGGCCGCGGCCGGATCGCCGGCCATTTCACCGCACACGCTGACCGGCTTGCCAAGCTTGTGGGCCTCGTCGATGACTTGCCGGATGGCGCGCAGCACGGCCGGGTGCAGTGACTGGTAAAGGCCCGCGACGCGGGAGTTGTTGCGGTCGACCGCCAGCAGGTACTGTGTCAGGTCATTGGTGCCGATAGAGAAAAAGTCCACCCGCTTCGCCATGGCATCGACCTGGTAGACGGCCGAAGGCACCTCGATCATGATGCCGATCGGTGGCCGCACCACCAACTCACCCTCTTCGAGCAGTTCACCCAGCGCCTGGTTGATCAGTGTCAAGGCAATATCCAGTTCACTGACCGTCGACACCATTGGCAACATGATGGTCAGGTTGTCGAGGCCGACGCTGGCGCGCAGCATGGCGCGTATCTGGGTAAGAAAAATCTCGGGGTGGTCAAGCGAGATGCGTATTCCGCGCCAGCCGAGGAACGGGTTGTCCTCCTGTACCGGAAAATAGGACAGCATCTTGTCGCCGCCCACATCGAGCGTCCTCAGGGTAACGGGCCGCGGGGCAAATGCCTCCAGTGCGTTGCGGTAGATGCGCAGTTGCTGCTCCTCGCCCGGGAACTTGTCCTGCATCAGGAACGGGACCTCGGTACGGTACAGGCCGACACCGTCGCCCTCGCTGTGCACCTCGGCACTGCCGACCGATACCAGGCCGATATTGAGATACAGGGGTACGGCCAGGCCATCGGGTGTTTCCGACGGTTGTCCCGCCACCTCGCTGAGCACCTCGGAAAGTTCCGACTCCTGTGACTGCAGGCGGAGGAATTCCTTCAGCACCAGCTCGGTGGGATTGACGAACACATCGCCACGGTAGCCGTCCGCGATGATGATCTGGCCTTCGAGGCGGCCGACGGGCATGTCATCCACACCCATGACGGCCGGGATACCGAGCGCCTGCGCAAGTATCGCGACATGCGAGGAACTGGAGCCGCTGGCCGAGACGATGCCGGCCAGGTTCTCGATCGGGACCTCGGCCAGCTGACCCGGGCTGATGTCTTCTCCCACCAGGACGGTGTTCCGGTAATACTCGTCCACGCTGGTCAGGTCGCTCTGGATATGGGTGAGTATCCGGCGACCCAGATCACGGATGTCACTCGCGCGCTCGCGCAGGTAGGTGTCTTCCATCGCCTCGAACACCTTGACGTGTGCCGAGATCGTTTCGCGCAGGGCCCCCGGTGCCCAGTTGCCCGCCCGGATGCGCTCCACTGTTTCACCGACCAGGCTGTCGCCGCCCAGCATCAGCAACAGTGCATCGAACAGGGCGAGCTCCTCTGCCGGCAGGACCGCGGACATCCGGTTGGCGTAATCACGCAGATCGTCCTGCACCGCGGCGACGGCCGCCTCGAACTGGCTGACCTCGGCATCCGTGTCCGTCACCGGCCGGTCGGGAATGGCATCCAGATTGGCCGGCGGGTAGACCACCCGCGCCTGCCCGATCGCCACGCCGGGAGAACCCGGCAGACCGGTCAGCGCGGCCACATTACTGCCGGTACCCAGTACATTCGAGATGTCGCCGGTTGCACTGGCATGGGTGATCGCACCGGCGAGCTGTGCGGCCAGCGTGACCAGGAAGGCCTCCTCGTCCTCGTCGAACTTGCGCACCTGGCGCTGGCGCACGACCAGCACGCCCAGCACCTTGCCGTGCCGGATTATCGGCACACCGAGAAAACCATGGTACGGCGTTTCCCCGGTTTCGCTGATGAATACATAGCGCGGGTGGCTCGGCGCATCTTCGATATTCACCGGTTCCTCGCGCTCGTAGACCATGCCGATCAGGCCCTTGTCGAGTGCAAGCATCACGCGACCCACTGCATCCTGGCGCAGTCCCTGTGTGGCGCCGAGGACGAACTGGCCGTTTTCGCTGTCGACCAGATAAACCGTGGATACATCCACGCCAACGGCCTCGCAGACGCGGGCCACGATAATCTTCAGCGCCTGCTCGAGGTCAGGCGCAGCATTGACTTCCTGGATGATTCTTCTCAGGGTATCGAGCATTTACACATTCCGGAAAATGCGACTGGTAAAAACATCAACACACAACCGTTCCGGTCATGCAGGACGATCTTCGATCAGCCGGGTTACAGATCCACTGCAGGCCTTTCGGGGGCCCCCTCGGGGAATAGCAGGGGCGCGAGTTCATCGAGCGCCCTGCGATAGACAGTCCGCTTGAAGGATACGACTTCCCTGAGCGGGTGCCAGTAATCCACCCAGCGCCAGCTGTCGAATTCCGGTGTATCGGACCTGTCAAGACGTACCGCCGTGTCGGTGCAGAGGATACGGAGCAGAAACCAGACCTGTTTCTGGCCGACACACAGCGGGCGGCTGGTACGGCGGATGTACTGGCGCGGCAGTCGGTAGCGCAGCCAGCCGCGGGTCGCACCGATCACATCCACGTGCTCCGGCAGCAGCCCGACCTCCTCGGACAGCTCCCGGTACATGGCCTCGGCCGGCGTCTCGTCCGAGCGCATGCCGCCCTGCGGGAATTGCCAGGCATCCTGGCCGATCCGGCGGGCCCACAGCAGCTGACTGTCGCTGTTGGACAGTATGATGCCTACATTTGGCCTAAATCCATCCGGGTCAATCACTTATACTCGCCTTGCCTGGTTTCCTAGCGAAAAACATTCTCCCATAGCTGCCAGTCCGGGGCAAATTCAAGCCCTGCTGCCGGCATGACTGGCCACGCCGTTCGTGTATGCTTTCCGCCTTTTCCGGCAAGGAGTTGTCCCGTGGGCATCGCACTGTTCGATCTCGATAACACCCTGATCGCGGGTGACAGTGACTACCTGTGGGGCTGTTTCCTGGTGGAACAGGGCATCGTCGACGCCGCCGAATACGAACAGGCCAACCAGCGCTTCTACGACCAGTACAAGGTCGGCGAGCTGGACATCCACGAGTTTCTCGCCTTTCAGCTCAGGCCGCTGGCCGTGCACCCGATGACGCAACTGCAGCAGTGGCGCGCACAGTACATCGAGGAAAAGATCCGGCCGATCCTGCTGGCCGGGGCACAGGACCTGATCGAACGCCACCGACAGCAGGGCGATACGCTGGTCATCATTACCGCGACCAACCGTTTCATTACCGAACCCATCGCCACCCTGTACGGTATCGGACACCTGCTTGCGACCGAACCCGAACTGCGTGACGGGCGCTATACCGGCGGCGTGTCAGGCACGCCCTGCTTTCAGGACGGCAAGGTCACGGCACTCGCAGGCTGGCTCGATGCCCATGATGAATCACTGACCGACAGCTGGTTTTACAGTGACTCTCACAACGATCTGCCGCTGCTCGAACAGGTGCAGCGACCGGTGGCCGTCGACCCCGACGAGATCCTCAATGCGCATGCCCTTAACCACGGGTGGCCGGTGATCAGCCTGCGGTGATTAATAATGAAAATATTCAACTGATTGATTCTTTCTTGTCATTGCGAGCGAAGCGCGGCAATCCCTGTCACGAGTGCTCCACAGGAGACTGTGGTGCTCTCCGGAGATCCCTTCGTTACACTCGGGACGCCGGCGGCGGATTACTTCGCCACTTTGTCCCCCGCAATGACGTGCCGACCGGAATTTTTATGGCATTTATCTTTCCGTGTCTTTCCGTGGATTCCGTGACGATTTAATATGTTTATTATTGCCACGGAATCCACGGAAGGACACGGAAATATTTCTTTGGAATTTTCGGCGATCAAGTATTTATGTCATGACACTTTCTGCGGATTGCCTTGTCATGTCGTTTCTCGTAATGACGACACGCCTGGATTTCACTGATGCGTAGTTTATTTCTGCTTGCCGGACTCGCGCTACTCAGTGCCGGCAGTCTTGCAATCAGCCTGCTCAGCGGCAGCATCGATACTGACCTCGACAGTCTGCTTACCGTTCTGGCCGGCAGCAGTGACGAACTGAGTCGTCAGATCGTGATGGAGCTGCGCTGGCCGCGTACGGCCGCTGCCTTTGTGACCGGTGCAATGCTGGCACTGGCCGGCGCCCTCATGCAGGTCCTGCTGCGCAATCCGCTCGCCGATCCCTACGTGCTCGGCATATCTGGCGGCGCTGCCACCGGCGCGCTGTTGTCCATGCTGCTCGGACTGGGCGGCTGGTGGCTGCAGGGGTCTGCATTCACCGGCGCATTACTGTCGATGCTGCTGGTATTTGGCCTGGCACACGGCAGTGGTGCATGGAGTTCGCACCGCCTGCTGCTGACCGGCGTGGTGGTTGCCGCAGGCTGGGGCGCCGTGATTGCTTTCATGCTGGCCATCAGCCCGGAACGGGGACTGCGCGGCATGCTGTTCTGGCTGATGGGTGACCTTTCGCGCGCCACATTGCCGGTCTTCGCCGCAGCGGTTCTGGCCGCGGGACTCGTCATGGCCATGGCCATCGGCCGCTCACTCAACCTGATGACCCGGGGGGAACTGGCTGCGCAGTCTCTCGGCGTGCCGGTGCAAACACTGCGCACGGTCATCTACCTGCTTGCATCTGTACTGACGGCCTTCGCGGTCACATTGGCGGGCAGTGTCGGTTTTGTCGGCCTGATCGTACCGCACCTGCTGCGCCTGGCGGGTGTGCGCGACCATCGTCTGCTGTTGCCGGCAGCAGTGCTGCTCGGTGGCAGTCTGCTGGTGACTGCGGACATGCTGGCGCGCACCGTGCTGGCGCCACAGCAGCTGCCCGTGGGCATCCTGACTGCACTGGTCGGCGTCCCGCTGTTCCTCGTCTTGCTGTATTACAGCCGCAACCAGGCCGGTAACCGGACATGACGACGCTGTGTGCCGAACAGTTGAGTGTCACCATCGGGCCAGTGCAGGTCTGTACTGCACTGGAGCTTGAAATACAGTCGGGCGAACGCTGGTGCATCCTCGGGCGTAACGGTGCGGGTAAAACCACCCTGCTGCATACGCTGTGCGGACTGCATCCAGCGAGTGCAGGGCAGGTGTTGCTGAACGGTCAACCGCTGAATAGCCTGCCACGCAGGACCATTGCGCGTGGCATCGGCATGCTGCTGCAGGACCACGACAACGCCTTTCCGGCAAGTGTGCTGGAAACCGCACTGGTCGGCCGCCACCCCTGGCTGGGGGCCCTGCAGTGGGAGTCGGATAATGACTGGGCACGTGCCCGCGAGGCACTGCAGGAAACGGGACTGTCCGGCATGGGTTCACGCATGACCGATACCCTGTCCGGCGGTGAACAGCGTCGTCTGGACCTCGCAACGCTGCTGACGCAGAACCCGGAGGTCTTCCTGCTGGATGAACCCACCAATCACCTCGACCTGCACCACCAGGTCCGGGTGCTGGACCTGTTGCAGCGGCTCGCCGGGGAATACCGGCGGGCCGTCTGCATGTCGCTGCATGACATCAATATGGCGGTGCGCTACTGCAACCGGTTCCTGCTGCTGTTCGGCGAAGGTGAAAGTGCGCAGGGCGACAGCGCGACCGTCCTGACACCGGCCAATCTCGAACGCCTCTACGGACACGAACTGCGCTTTACCGACACGCCCGACGGACCGGTGTGGCTGCCGAAATGACAGGCATAGATTCATGCCTGTCATTCCCGCGATAGCGGACGTGGTCCGCGAAACATTCTGCCCCGATCTTCGCGCATGCCTGCGCTCCTACGCCCATCGATACACCCGTAGGAGCGGACGCTGTCCGCGAACAGATCTGCCCGACTGTTCGCGCATGCCTCGGCAATTGCTCCATGCATTGCACTACCTCCTGCATCCCTGCAGTCGTGCGCTCCTACGCCCATCGATACACCTGCAGGAGCG
>Ga0265303_10002318_pt1 | contig 11754 bp, 7 predicted proteins | sample Helome_2_FD_192494 | JGI IMG/M metagenome (GOLD analysis project Ga0265303, IMG submission 192494) | Marine sediment microbial communities from subtidal zone of North Sea - Hel_20160317 (Illumina Assembly) | ecosystem: Environmental > Aquatic > Marine > Subtidal zone > Sediment ...
ATACGCCTTTCGCATGCAGGTACTGGATAAATTCGTGGCCCTGGATCAAAGCCGACTCGAAGTCACCGAAAAGCTCGAGCAATTAAGATTGCTGGAGAACAATATTCCCATTCACGTCGTTTTAACCGAACATCAAAGTATCGGCGTGGATCGACCGGAAGATATTCAAGTGGTCCAGAAAATCATTTTGGAAAAAAAGAAAAGTTAAGATATAATTAAGTTTCCGTGCATACTAAAAAAAAATTCCAAAACACAAGCACCAAATTACAAATGGTTCGACGAGCTCACCACCCTGAGCCAAGTCGAAGGGTAAATTCGAAATCCGAATTTCGAAACTCGAAACAATATCGAATGACAAAAATTCTAATGATCAAAACCAATGAATAAGACAGGACTAAATTTCGGTTGAATAGTTTTGAACATTAAATCATTCGAATTTATTATTTGTTTCGGATTTCGTATTTCGTGCTTCGGGTTTCCAGGTAAAAGGATTAGGCACAGAAACTATGAAATCTACAATGAAGAAAAAACTGTTAGACCTCGCACATATGTTCTTTAAGGGAACCTGGTTCGCCTGGGACCGCCTGCACGATTTGTTGAAAGCCGGCGTCTACTTCGGCCGCAGCCCGGCCGGTGTACCCCCCGGCTCCATTGTTTTCTTCCCCATCCAACCCAATATTCTGGGCTGCGGTATCGCCGCCCTTATTTCTTATAAAAGCAGCAGGCCGGCGAAATCCCCACCAAGTGCCGCCCGGTTGGCGGAGCTGGTCAAGCCCATCGAGCGCCAGGGCTGTAAAACCTGCCACAAAGATGACTTAACCAGCCTTGATAAGAACTATCTGGGCGGAAAAGATCTCATCGAATCTCTGTGGCAAAAGATTCAGGCCATTAAGTGCGAGGATGATTTTTTCACCATCTACACCGACTCAAAACAACGCGAGTTTTTGGATACGGCTGGTCAACGGCTGTCCGGCGTTGTCGAGTCCGAGACAAAAATATTAACGGATCACATGGGTCGCCTACCCGCCCAAAAAGTGGAATTGATGGCCGCCAGGATAGAAAAACTCAAAGATATCGCCTGGTGCATTCGCCGTGAAATAATAGATAACTTCAAAAAAATCGACGCTTTGCTCAACGGGTCTGATAAAAAGCCCCGGCAGTCGGTGGTAAGCACGTTTAAAAAAATCAACACCGTTTTAAACGGTATTGATCGGCTGGAGGTTAGAGGGCGTGATTCGGCCGGTATTTCGCTGCTGTTTGTCTTAAGCGAGGCTGAATTTGGAAGGTTTGAGCAAACTTTAAAACAAAAAAACCTGGACAACCAGTTGCAGGAGCGCTGCAGTCAGAACACCCTTGCCAACCGCGCCATCAGTATTCACCGGACAAAAAAAGATACAGATGAAGATCAGGTTGCAGTTGCCATGACATTTAAAGTGGCCAATGAGGTCGGCAGTCTGGGAGACAATATTGCTTTTTTGCGCCACCAAATCGCCCACGATCAGATACTGCAGGATCTGGCCGCCTGTCCGACCGAATTTGACACGGTTTCAGCCCATACCCGCTGGGCGTCGGTAGGCGCCATCACCGAAGCCAACTGCCATCCGGTGGACAACCAAACCGTTGACGGCCTTGCAAAGAGCAACGGCATCATTCACACCTGCCTGAATGGGGATATTGATAATTATCAGCAACTCAAGCGGGAATTTGAAGGTAATGGGGATCACATACCAAAAGATATCACCACCGACACAAAAATCATTCCCCTGGTCATCCAGAAATATTACCAGCAGGGCCATCACATGGAGGAAGCCTTTCGACTGGCCGTCAATGATTTTGAAGGCTCCCACGCCATATCGATGCATACGGATCTAGATCCCGGTAAAATATTTCTGGCACAAAAAGGCAGCGGGCAGGCTCTTTTTGTGGGGATAGCTGAAAATCATTACATCCCCACGTCCGAAGTATACGGTTTCGTAGAAGAAACCGATCGATTTTTAAAACTGGATGGTGAGACGATGGTGGAAGGCAACAAGGGTCCTACCCAGGGACAGATTTTTATCCTGAATCAGCAGTCTGCAGGAGGGTTGGAGGGCATCCGCGCCACTTACTATGACGGCACGGAATTGGCTTTGGGCGCAAGCGACATCAAGTACACGGAAATTACATCACGGGATATCGACCGCCAGGATTATCCCCACTATTTTTTAAAAGAAATTTCGGAATCGCCGGATTCAATGGACAGAACCCTGCAGAATCGCTGGAAGGTCCATGAAAAGAACCGCAGCCGATACGTCACCTCCCTGGATGACACGGTGATTCCGCCGTCTTTGAAAAAAGCGCTGGTTGAGGATCGGATTAAGCGCATTTATTTCATTGGTCAGGGCACCGCCGGAGTGGCGGCCCTGGCCTGTGCCAATATTCTCAATTACTATATGGATAATCCATCCTATCAGATCGGCGCTTTAAAAGCTTCAGAATTCAGCGGTTTCCAATTAAATGAAAATGACACGACCGAAAGCATGCAAGACGCCCTGGTGATTGCGATCAGCCAATCGGGCACCACCACCGATACCAATCGCACCGTTGACATGGTCAAAGAGAGGGGAGCACATACGCTGGCCATTGTAAACCGGCGGGATTCGGACATCACCTTCAAGGTTAACGGCGTTATCTATACCAGTAGCGGCAGGGACATTGAGATGTCGGTGGCCTCCACCAAAGCCTTCTATTCACAAATTGTTGCCGGGGCCATCCTGGGGCTTTACATTGCCGCCCTTAAAAAGCGCCGAAACGAGGAGTTTGTCTCCGACGAGATTAAACAGCTGCTTGCGCTTCCTGACCACATGCGTAAGATCCTTGCCGGCCGGGATGCCATCAGGGAGTCGGCTTCGAAACTGGCGGTCTCCAAAACTTACTGGGCGGCGGTGGGCAGTGGTCCCAACAAGGCATCAGCGGATGAAATACGGATCAAACTCAGTGAACTTTGCTATAAAACGATTTCATCGGATTTCGTGGAAGACAAAAAACACATCGATTTGTCATCGGAGCCACTGATTATTGTCTGTGCCGCCGGTACCAGACATACGGTGATTGGCGATATAATTAAGGATACCGCCATATTCAAGGCCCACAAAGCCACGCCCATCGTCATTGCCGATGAGGGTGATGATCGTTTTGATCCCTACGCTGATGCCGTGTTACATGTGCCGCACGTCAGCGAACATCTGGCCCCCATATTAAACACCCTGGTCGGGCACCTCTGGGGCTACTATGCGGCTTTAGCCATTAATGAGGGCTCACGCTTTCTGTACCGATTCCGGGATGAAATTAAAAAAAGCCTGGATGAATACAATGCCCAGGGACTGGATGTATACGAAATCATTCTCGAAAAGCCGTTTCGGGAAAAAATAGCCGAATTCTATATCGAATTCAGAAAAAAAAGAACCTCCAACCAGTTCCCAACCACCATCGGCCTGGATATCGCATCGGATCTGACCCTGTTGCTCAATTATTTATCCGGCCGGTTGCCGGTATCGGATTTCGATCTGGACTTTCACCAAAAGGGTACAGCCGTCAACATAATCAACATTTTCTTCAGTCGCCTGGCGGATGCCATCAGCGCCATGGCGCGGCCGGTGGATGCTATCAAGCATCAGGCCAAAACCGTTACCGTGGGGACCAGTCGAATTATCGAACGAATCGAAGGTGTCCTATTCGATACCTTAACCGCTGAAGACTTTACAATTTCCCAGATGACCAATACCAACATCATTGTCTTAAAAAATCTACAGACTGTTATTGACCAAATCGAGGGCTCCGTCCTTTATCGAATTAATGGGTTGAGTTTACTCGGTGAGCCGACCGATGACACCACCATCGAGGTCTTAAAAAAAGGGGGGGATATTGCTGATGTGCCATCCCGGGTCGAATCGGACAAGCGCTTGAAAGGCACCAAGCGAATTATCGTCAGACAGGGCAATGTGTATATCGGAAAAGGCCGCAAGGATGAGCGCAGCATCCTGGTCATTCCGATTTTATCTACTTCCGCTGACAGTCCAAACAAAATTGAGTTTCTGCTGTTATTGCATGTGTCATTCAAGCAAACCATCCCCCTCGAAAACAAGATCAAAGCCCTCGGGGGCAAATACGAGCATGTAAAAAATATTGTTCAAGAAAATAGCATTGCATGGCAGGATCAATATCTCGAGCAAGTTGAAACTGACGAACTATTCGGTCGATCAGCAGAAAAGATAGGCGAATACATCGTGGCTCAACACAACGGCCACGCATAGGTTCATCAATTCTCCAATAATACCCTATAAGCCTTTTTTGTCAGACACCTGAACCCACATCCACTAGCTGACCCCTTGGAAACACTGTGGCCTATGATCATTGGCCTTAACAGCTGGATAAATATGTATAAAAAAGTTGACAATTGCGTATAACTTATTGTAGACTGTCAACAATAGTGAAAAAAACGGCCCCTTTCTTAACCACTACTGTTGCTTAACCTTCGATCGCCTGTATAAATATGGATAACATTCCCACATCTGCCGATGCTTCAATCGATCGCCTAAAAGAGATATCCACCTGGGTCTCATCGGTCCATGATCTTGATCAACTCCTTGAACTCATCATCGAAACCGCCACCCGGATGATGGATGCCAAGGCCAGCTCTTTGCTCCTGCTGGATCAAAAATCCAAAAAGCTTCATTTTAAAGTTGCCACCGGTGAGAAAGGAACCGATGTTAAACAGTTCGAAATCGACCTCGGCCAGGGCATCGCCGGCCATGTAGCGCAAACAGGGGAGCCGCTATTGATACCGGATGTCGCCAAAGATCCCCGCTGGGATAAGGAAATCAGCGAGTCCATTGGCTTTCAGACCCAGTCGATCGCCTGCGTGCCGATGAAATTGAACGGAGACATCATTGGGGTGGTTGAGATTATCGACAAGGCCGATGGCAGTTCCATTTTACCAAAAGATTTACAGATCCTGTCCGTTTTTGCCGATCTGGCCGCCCAGGCGATTGGTAACGCCCGCGAGATCGAACACGATAAAAATGAAATTAGAGACCTAAAACAAGAGTTACAGGGCAAATATGAAATTATCGGTGAGAGCCAGGCGCTGCGCAAGGTTATCTCTGACGCCATCAAAGTTGCCAATTCAAAGGCGAGCACCCTTATTCTGGGCGAAAGTGGTACCGGCAAGGAATTACTGGCGCGCTTGATTCACCGCGTTGGCATCAGAAAAGATCAACCCATGGTCGTTCTCAACTGCGCTGCCCTGCCGGAAACACTGCTCGAAGATGAATTATTTGGTCATGAAAAGGGCGCTTTTACAGGCGCCGCCAGTCGCAAAATCGGCAAATTTGAACTGGCTGACGGAGGCACCATATTTTTGGATGAAATTGGAGAAATGAGCCCGGGCATGCAATCCAAGCTTCTTCGTATTTCCCAGGAAGGCGTTTTCTACCGGGTGGGAGGCAATAAATCCATTCCCGTAGATGTTCGGGTTATATCGGCGACCAATCGAAATATTGAAGAAGATGTTGCCGAGGGAAGATTCCGTGAAGATCTGTATTATCGTATTAATGTCATTCAAATTCATATGCCGCCCTTAAGAGAACGCCGGGAAGACATTCCTTTTCTGGCCCAGCACTTTTTAGATATATTCAAGAAAGAAAGGGGGGCGTCTGATTTAGTAATATCCAAAGCTGCCATGGATCAGATAGTTGAGTATGACTGGCCGGGAAATGTCAGAGAAATGAAAAATGCCCTGGAGCGTGCCGTCGTCATGGGCAACGGCAAACAAATTCTGCCGGAAGACCTTCCGACCTTTGCCTATCGCCCCCAATATCCCGGTTTGGAAGTCGGTCTAACTCTGAAAGAAGCTATCGATGCATTCAAAAAAGAATTCATCCTTTTAAACCTCAGACACACCGACGGCAACCGCAGTATGGCAGCCAAAAAAATGGAAATCCAACGAACCTATCTGTCACGATTGATTGCCAAGTATGGAATCTCTTAGGCATGAAAAATGTCGAATGATGATGGATGATAGGTTGAAGTCGCCAGGTGCCGCCAAATTGTAAATTTGACAGTATTCCTTAATTTTTCATTCGACATTCGTCATTTTTTTATACCAGCCTGTTCACAAATGTATAATTTCTATCCGAATATCCTCACAGAACTTAAACAGGTTAATGTCCTAACCGTATGAAATAATATGAGTAAAACTTGTTATCCGATTTTGTGGAATACTTTTTGCTGTTTTTGGTAGACGGAATATCTCCCCGGTCGGAAAATCTTTATCTCCTACGGAAGGGCAACTATGAAAAAATACAACCTGCTGATCGTGGATGACGATCCTTTCATTCTCGAGGGCATCGGAGAAGATCTGAAAAGCAAGGGCTATCAGGTTACCCGTGCATCCAGCGGAGAGTCTGCTGTCCAACTTCTTGAATCGACCCATTTTGATCTGGTCATCACCGACCTTGTCATGGGCAGCACCAACGGTATACAGGTTTTAAAAAAAACCAAGGAAATTGATTCTGATATCCAGGTGATTATTTTGACCGGATATGGAGATATCGACTCGGCGATCGATGCGCTGCGCAGCCAGGTAGATGATTTTTTACTCAAACCCTGTGAATCCCAGGAAATGCTGTTCCGGGTGAAAAACTGCCTTGAAAAACTGGAATTAAACCGCAAAATTAATCTGTATCAAAAGATATTGCCCATGTGCTGCGTCTGTAAAAAAATCCGGGACGACGCCAACCGCCAACCCGGTAGCGGTGAATGGATTACCATCGAAAAATTTATTCATGAACAGGCCGAACTTGATATAACATCCAGCTACTGTCCGGATTGTGCCCAAAAAACCATGGATGAGTTCACTAGCAAGAGCAGGTAATTCTCCCCCAAAATAGATTCCCAAACGGCCCCCCATATTGCTTTTAGCGACCCCTTGATGGCAGATAGACAAACCCATTATGGTTTCAGGTGTCAGATGACAGAAGTCAGATGACCCATCGGCTTCCAACCGGTGGGTGATGAATTAGTTGTCTAATTGCCGGACTTGTGCTTAAATAAAAAGTTATGGCTAACCGACAAAATACGAACTGAAGGAGTTAATTAATGTTCACAACCTATGTAAAATCATTCGTGGGCGTTGCCATTTTATTGCTTTTGGCTATTCCATTTCAAGCCGGTGCCAGAGTCGAATGGAGGATTGAAAATACCCTTAAAACCGGGCAACCGCCGCTTGATGTGGCGGTCTCTCCAAACGGAAAATTGATTTTCGTACTTACCGCCGATGGCAGCATTCTTATTTATGACCGTGATGGCAAAATAGAAGATACCATCAAAGTCGGCGCCCATATTGACCAAATCCGGGTCGGCCCCGGTGATGAACAGCTTTATGCTACCAGCCGGCAAAATCAGACAGTGGAAGTCATCACGCTTAATTTTATCCGCCAGATCAACGTATCAGGATCACCATCGAAGGGTCGCACCGATGCACCGGTCATTGTCACGGTGTTCAGTGATTTCCAATGAGGGTACTGTGCACAGATTGTGCCTCAACTCGAGCAGTTGCTCGAAAAATACCCGACAGACGTGAGAGTTGTTTTCAAGAATTTTCCCATTCGAAGTCATAAATATGCCGTTAAGGCCGCCATGGCAGCTCTGGCAGCCGGCCGCCAGGATAAATTCTGGGAATTTCACGACCAGCTTTTTAAAAATTACAATCGCCTCAATGATCAAAAAATCCAAGAAATCAGTAAAGAACTCGGTCTGGATCAAACAAAATTTGACGAGCACCAGAAGAGTCCCGTCGAGGCAGCCCGGATACGACAGGATTACGAAGAGGGCATCCGCCTGGGTGTCAGAGGAACGCCAACTATTTTTATAAATGGCAAAAAGGTGAAGAACCGCAGCTTGCAAAACATGGAGGCGATTATTGAGGAGGAGATGAAGGCGGCCAGGGCCAAAACTCAATAGCAGCCTCAAACTGGCTTTCGGCAGCTATTACAAAATGCCTAAAATTAAGGTATTCTGTCAATCTTATAAAAACAGATGGAGAGAAACGACACCTTCATTTTAGGCACTTTAGGCAATTTGGGCATTTTAGGCATTGGTATTTATATAGACCCACCATATGGCCAGACACGTTTGAGGACTTGCTCAATCCATTTCTTAACGTATCCTCGACTTAGAATACGCCAGTGCCGCCTTGATAAAATCCCTGAACAGTGGATGCGGGTCCATGGGACGCGATTTAAATTCCGGATGAAACTGACATCCGACAAACCAGGGATGGTCTTTAATCTCGATGATCTCAACCAGATCCCCGGTCGGTGAGGTTCCGCTGACCACCAACCCTTTTTCAGCCAGCTGTTCTTTGAAATCATTGTTAAATTCGTAACGATGTCGATGGCGCTCGGAAATATCTTCAACGCCGTAGGCTTTGTAAGCAAAGGTGTCTTTTACCAGCCGGCAGGGATAAGCCCCCAGGCGCATGGTGGCGCCTTTGTCGGAGGACTCATCCCGCTGCTGTTTCGTGCCTGTTTTTTCATCAAACCACTCCAGCATCAGGTAAATGACCGGATCCGGTGTAAGTTCATTAAACTCTGAACTGTTGGCCTGGGCCAGATCGGCCACGTTGCGTGCAAATTCAATGACCGCAATCTGCATACCCAGACATATGCCGAAATAGGGTATTTTATGGACCCGGGCATGGTTAGCTGAACAGATCTTACCTTCGATGCCCCGGGTCCCAAAACCGCCGGGTACCAACACGCCGTCAGCGTTCGCCAGCATTTCACTGCAAGTTCCGTCTTCTATTTTTTCTGAATCCACGAACACAAGATTCACATTGCAATCGTTGGCAGCACCCCCATGGTATAAAGCTTCGTTCAGACTTTTATAGGATTCGGTCAGATCAACATATTTTCCGACAATGGCGATGGTCACGGATTCTTTCGCATTTTGAATTTTTTCGACCAACTCAGACCAGGCCTCAAGCCTGGGTGCCCGTGTCCAAATCTTGAGCAGTTCGACGATTTTATTGTCCAACCCCTCTTTGTGAAATACCAGCGGAACTTCATAAATACACTCCACATCTTTGGCAGTGACCACGGCGTCAACACCGACATTACAAAAAAGGCTGATCTTCGACTTGATATCATTGGAGAGGTAGCGGTCGGTGCGGCATAGCAGAATATCAGGCTGAATTCCAATGCTGCGCAATTCTTTTACACTGTGTTGGGTCGGTTTGGTCTTAACCTCCCCGGCGGTGCCGATATAAGGCACGAGGGGTAGGTGGATGTAAAGGGCGTTGTCTTTGCCCACATCGGCCTGGAACTGCCGTATGGCTTCCAGAAAGGGGAGGCTCTCAATATCTCCTATGGTACCGCCTATCTCAACAATTACAATATCAACACCGTTGGCAGCCAGCCGGATGCTTCGTTTTATTTCATCGGTGATGTGCGGGATCACCTGGATCGTTCCCCCAAGATAATCTCCCCGGCGCTCTTTGGCGATAACGGAATGATATATTTTGCCGGTCGTAAAATTATTGTCCCGGCCCAAATTGGCATGGGTAAAACGTTCATAGTGCCCGAGATCCAGATCCGTTTCAGAGCCGTCATCAGTGACAAAAACTTCCCCGTGCTGAAACGGGTTCATGGTTCCCGGATCAACATTAATATAAGGATCCAGCTTTTGAAGGGTAACCGTAAGCCCTCTGCTTTCCAGCAAGGCACCGATTGCCGCCGAGGCAAGTCCTTTTCCCAGAGATGACAGGACACCACCGGTTACAAATATATATTTAGCTTTGTCTCCCATGTTGGTACCTCATTCAAAAAAAATTTCGAATTGTTGCAGATTAATCTCAATAACTGCCATGTTACTGAGCCTACCTTTTCAGCCGCAATCTTGAAATAACGGAATATTGGAATGATGGAATGCTGGGTTCTTTAAAAGATACTAACCATTTTTTATTTCTTCAAAACGATTCGTATCATACGCCCAACGCGTCAGTATCCCACAGCCCAATTTACAACAATTATAGTTTACCCGTATGCCCTCCAAAGCTCATGCCCTGAGGGTCGGATGATTATTGGGGCGTGCTCCTACACCAAAAAGCGAAAACTCCCTTGTGCAATGCTCAAAGGAGTTTTCGGGCACTTAAATTAACAAAAAATATTGTCGTTTGGGTGGGGATTTTAATCGGCCCTCTCATTCTGAAAGACCTTTTTATCTTTTCCGTTATAAATGTCAACAATAAAGTAGTAGATCCAAAATGTAAAGACAGATTTGAATTAGAAATAAATTGGTTAACCGACATTGACTAATGTTCGAGAGCCCCGCCTCAAATAGACGGGATTTAGGATTCTATTTTTTTAACATAGACTTAAATGGGTTAACAGACTGCGCCAAATGTTCGAGGGCACGGCGCGATACGGCGAAAAAGCGGAGCGTACACGTTAGTACGTGAGCATTTTTCGTCGGATCGCAACGCCGCCATCGGGCATTTGGCGCAGTCTGTTAACCCATTTTATTCGAAGACACGTTTGAATTCGTCAATCGTCTTCTGCACCTCGCTGGGTTCTTCAGGCTCGCCGGGTACGAGCGGCTGTTCGGGGGCCAGGGGATAAATCGACCGGAGGTGTTCGATATCAAAGAGATCATTAGAAAAAATGTCGGCTTCTCTGAAACTTTTAACCTGGTTGACACGCACCAGGTTGCCGTCCTGATAAAATTCAATGTGTGACGGATAGCTACTTTGGCCGGACTTCCACCAGGCAAGATACCGCACCTCGAGTACATCGGACCCGGAGCGTCCACCATCGCCCCGAATAATCCATCGCGTGGGCAGAAAAGTTTCCCGATCGATCCAGATTTGAGAAACCGACTCATCCGGATATAGCGCTCCGAGTACAAATTGTATCTCACCCTCAAATCTTCCCAGACTCGATACGGATACATCTACGCCCAAATCCCAGAGCCGGTCCGCAAGTCCCTCACGGGTTCGGTAAAGTAAAATATCTTTATAAAGATCGAATCGATTGGCCGCAGCCGGCACAATGTTTCCATCGACTATGGTTAAAGATCTATCTCCGGAGACAACATAAATTCGTTCAGAATCAAAGGATTTGGCATCCGATCGGAAGGCATTCGAAAAAATAAATCGCAGGGTTTCTTCAAGCGCCAGCTTCTCCTCTACGGTTACATTTTGATCAAGCGGGATGGTCTGTTCGGCCGGCAAATCGATTTCGGTGTTGTCCAGCGCTTGATATTCTTCCAGCGTCTCAGTGGATTCGATATCAACCTGAGAAACGAGACGATAAAAGATAAGGTCCTGGGAGACATAAAGACCCTGGGCTTCTCCAAGTTGTTCTATCATTAAATCGAGTATATGAAGCCCCTGAAGCACGTACGCCTGGACCGATCCACAGATAAATATCGAAATGACAATAAAAAAGGAACCGGTCAGTATTTTTTTTCTAATAATAGCCATAATTCTTCGATTGTGCCCCGGTTAAATGCGCTTCACTCGTTTCGGCGAAACATTTAACGGGGTAAAGATTTGGTCTGTCCGCCTCGCCTGAGTCCGCCTCAAGCGGATGATGGCGGGCAGGGATTTTATATTTCGGATTGCTATGGGTTTCACCTCACAACTCGCAACCCGAAACCCGCAACTCGTACCACGCAACTCGTACCACGCAACCCGTAACTCGTAACTCGTAACCC
>Ga0265303_10002319_pt1 | contig 11752 bp, 9 predicted proteins | sample Helome_2_FD_192494 | JGI IMG/M metagenome (GOLD analysis project Ga0265303, IMG submission 192494) | Marine sediment microbial communities from subtidal zone of North Sea - Hel_20160317 (Illumina Assembly) | ecosystem: Environmental > Aquatic > Marine > Subtidal zone > Sediment ...
CCTCGAGAAACGCGATGGCCTCCTGGTCCTGCTGGATGGTCTCTGCGATGGCTTGACGCCTGCCCTCTACCTCGTCCAGACGCTTCTGGAAGGCGTCCAGACGCATGCGCGCGCGGCGGATGCGTTCGACACCATCCCTGTCGCCGGGCGCTCCCGCCCAGAACAACTGGTCCGCGCCGATGTCGTGGAGCTCGTCCAGCGTGTCGCATGCCCGGCGCAGCAGTTCATATTGCCGTCGCTCGTTGGCGAGCGCCTCCAGCTCGGCGTCTACCGCGTGCAGATCGCGCACCAGGCCATCGAGTTTTTCGTTAGCCTGAGCGAGATCCGTCTCGAGTGCGTGCTGGTCATGGGTCTCTAAGGTATTCACAGGTTCACACTAGATTTGCGCGAGGTTCGGCGATTTCTGCATGACCGCCAGGGAGATCCGCCCATAGCCGTTATTGGTGCAGGTCGACATGACCTGCCTAACCACGCTGAAGGGCACCGACTTGTCGGCAAGGATGGTCACTTCCTGGCTCTCTGCGACGATCTGGGTCTTCAGGCCGATGATGTTGTTGCTCAGCTCATCCAGGCGCTGACCGATAGGCTCGATGTCCTGCCCGTCCATCGCCAGTATGTCGTCGATCAGGACCACGGGCTCGCCCTGCACGATGACCTGCTCGGAACTGACGAAGATAACGACCGAATCCCGCGGTTTCGATTCGACGGCGGACTCCGGGAGCGTGATCCGCTTCGGCGTCTCCAGCACCTCGGTGGTGGCGGAATTGATGAGCAGGAAGAACACCAGGATGGTAAACACGTCCATCAGTGACGTGAGATTCATCTTGGTGATCCGCACGCGGTTCCTCGACATCCTCTTCATCCGGCGAGAATTCTTCATGGCGCTTCTCCAACCGATATGGCCGTAAATAATGCGACCCTGACAGGCTCTTCCGCAGTCTCGCCCGGCAACTCCGCGCTCCTGACGATATCCATCACCTGGATGAGGTAGTCGTACGGAATGTCGGGCTCAAGCAGCACGGACGCATGATCCTGGTCCGGATAGTCACGCTTGAGTGACATCAGGTACTCGGACAGCGTCGGCAGGTCATACTCGTCATCCACGTTGGGGATCGACGCGATCACCTGATTCCCGTTGGTGATCTCCAGGCCTGCGTGGCGGACGATGACCTCGACCTGGAAACCGGGATCCCCGGGTGGCTGCCCGCCCGTGGCGCTGGGCAACTGCAGTTCAACAATGGTGATGCGGGAGAACACCGCAGTGATCAGGAGAAATGGCACCAACACCACCATCAGATTCAGGAAGGTGGTCATGTCCAGCTCGAAAGGCTGTTGCTTATGTCGCTGATAGTGATGCTGTCTGGCCATTTTAGTTACACCTGAACCTGGCGTCGCGCCGTCGTCGAGATCACATTGAGGGCCTTCACCGAAGCCATCTCGAGGCTGTCTACGATCTGGCCAGTCTTGGCCGTCAGCATGGTATGGATGACCAGAAGCGGAATCGCCACCATCAAACCGAATGCCGTCGTGTTCATCGCCACCGAGATGCTGGCCGACAGCAGGTCCGCCTTCTCGGCCGGATTGGCATTGGCCACGGCCGTAAAGGCCTGGATCAGGCCCATGATCGTCCCCAGCAGGCCGAGCAGTGTGGCGATGCTGGACGCCAGCGCAACGTAAGGCGTGCGCTTCTCGAGCCGCGGGACGATCTCCATCATGCTCTCCTCCATCGCGATCTCGATGTCTTCGCGACGGCGCACCGCGCCCTCCCGCGCCAGGCCCATGCCCAGGAGCTGAGAGACGGTCGACGTGTCATCGCTGGCCAGCTCGCGAGCCTTATCGAAGTCACCCTCGCTGAGCGCCGGCTGCAGCTTGCTCCAGCTGGTCTGGTTCTGATCGGTAACCAGCTTCAGGGTGATGTACCGCTCCACCGCAATCGCGGCGCCGACCGCGAACACGATCAGAATCGGGTACATGAACGGCCCGCCTGTGACGAAAAATCCTATGATCGAAAATATGAAATCCATAACCACATCCTCCTGAACTCAAAGTCTCCAAAACCTACCGAAGCTACTGCGTAACCGCGCGTGCGCGTCTCCATCTGTCGTCATGCGCCGACGATCGGGCGGCGCGGCTCACTCCGCCCTGATCTCGTAGTAATCCAGCTCACGCATAAACACCTCTTTGTCCACCGGGCCCCGGCCGTCATCGGCGGTCTGCGATACGTCGAGCCTGGCGCCAAGCTCGGAACTCTTCCAGGGCACGATCACCAGGGCCTTCGGCGCCTCGTGATCACCGACGATGGACATCCCGGAAATGAGCTTGTCCTCGTCTTCCTGGGTCTCCTCACCGACGGCCGGTCCGGCAAACACGAGCAACGGCATGCAGATGATGATTGTTCTGAACATGTCTCCTCCTAGCGGCTCGCCCTGGCGCGAACATCACTGATCCACATGGCGGCCTCTTCGTCGCCCGGGACGGCCTCACTGTAGAGCTGATAGTGCTCCAGCGCGCAGTCGGTATCCGCGAGATACATGTCGCAGAGGATCGCGAGATTCAGCCGCGCGAAGTGAAATCGCGGGTGTATCTCCAACGCTTCTTGGTAGCTGGCCCGCGCCTCCTCGAAGCGGCCGTCCTTGCGGTAGATCATCCCCAACTCGTTATGGGCAACCGGGTGCCGGGGATTGAGCTCGAGGGCTCGCTTGATGCTCGCCTCGGCGGGCCGCAGATCGTCGACGCGGCTGTAGGCAATCCCCAGGTTGATGTGGGCGGCAGTGACGTCAGGCGCACGCTCGACAACGTCCTGCAGCAGCACGACGCCCTCGTCGTAACGTTCCTGCTGCAGCAGCAGCATCGCGTTGTCGAAATCGGCGCGCACGTCCCCGCTGACCTGCACCTCCTCGATGATGGTGAAACCCGTATCGTCCTGGACTTCCACCACCGCCGGACGCGAAGGTCCCGTCGAAGCGCAGGCTACAAGCAGCAGGCTGCTCGCCATGGCCAGCAGCGCTGTAGTTGCGTACGACCGCGTACCGTTGTAAGTAGACATGCGCATCATTCAGCCCGCTGCCGCCGTTTCCACGACGGGATCGTTGTATGACGGTTCACCGCCGGATTCGCCTTCGATCGACGGTGCCGATTCGGAGGACGGCGGCTCGTCGCTATCTGCCCTGTCCGCGCCGGGCTCACCGGCGCCCGGTGCCCTATAGGCGTAGCTGTCTATCGAGCCGATAAAGCCGCTGCTGATCTCGAATTTCGCATACCGGCCCGGCATCAGATCGGCAAGCTTGTCGAGGCTCTTCTCGATCCAGGGATTGAAGTGACCGCTGGCCATCAGCTCAAGATTCTTCTCGTGGACCTCGATCGCCTTCTCCTCGAACGGGAACGCCTCTTCCTCGATGACCATCTCGTAGTCCTGCATCTCCTCGTTGGTGAGATCGGTCGGCCGCTCGGAGTGGGTCAACGACTGACTGAAGTCGAAGTAGATCTCGCCGATGTAGAAGGTGGCGGCGGCAGTCACTTCTCCGACCTCGTAGTCGACCAGCTTCTCCAGCGCGGCCAGCGCCGTGTCCATGCGCGCCTGCTTTTCCAGGAGACTCTGCTCGAATGGCTGTATCAGGCGCACTTCTTCGAATCGAGCGTACAGTCGCTCTGAAAGCACCAGCGCCGACTGCGCCGCGAGGTACCGTACACGCGAGGTGCGCTGCTCTCCGGCGGCTGCGTCTATCTCCACGATCGCCTGCAGCTGCTCGTGATAGCTCGCTTCGTCGGCGGCCTCCTCGTAGAGACCGGCGACTTTGAAACGCGTCTCCACGGCGATCTCGATCGGCACCGGGAACTGGTCGACGTAACGGAGATACACGTCGAGTGCCCGGCCCGTCGCCTTGGCCTCTTCATACAGCTCTCCTGCAAGGAGCAGAGATTCGCGACGCAGCTCGGGATCTTCCGCGTCCATGGCGACTCGCTCATATTCGCCAGCGGCCCGCGACATCTGACCATCCTCACGGTAGACGAAGGCGATCTGCCTGGTGGCATCCCGGCTGAGCTCGTTGTCCGGATACGCCTGACGCAACGACTCCAGTACGGCGGCAGCCGCGGACCAGTCTTCGAGCTGCATCAGGGCGGCGCCGGCATCGTATTCCGCGGCGGGCCGGATCTCCGAGGTCGGCGCGATCACCTTGATCCTGAGAAAGTGATCCGCCGCCGCACGATAATCGTCAAGCAGGTTGGCCTGCTCGCCCTGCTTGTAGATGGACGCAGCGAGACTGTCGATCACCGCCTGGCGGGATTCGTCGGCCGCCGGCGTCATCTCCAACACGCGCTCATAGGCGTGCTCGGCCTGCTCATATTCCGCGATGTCCATGGAAGAATGGGCGATGACGGCCCAGGCCGAGCGGTGAATCGACGGCTCTGCATGAGGGTACCCGTCTATCAGACGATAGGCGGTGGCGATCGCCAGCTCGAAATCGTTCATCTCGTACAGGTCGGTCACGGCCGCCTCCAGGACGACGTCGGCGTGCTCCTGCTCGGGGAAACTGTCCACGAACCGCAGGGTGCTGGTTACAGCGTCACGCCTGACGACGTCCTGCCGGGCACCAGTGGCTACCTTCTGGTGCTCCCGATGTGCATAGATCGCCGCGTATCCCGCGGCAGGCGCCTGGTCGTGCGGCACATAGTCGGAGACCGTGCGCTCGTATTCCAGCGCCGCACCACCGAAGTCCTCGTTCTCGAGGAGGAGGTCGGCGAGCTGATAGTTGATTCCGGGCGTCGCGGCATCGGCCGGGAACGAATCAAGGTACTCGTGATACCAGTGGAAAGCCTCCTGGTAGTTACCCGGTCTCTCCTCTACGAGCGTCTCTTCCTGATAGAGGGCGTGGTAATGGGTCGCGAGATCCTCGAGATTGCTCTGGAGATAGCTGAGCACTTCCGGCGAATCCGAGGTATCGAAGTAGTGCCAGTATTCGGACTGCAGGCCATAACTGGCCGCAAATGCCTTCTTCGACTCCAGCACGAGTTTCGGGAAGTTGCCGGCGTCGTAGATCTCGACTACACGCATGCCGAAATGCGGCGAGGCCTTGTGCAGAGGGTTCAGCTCGATGAAGGCCGTGTAGACGTTCGCGGCATCCTGGTAGCGCAGTTTCTCGAAGTAGAACTCGCCCAGATGGCTGTAGATCTGATCTTCGTAGCTCCGATGCCCGTTCGTGGCGAAATACTCCGCCACCACCTCGGTCCCGCCGAGGTTCGAGAAACACAGACTGATGACACGATAGGTATCCGCGACCCGTCGCTCGTCAGCCTCCGGCTGTGCCCGATCGAAATCATAGCCGACGGAGACTTTGTAATCGAGCAATTCGATGTACTTGTGCAACGCTTCCGCGTGCATCTCTTGCTTGTACAGGGTCCAGCCGAGTTTGTATAAGGCCAGCTCGTAATACTCGGAGCTCTCACCGATGGTTACGACCGCCGAGTAGGCTTGCTCCGCCGTCAAATATTTCTTCCTGGTGAAAAAATATTCCGCCCGCCGAAACTGCACTTCGTCTATATATCTCGACCCGGGGTATTCGGAGATGAGACGGTCCATGACCTCCATCGAATCATCTGTTCGGCCCAACTCGTCATAGGCCCGGGTCTTCTGATACAGGACCTTGTCATTGTTCTCGTAATGCGGGTAGTCGACGAGGATCTGGTCATAGAGTTCTATGGCTTCCAGCGGGCCCGAAGAGGCTGGAGCTTGTTGCTCGCCGGACAACCCGAGGCCACCGGCGCCGGAGGTAGCCGGGAGTTCGTCCTCGCCTGTCGCGCGTGTTACGAAATCAGACTCCGACTCGGACAAGTCGACGATACCGACCCGGCTTGTCTGCGCCACCGACCTGGTGCGGTCGCCATCCGCTGGCGCACTGTCTTCCGGCGCCGGGATCTCCACCAGATCGCCGTCGCCCAGAATTCCGTATTCTTTCTCGACCTTGAGATCGGCGAGCCGCCGCATCGCCTCCGGGGTCAGTGTGGACTCCGGGGCCTGCTCGAGGAAATCACGGTAACCGCGCATCGCCTGGCTCAGGCCATCTTCTATCCGCACTTCCTCCATGTCCGCGTCGACGGCATGCAGCCCGGCAAGCGTCTGCTTATCCGGATTGCTCGCGCAGGCGGCGATAAGGACGAATGCAAGCATCGATACTGGGTGGATCAGGCGCATCTATCCCTGCTCCTCGCCAGCCGCTCCGTCGCCGGCCTGTACTTCTGGCTTGGCCTGCGCCTGTGCTTTGGACGCTCGATCGTAGCTGTCTGCAAATGCGTAGCGCGCCTCATTCTGATATATCTCCAGCTGCTGCTGACGCGATTTCAGTTCGTTTATCGCCACGGTCTCCAGCATGTGGCCCTGGCTGGCCATCAGCAGATTCAGACGTTCCAGCCCTTCTGTCACACGCGCCCGCAGCCGCTGGATAGGGATCTCATAACCCACGTAGCTGTGCATCGCCGCCTGTCTCGACCTGACGAAAGCGTCGTACTGAGTCTGCAAGACGTCGACGACTACATTCAGCTCACCGAGATGTTTGAACGTCCCGGTCAGACGGGCGTGGTAGTCCGTCTCCAGATTCCAGACCAGTACGCCTCGCAGTCTCGCAAGACGCAACTGAACTCCGGGGTCCATCGCCTGGCCACTCGCTTGCAGCCGCGCTTCGAGACCTTCGATGCGCGTGCCGAGAATCCGTTCATCGGCGGTCGCCAGGAAATCCGGCCTCGGCGCCGTGAGCATTCCCTGGAGGCGCTTCTCCAGATTCTGACGTTGCTCGAGCCGCAGGCGCATCTGCGCGTCGAGCCTTCTGAAGTGGCTGTCGATCTCGGGCAACAACGGTTCGTAGTATTGGCGCCGCAGACGGATAAGGTCCTCGAAGGCGTCGAAGCTGCTCTGCCACGACACCAGCTTCTTCCGCAGATCCTCCAGGTCGAGATAATTCTGTAGTGCCGTCTGGAAGTCGTGGGATGCCATCAGGGCCATCAGATAATAGGTTTCTGGTGTTTGCGGGAGACTGCGCAGGCGGATGACCCAGTCCTTGTCCTGCCGGATCTCCTCGTGCACCAAGGCTTCCAGGAATCTGCCTTCCCTGATGCTGCTGATCGAGGCGTCCACCTTGTCCAGTTCTTCGGAGAATGCCTCCACGGCCTGGCCATACAGCAGAGCTGCGCGGCCGTATATGTTCAGCTTGCTGTACGCGTATGGAAGGGCAAGCATGGCTTCCTGGACGGCGATATCGGTCGCTTCCCGCTCCACCAGGATGGTCCAGGGAACGATCGCCCTTTGGTAGTTCTCCGCGGAAACGTCGGCCCATCCGGCGCGGAGCAGCGCTTTGTTCGAGAACGGCCCCTCCAGCCGTACCCGGTCGAGTGAACGCTGCGAGTCTGAGAAATCGGCGGTTTCGAACAACAGCGCGCCAAGCATCAAATTCGCTTTGTCCCTGATCGCCAATGTGCCCTGGTCCTCGGCCTTTACCTGTCCAGCCCTGTCCAGCTGCTCCAGCGCTTCACGTTGTCGACCGTCCTGCAGAAGCGCTATCCCGAGGTTGTATTCGGAGAAGCCCTGCAAACTCTTCGAGCCTTGCAGCCGTTGGAGCACATCGACCGCGTCCGACGGTCGGCCAAGCGACATGTAGACATTGGCGCGAAGGAATTCGACATCGTCGCTGATGGTCTCGGGGACGCGACCATTGATTCGGTTCAGCGCGTGCAGAGCGTCTTCGGGCTGATCTTTCTGAAAGTGGATGCGGGCAAGACGGAAAGCAGCGTCGTTCCGTACTTCCTCATCGACGTCGCCTTCGAGCACGGCCCGTATGGCACGCCCGGCACGGTGGTGCATGCGATAACGAAGCTCAAAGTCGCCGACAGAGAATTGCGCCTGCCCTATATGACTGTAGAGCGCGTCGCGCTCCGGTTCGTCGAGGCCACGGTGCTGAGCAAGTTCGACATCGAGACGCTCCAGGGCCTCGAAGTAATAACCCTGTTGAGCATAGTAGACGGCCTCCCCGAAGTAGGGATCCGTCAGCTCAGCGCCGAGGACATTGCCTGCCACCAGCAGGGCAATCACGCCAAGTCGCGTACGCACGGTCGCTGCACCGGGCATGGCTCACCACTCTCCGAGCTGTATGCCGGCGCTGCTGGAATTCGGGTGGGCCAAGGTGACGCCGACCAGTTTCGGTTCGATGTTTTTGGTGAACCTGAAGCTGGCGGTCTCGCTGACATCCTTGCCGCTGGCGAGCTTTCCATACATGGATACATCGAGCTCATGCTCACCGGTACGGATGTTGCCGCTATAGACGCGCTGTACCCCACCCTGTTGCAGCGCTTCCAGTTCTTTGAAACTGTAGATGTGATGCGCGACTGGCGCACCGTCGATCTTGATTTGCACGGCGTCGAGTCGGAATTCCTCGCCTTCCGCAACAGATATGAACACGGCCACCTGGGTGTTCGACGGGAACAGCAGCCGTTCCTCCAGAGTGTTCAGCTCTGTGGCAATGCTCAGGACATCCGACTTTATCTCCTGGACTTGCTCGTCCAGGCCTTTCATCTGCGCCTTGGAGATCTCCTGGGCCGCACCGGGACGTGCGGAGAAGCCAACACACAAACAGATGACCACCGCCAATATGGCAGGTCGTCGAATCCTCGCTCTGCGGCGTTCCGGTCCAGGAACACGGATCGCATTATGTGAAATCATGGCTACCCCATTTGCCATCTCGAGCGCGATCGCGTCACAAGAATCATGGGTAGCCCACATAATCAGGGCCTGATTCCGGCGGTCCCGCTATCGTGGGGCTTTCGCCCTTTAGACCGGAGACTTTGCGTCGCCACCTTTCGATGGTTTTGCCGTTGTCTGAATCGGAATATGACTATGGATGTGGGTGTACCAGCGGCGACGTGATCCAGTTCACGTTTCCAGGGTCTTGCGATCCATTTAACATAATGCTATCCGCGGAGGGTACCGGTAATCACCGGCTTTCTCGCAGTGAATAGGCAAATACAGAAAAGGTGTGTGTCCAGCTGTCAGCGACAACGCGTCACTCGGCCCAGCCGTCGTCTGCGAGCGTCCATCCGCAATATGCGAACATAATCACGGTCCGGTTTGAGCCATGCGGAGAAGGATAGATTCAATGGCTAATTGACGCGGTGACCGCATGCAACCCACATCCGACGCAATCGCTCGCGACCGCGAACAGGTCTATCTCACGTCCGATGGACTCGAAGAAGTGGAGGCGAAAAGCGTCGGAGCGGAACTGGAACTGCTGACGAGCGATGCCTGCCTGAAGTTAATGATCTCCGATGATTTCTTGGCCGACGTATCGCCAGGCCGCTCGGCGTGGTTCTACTCATCAGCGCGGCTCTGCTCGCCGCGCGCGGCCTCACCGGCTGATTCGGTACACCAATTCATCCTGGGTCGACCCCAAGGCTGCGATTACGATCCAGCGGTCGAGAAGCCCGATGACCTGCCCGCCGAGTTCCGGGCCAGGTCACGAACACCGAATTTCCAAAGAAAGCGCCCCCGCCAAAACCGGTGGGGGCTTTTGATGAGATGCCTGGCAGTGACCCGACTCTGCATCAGGTGCCGATGATAACTTTATGACTTGTTGAAGTCGCTTCCGACGGTGAGCCCTACGGCCGAATAAGTCATAAAGTCATCATCGGCACCCTTGGCGCGTTTTGGACATCCGCACGAAGACGCCCTGACAGTACTCATTTAGAATAGTCCGACCACTGGCTCTCTACGGGTGGCTCCGATGCCGCAAGTTCTAAACTCACACGGTACAAAATCACATCTCGCCTGCCTAAAGGAAATGAGGGAGTGTGGCGGTCCCGCACTAACCGTCGGTCTCACCGACACGGTCATTCAGGAGTTTCTCGAGGAAGACCAGGGACTGGCTGTCGCCATTGAACGGGCCTACGCGCGCTTTCTCGATCTGAAGAATTCGCACGCGGACTTTCTCGCACAGGCTGAGAGCGATCAAATCGCTCAGGCGCACGAAGGTCTGACGAACTTCTATGCAGAGGACGTCGTTAGCCCGTACGTTGCGGCAGGCGCTGCCGGCCCATGGATCATCAGTCTCAAGGGTGCCGTAATTTACGATTGCGGTGGCTACGGCATGCTGGGGCTCGGCCATGCGCCTGAAGCTGTTGCCGAGGCGATGGATCAGCCGCATGTTATGGCCAACATCATGACGGCCAGCGTTAGCCAGGTCGATTTCATCGAAAGTCTGAGACGAGAGATCGGTCACACGCGGAAAGGCGGCACACCATTTGCCAGCTTTCTTTGCCTTAACAGCGGCTCAGAAGCCATGTCGGTGGCATCTCGCATCGCCGATGTAAACGCCAAGATCCTCACCGATCCCGGCGCTCGATATGAGGGCTGCGAGCCACGCGGACTGACACTAAAGGGCAGCTTTCATGGACGGACCGACCGCCCTGCCCGGTACTCGAATTCGACCTCCAAGGCGTATGCAAAGCATCTGGCGTCCTTCAGAGACCGCGATTACCTGCTGACAGTCGAGCCGAACAATATCGAGGCATTGGAAGCCGTGTTCTCGGATGCCAGCAATAAGGGCATCTTCATCGAGGCATTCTTCATGGAGCCGGTCATGGGCGAAGGCAATCCAGGCTTGGCAATCGAGCCGGATTTTTACTCACGCGCCAGGGAGTTGACTCGGGAACACGGTTCGATGTTTGTCGTTGATTCGATTCAGGCAGGGCTTCGTGCCCATGGCGTGTTATCGGTCGTCGACTACCCGGGCTTCGAGAAGCTCGATGAGCCGGACATGGAATCGTATTCGAAAGCGCTGAATGCCGGGCAGTTCCCGTTATCGGTGCTTGCGCTGTCGGCAAGGGCCGCCAAGACATACAAACACGGCCTTTATGGCAACACGATGACGACCAATCCGCGGGCCCTGGATATCGCAGTCGCTGTTCTCGATTCATTCGGCCCCGAGCGCCGCAAGAATATCTGTACACGCGGTCAGGAACTGGTCAAGCGTCTGGCTCAACTGGCGGACGCGACCAACGGAGGAATCACAAGCGTGCAGGGCACAGGCTTGCTTCTTAGCTGCGAACTCCATTCACGATACAAAGTCTACGGAGCGAACAGTATCGAAGAATACCTGCGGAAGAATGGGCTTGGCGTGATTCACGGTGGTGAACACTCGTTACGCTACACGCCCGTGTTCGATCTCGGTGCCAGGGAAGTAAGCCTGATCGTAGACCTAACCAAGGATGCCCTGTTAAACGGACCGGTCGAAGAATAGAAGAACCGTGCCGATGATAACTTTATGACTTGTTGAAGTCGCTTCCGACGGTGAGCGCTACGGCCGAATGAGTCATAACATGATCCCGAACAGGTTGTCGAGCGTGTCTCGAATCTGCTTCAAACAGGCGCCGATACCGGCGTGCAGCGAAAACCCGGCCGCGCTGGTCGGCGGGCCAGGATACTCACCCGCGTTTGCCAACTGATTATTGCACGTCTTCCTTAAGGCTTAGGCGTACTCAGCCACCGCACGATCTGCCGGGTGGCGCCGCTGGCGACGAGTGGGCCATGATTCGCGTCCTTGCGACGTGACAAGCTGGCCGGACGACGTAGATAGCCCGACAGAGCGGGCGCGGCGCCATTCCTTACCGGTGGCGTGGCCCGCCCCGGCCAGCTCTTTGGAGCCTGCGTCAAAAGCATGCGGCAGACAGCGAAGATATCGGGGTAGAGAATCGAGAAAGCCGGGTCAGCACTGGA
>Ga0265303_10002320_pt1 | contig 11750 bp, 8 predicted proteins | sample Helome_2_FD_192494 | JGI IMG/M metagenome (GOLD analysis project Ga0265303, IMG submission 192494) | Marine sediment microbial communities from subtidal zone of North Sea - Hel_20160317 (Illumina Assembly) | ecosystem: Environmental > Aquatic > Marine > Subtidal zone > Sediment ...
CAACTTCCGTGAACTCGGGCTGGATACCCAGTCGGAGGGTTTCAATGTCATCGGCATTGGCGACATGTCGGGCGATGTCTTCGGTAACGGCATGCTGCTGTCACGCCATATCCGACTGTTGGGGGCATTCAATCACCAGCACATATTTCTCGACCCCAGTCCCGATGCGGAGACCACGTTCGTCGAACGCGAGCGTCTTTTCAGACTGCCGCGTTCGAGCTGGTCGGATTACGACCGCAAGCTGATCTCCCAGGGTGGAGGTATCCATGCGCGCACGGCGAAGTCGATCTCACTCACGCCCGAGGTGCAGCAGATGTTGGGTCTGAAGGACGAGCGCATGACGCCGAATGCCTTGATCCATGCCATGCTCAGGGCGCCGGCGGATCTGTTGTGGAACGGAGGCATAGGCACCTATGTCAAGGCATCGTACGAGACCCATGAGCAGGCCAGCGACAAGGCCAACGACGGTGTTCGTGTGGATGCACGCGATCTGCGCTGCCGGGTCATCGGCGAGGGCGGAAATCTCGGCCTGACCCAGCTGGCCCGGGTCGAATACGCCTTGGGTGGTGGACTGATCTATACCGATGCGATCGATAATTCCGCGGGCGTCGACTGTTCCGACCACGAGGTCAATATCAAGATCCTGCTGGACAAGGTGGTCGCCAATGGTGACATGACGACCAAGCAGCGTAATCAGCTGCTGGTGGAGATGACCGACGACGTGGCCCGCCTGGTGCTGGCCGACAACTATGCCCAGACCCAGGCGGTCAGCATTGTCGTTGCCGGTGGCGCCCAGCGTCTGTATGAACAGGCGCGATTCATGGATCTGTTGGAGCAGACCGACAGGTTCGACCGGGGGCTTGAAGCCCTGCCCGAGAGGAAAGCGCTCACCGAGCGCCTGGCGCTTGAACAGGGCCTGACGAAACCGGAGGTCGCGGTGCTGCTTGCGTACAGCAAGATGGCCTATTACGAGGCGATTGTCGCCTCGGATATCCCGGACGACCCTTTCGTGCAGAACCGGCTGGCGAAGTATTTTCCACCGGTGCTGGACAAACGTTTCGCCGGGGAGATCAGGGCGCATCGGCTACGGCGTGAGATCATTGCGACCTCGATTGCCGGCAGTATCAGTGACCATGTCGGGCCCGGGATCGGTTTCCGTGTGCGTGAAGAAGTGGGTTCTGACATCGCAGGCGTCGCACGTGCCTACATTGTCGCCAGTGAAATTTTCGAAACCGATGCGCTCTGGGAGCGGGTCGAGGCGCTCGACAACAATGTTGCCGCCGGCGTACAGATCGAGATGTTGTCCGCAATCGCCAATTTTCTCGAACAGACGCTGACGGCGGTGCTGCGTTCATACAAGGGGTGTCTGAATATGGAGGCGCTCACCGAGCGCTTCCACGACGGTGTGGCCGAACTGGAAGCTGCCATGCCCAAGCCGTTGGCGGCACAGGACAAACGCGAATTCGACCGCCGTATCCGCCACCTGGTCAGGGCCGGGGTGCCGCGGGACCTGGCCCAGGAGGTGTCGGCGCTGGTGCCGATGTCGGCCGCGCTGGATATCGTGGAGGTCGCCGGATCGACCGATACCGCTATCGAGACAGCAGCCTGGGTCTATTCTGCATTGAGCCAAACGCTGGATCTGGAATGGATCGGGAGCCAGATCTCGGGTCTTTCGGTACAGACGCATTGGCATCTGTTGGCGCGTACCAAGCTGCAGGCCGCACTGAACGGGCACAGGCGCAACCTGACCGCCGAGGTGCTGCGCTCACGTCACAAGGAAAAAAGCGGCCGCGGTATTCTAGAAAACTGGGCGCGGCAGAATCGCGACATGCTGGACCGTCACGATGAGATCATCGCTGAGTTCAAGGCCGGTGCCGTGTTCGATTTTGCGATCCTGTCGCTGATCGTTGCCGGCGTGGGCGAGCTGCTGCCCTCGGGACTGGGGGTTGAGCCTGAAGGCGGTTCTTAAGGCCTGACGATCAGCACCGAACAGGGTGAGCGTTCCACCACATGGGTCGAGCTTGAGCCCATGAATACCTTGCTGACGTCCTTGCCCGTGGCAGGCAGTATGATCAAGTCAATCTTTTCCTTTTTCGCGTGTTTCACGATGATCTTGTGCGGACTGCCGCTGTCGACCTCGGCCCTGATTGCCGAGGGGTCTTTGAAATGTGCCTTGATAAAGCGCTGCAGTTCTGCGTGCACCTCATTCTCTGCCTGCTCCATCGCATCTTCCGGGAAAAAGTTGGCGACCAGGGGCATGCCGAAATCCGGGATGACTGTCAGCACGCTTATCTTGGACTTGTAACAACCCGCTATATCTTGAGCGACCTGTGTAGCCCGGATGGAAAGTGTCGTCTCTTGTAGGTCGAGCGGCACTAATATTCTCTTGTACATGGCTTGCCTCCAAATCAGGCAGGTTGCGGTGCCGGCTTCGACGGGCCATGACGGCGACGTTGAATCCAGGCGATCAATGCGAGTAGCGCCAGGGCGGGGATGAACATCAGATGTTTGGGTGGCCGGTCCGCCGCGACCTGCAGGTTGACAATCTGCCAGTCAAAATCCAGGCCGACGTTCTGTGCCGAGCTACCGAACACCACATTGTCTGCGTAGACCTTGCCCTCCTCGATGCGCACTTCCAGACCAGCTTCCGCCAGGCGTTGAGCGCCATCATCACCCTTGCCGAGCGGCAGCAGTATGGTCTTGGTCATGAACTTGCCGTCGAGATTCTCACCCTGCACCAGCATCTGCAGACTTCCCTCTTGTGGAACACTGGCTGCCTGCTCTGCTATTCCGATTGGGTCAAGGACTTTTGTCGGGGCATAGATCTCGTCCCACCAGAAGCCCGGACGGAACAGGGTGAAGGCAACCAGCAGGATTGCGAGCGACTCCCACAAGCGGCTCTTGGTCAACCAATAGCCCTGGGTTGCCGCCGCAAACAGCAGCATGGCCACGGTCGCCGAGACGATGACGATAACCAGTTCGAACCAACCGCCGATACCGATCAGCAAGAGCTGGGTATTGAAGATGAAAAGGAACGGTAGGATGGCCGTACGGATATCGTACATGAAGCCCTGGATGCCGGTCTTGATAGGATCGCTCTTGGCGATCGCCGCCGCCGCAAACGCCGCCAGACCGACCGGTGGCGTGTCATCCGCCAATATGCCGAAATAAAACACAAACATGTGCACCGCGATCAGCGGCACGATCAAGCCATTTGCCGAGGCCAGAGAGACCACCACCGGCGCCATCAGGCTGGACACCACGATGTAGTTTGCAGTCGTTGGCAGACCCATCCCGAGGATGATGCAGATCATCGCGGTGAAGATTAGCGCCAACATCAGGTAGCCGCCGGAGATGAATTCGACGAACTCGATCATCACCTGTCCGATCCCGGTCAGGGTAATGGTGCCGACAATGATGCCGGCGGCCGCGGTGGCTACACCGATGCCGATCATGTTGCGCGCACCATGCGACAGACCATCGATGCATTCGAGCACGCCGCGTCGGAGTTCTCCCTGCAGGTCATGTCCACGGAAAAATGCCAGCAGCGGCCGCTGGGTCAGCACGATCACTACCATCAGCATGGTGGCCCAAAATGCGGACAGGCCCGGCGAGAAGCGCTCGACGATCAGGCACCACATCAGCACCACGATCGGCAGCAGGAAGTACAGCCCGGCTTTCACCGTGGGGCCTGTCTCAGGTAATTCCAGCACCGGGTTGTTCGGGTCGTCCATCTCCAGTTCCGGGTAGGTCGTCGCGAACTTCAGCAGCAAGACATAGGCAGCGCTGACCAGGACCGCCACAATATAGATGGCCATATCACCGGCAATGTCCTTGATCCAGCCGATGCCATAGTAGACTGCAAAGCCGATCACGCAGATTCCGGTTACCACGGCGGCGAAGGTCATCAGGCGCTGCGCGATGGTGGGGTGATGGAGCTTGGGCAGCCCCTGCATATCTGCCTTGAGCGCCTCGAGATGGACGATATAGAACAGCGCAATGTACGAAATGACTGCCGGGAGGATGGCGTGTTGGATGACCTCGAGGTAGGAGATGCCGACGTACTCGATCATCAGGAAGGCCGCAGCCCCCATGACCGGAGGGGTCAGCTGGCCGTTGGTCGAGGCGGCCACCTCGACTGCCCGGCCTTGGTGCCGGGAAAGCCGACCCGTTTCATCAACGGGATGGTGAAGGTGCCGGTTGTCGCAACGTTGGCAATCGATGAGCCGGAGATCAGGCCGGTGGTCGCCGAGGCGACCACTGCCGCCTTGGCTGGGCCACCCTTGAGATGGCCGAGCAATGCAAACGCCACTTTGATGAAATAGTTGCCGGCGCCGGCCTGCTCCAGCATGGCGCCAAACAGTACGAACAGGAACACGAAACTGGAGGATACGCCGAGCGCGATGCCGAATACGCCTTCAGTGGTCAACCACTGGTGAGACATGACCTTGCTCAGGCTCTGGCCTTTGTGTGCAATGACATCGGGCATGTACTGACCACCGAAGGTGTACGTCAGAAACACGATAGCCACGATCATCAGCGGTGGCCCGAGCGCGCGTCTCGTTGCTTCAAGCAGTAGCAGCATGCCGCAGACGGCGACTACCAGATCGGGTGTCGTTGGCGCGCCGGAGCGGCCGGACAGTTCGGTGTAGAAAATAAAGATATACGCGGCACTGAAGGCGCCTACAGCAGCGAACACCCAGTCCTGAATCGGGATGTGGTCACGCGGCGAGGACCTGAATGCTGGGAATGCGGTGAATGCGAGAAAGATTGCAAACGCCAGGTGGATTGCGCGTGCCTCAGTATCATTGAATACGGCGAACCCGAAGATGAACGGCAGGGGAGAGGCGTACCAAAGTTGAAACAATGACCAGGCGACCGGCACGCCGAACAACATCTTGCCGGGTATTCCGCCCGGGTGGCGTGCGCCGGTGTCGACCTGTGCGACGATATCCTGGGCATCCGCATTGACGACTTTGGGTTGATTGTCTTCTGCCACGGCTCTGCTCCCGGCGGTGTGCGCAACTGATGCGCATGGTGTATCAGTTGTCAGATTTTACGTTCGGGGCCTTGCGCCCTTTTTATTCTGTCAATGACTGTTTGAGGATGGGAACCCCGGGGCCTTGGCGTGTCAAGCGCGCAGGGCCCCGGAGAAGGGTGGATTACATCAGGCCGGCTTCTTTGTAGTAGCGGGCCGCGCCGTCATGCAGGGGTGCAGACAGGCCATCCTTGATCATCTCTTCCTTCTTCAGATTGGCAAACGCGGGGTGCAGTTTGCGGAAGCTGTCGAAGTTTTCGAAGACCGATTTCGACACCTGATAGACGGTATCGGGCGGCGTGTTGGTCGAAGAGACGAAGGTCGCGCCAACACCGAAAGTGACCGTCTCAGCCGGGGTGCCGGAGTACATCCCACCCGGGATCGTGGCCTTACGATAGTAGTCATTGTCGGCAACCAGTTTGTCGACGGCGTCACCGGTGACCGAGACGAGTACCGTGTCGCACGAGGTGGTGGCTTCCTTGATCGAGCCGGACGGGTGGCCAACGGTGAATATCATGGCATCGATCTTGTTGTCACACAGCGCCTTCGACTGCTCGGCCGACTTGAGCTCGGAGACCAGGGTGAAATCATCCCTGGTCCAGCCCTTGGCGGCCATCAGCACCTCCATGGTGCCACGCTGACCGGAACCGGGGTTGCCGATGTTGACCCGCTTACCCTTCAGATCGTCAAACTGCGTGATACCCGAGTCCTTGCGCGCGACGACGGTGAAGGGTTCGGCATGCACGGAGAAGACCGCACGCAGTTCCTTGTTGGGCCCGGCGTCCTTGAACTTGCTGGTGCCGTTGTAGGCGTGATATTGCCAGTCAGACTGCGCCACACCCATGTCCAGCTCACCGGCACGGATGGTGTTCAGGTTGTAGACGGAGCCACCGGTCGATTCCACCGAGCAGCGGATGCCATGCTCCTTGCGGGTCTTGTTGACCAGGCGGCAGATGGCACCGCCGGTCGGGTAGTAGACGCCGGTTACACCGCCGGTGCCGATGGTTATGAATGACTGGGCGCTTGCTGTTCCCACTGCGCCGAGCCCAAGGCCCGCGACAATGGCAGCGCTTAATATGATGTTCTTTCCAAACATGTAGGGATTCCTCCGATGTTATTTAATTGCTTCAGTACTGCGAATTTATTCTTTAAATTCGCCCACGCGCGACAGCCTGTGAAATTACGCTTCAAGTGACGCCGCTCACTCACGGCCGGCCACATGTGGGTTGAGAATAACCTCCCCATCCAACGGGTGGGATGCATAGATTACTAACAGATATTCGGCGGCTTGGCGAGTTTGTGGCTGAAAGTCAGAAGGTGATTGGTAAGTCGGTATGTAATCAAGTGCTGATACGTCTGTCGCTTCTTCAGGAGATTCAGAGTGCCTGAATGCGCAGGTTCGAAGCGTATGCGACAAAATGATCAGCGTAGCTGCTCAAGTGCGAAACGGATGCTCGTGGACTCGTCCGACAGCCAGATCTCGCCATCCTGCACCATGCATTGCAGATCCATATTGCGTTGTGCCAGTGCCGCCAGTTGTCCGCCGGTGCCCTCTGGCAGTTTGAATACCGACAGTGCGTCGAATCTCTCCAACTTGGCTGCGATCTGTTTCCACCATACGCTTGCAGCCCGATGTTGGTGACAATAGATCAGAACCCGCCTGGATCGCGCACAGGCCTTTCTGATGCGTTTTTCATCCGGTTGGCCAATCTCGATCCAGAGCAGCAGTTCGTCGCTCAGCGAATGCTGCCATATTTCCGGTTCGTCATCCTGGCTCAGGCCGCGCGTAAAATTCAGTCTGTCGTCGGCATTCAATGCAAAGGCCAGTACCCGCACCATCATGCGCTCATCCGTCTCCGAGGGATGGCGCGCGATTGTCAGTTGGTGAGTCTGGTAGTAGGCCCGGTCGAGGTCGGAAACCTGCAGTGTGCAGCGGTGGACAGTGGCATTCAGCGCCATGGAGTGTTTGATTCATCCTGTGTTAAAAACCTCTGCCCGTAGTGCCATCACATCGGGCTAGAATCGACATCGCCCCACCGATCAAATGTTGCGGACAGGGATCGGGTGGAGACCGACAGCATGCGTGAGCGCACCGTGGCTATCAAGTACTGTCAGTGTAATCAGTGGGCGGCATGATGCCGCAACAGAAGACCCGAGGGTGTGAGTGAAACGGCTGCAAAAGATACGTGCTGACCTGGCGGAGCAACTGGATGAATCGCGCATCCGGCTCGCGCGTCCCGATGCCCTGTTGCCACTGGCGGTTTTGGGCCTGCTGACCGGGCTCCTGGCCGGTGCCGTCATTGTGATGTTCCGCCTGTCGGTCGAGGGGATCCAGGATGGTCTCCTGCCAGGCGACGGTCCCGAGAATTATGAGGCCTTGCCCTTATGGGCCCGCATGGTGTTGCCGCTGGCGGCAGCGATACTGCTCGCGGTGATGTTCCGCTGGTTTGCCAGGGGCGTGCATGTGCTGGGTGTGGCGCGTGTGATGGAGCGTATGGCCTACCATCAGGGGCAGTGCACGCCACGTGCCTTCATGCTGCAGTTCGTCGGCGCCGCATTGGCGATCGTTGGCGGTTACTCTGTTGGACGCGAGGGGCCGCATGTCTTTCTCGGCGCCTCATCCGGCAGCATGCTCGGACAGCGGCTGTCGCTTCCAAACAACGTTACCCGCGCACTGGTCGCCTGCGGAACGGCGGCTGGCATCGCCGCGTCTTTCAACACCCCGCTGGCGGGTGTGGTGTTTGCGCTGGAAGTTGTGATGATGGAGTACTCGGTTGCGAGTTTCATCCCGGTAATTCTCGCGGCTGTCAGTGCAACCACGCTCTCACGGATGGTTTTCGGCGACGATCCGGCCTTTGTGGTGCCGGTGATGCAGATGGGTTCGCTGTACGACTTGCTGCTGGTGCTGGTGCTGGGTGTGGTCGCCGGTGCCGTATCAGCCAGCTTCATTCATGCGGTGCAAACCATCGCCAGCCGTTCACGGGGGCTGGATATCTGGTGGCGCATGCTGCTCGCGGCGGTCCTGATGGGCGGGATTGGCATATTGCTGCCCGAGGTGATGGGTATCGGATACGATTCGGTGGAGACCGCCCTGAACGGCGGTTTTGCAATCTCGTTGCTGGTTGTGCTGCTGGTCGGTAAGTTGCTGGCGACCTCGATGTGCATAGGGCTGGGTGTGCCCGGCGGCATGATCGGTCCGGCGCTGTTCATGGGCGCCACGCTGGGTGCGCTGGTCGCTGAACTGGCCCTGGCTCTTCCTTTCGGTCTGGAGAGCCATGTCGGCTTTTTTGCCCTGCTTGGGATGGGGGCAATGATGTCGGGCAGCCTGCAGGCACCCTTGGCTGCGCTGATGGCGATGCTTGAACTGACTCACAACCCGGGGATCATCCTGCCCGGCATGCTGGCGGTCGTGGTTGCCGGCGTCACCGCCAGTGAACTGTTTGGCAAGGAATCCCTGTTTATCACCATGTTGCGCGCCAGTGGTCTGGACTACGGCACCAACCCCGTATACCAGGCCCTGCGCCGGGTTGGCGTGGCCAGCGTGATGGACCGCAGTTTCGTGCAGACGGGGCAGCAGCTGTCGGGCTCGCAGGCACGCGAGATCCTGGGCAATAACCCGACCTATCTGTTGATCACTGCAGACGAAGGTTCGGAGGTGTTGATGCCGGCAGTGCAACTGCTGAGGTTCCTGGAATCTGTCGATCCGGACGATGATCATGTGACGGATGCCGATGCGATGATCGATCTGATGCAGATCCCGGCGCAGAGAATGCAGCTTGCCCGCATCCACCTGCAGGCGAGCATGCAGGAGGCCCTGGCAGCTTTCGAGGAGACCTCCGCCGAGGCCTTGCTGGTCGAGCGGATGACGGCGCCCGGGATCTACCGTGTTTACGGCGTTCTGCTGCCGGAGACTGTCGACAGATCCTACCGTTACTAGCTGGTTTGTTTGCGAGGATCTGCCACCTCAGGGCGCCAAGAGCACAGCGAATTGCGCCGATTGCCTCTTCCGCCCTGCGATGTACGCAACACCATGGTGGCTCCGGGGATGGCGTAGGGTGCAAGGAGCGCAGCGCATTGCACCGCCAGGCTCAAGCCGTGCAGCCTGGTGCGATACGGCTATCGCCTATCACACCCTACGCCTTGGTTGCAGTGGTCAGGTCTCCAGCAGTCGCGGTATCAGTTCGACCAGGTTACAGGGGCGGGTGCGGTAATCGAGCTGGTGGGCGATCAGTTTGCCCCAGCCATCCTTGCAGGCGCCGGACGATCCGGGCAGACAGAATATGAACGTACCGTTCGCCACGCCTGCGAGGGCGCGTGACTGCATGGTGGAGGTTCCGATCAGATCGTAGGAGATCACCCGGAACATCTCGCCGAATCCCTCGATGACCTTGTCCAGCAGCGGGGCGACGGCCTCGGGCGTGCCATCGCGTCCGGTCAGCCCGGTACCGCCGGTGGTGATCACCGCATGTACCTCGGGATCGGCTATCCAGCCTGAGAGGGTGGCGCGTATCTGATAGATGTCGTCGCGGACGATACATTGCTCATGCAGATGATGCCCGGCCTCCGTGCTCATACGTCGCAGCACGGCCCCCGACTTGTCGTCCGCTTCGCCGCGGGTGTCCGAGATTGTCATCAGGGCCAGGTTGAGGGGGATGAATTGGCGCTCTTGGCTCATGTTTCACTCGTGAAAAATTGCGATTCTACGGAATTTGGCGCCCCTGAACCGGGGTTTGCTCAGGCGCTGTATTCGACGCCGCTGGAGAGCCAGATTCGGCAGGCTCCTTCGTCTGAGACCATGCATGGGCCGATCGGTGTGCGCGGTGTGCACGCCGTTCCATACAGTTTGCACTGGTTGGGGTAGACCTTGCCGAGTACCACGCGGGCGCAGTCGCAGCCGGGGGGCATCTGGCCGGCGCGACGGCGTTGGTCTTCACTGTAGTCTGTGAAGCGTGTGCACGCATCGAACTCGGCGTATTCGGGATGGACGCTGAATCCGGAAGCGGGGATTTTGCCGATCCCGCGCCAATTGGCGTCGGACACCTGCATGGCGGTTTCGAGTTGCTTCTTGGCGTCCGGATTGCCGCCTGGCCGGACCACCCCCTGGTAACAGTTGTCCAGGAAGGCCTTGGCCTCGATGTGCTGACGCAGCACAGAATAGGTTGCGGCGAGCAGGCTCTCGGTATCGAAGCCCGCGATGGCACCTGGAATTCCATGTCGCTCGGGGACAAAGCCCCATTCCTCCGGACCCATCACGGTCGCGACATGCCCCGGGGCTATCAGGCAGTCGAATCCGGCATCCTCTGAATCCAGCAACATGGCCACGGCCGGCCAGGTCAACCGGCCTGACAGCAGGACAGACAGATTTTCGGGGACGCCTTCGACCAGCATGGCCGCCACCGGTGCGGTGGTGGTTTCGAAGCCGGCGGCAAAAAACACTACCTGAGCGTCGGCGTTGTTCTCTGCAATCTGACGGGCCTCGATCGGTGACGCGATGGGCCTGATATCGGCGCCCGCAGCGCGCGCTTCGGCCAGCGAGCGGATCTCGCCCTTGGCGACGTTGACGGGCACGCGCAGCATGTCGCCGAAGGCAACCAGGATCACCTTGTCCTGCACGGCAAGCTGGATCGCCTGGTAGATGTCTTCTTCGGGACAGACGCAGACCGGGCAGCCGGGTCCGGGGATGATCTCTACGTTGCCCGGAAGGGCGGTACGCATGCCGGAAAGGGTCACGGAGCGTTCGTGACCACCGCACACGTTCATGACACGGACCTTGTGGTCGAGCGGCAGAGCGCTGATGCGCTCCAGCCATCTGCGCGCCTCAGTCATGCGAATGATGGTGGTGATCGTGTGAGTGTGCGTGCAGCAGTTGACCGTCTGGCTGGATGGCTGGGCGTACGGTTTCGCCGCGTGCAACCCGCTCGGCCGCGGCCGCATGCTCGCTACGCAACCAGTCCAGCCAGGCCTGCATACCCTCGCCACTGCGGGCCGAAAGTATCTGCACGGGCGCGCTGCTGGCCAGTTCACGCAGGTGTCTCTCGGCCTTCTGCGGCGAGAAATCGTCGAGCACGGCGAGCAGGTCGGATTTGCTGACCAGCATCAGGTCTGACGCGCGGAACATCACCGGGTACTTGGCAGGTTTGTCGTCCCCCTCGGTCACCGACAGCAGGGTGATGTTGCGATGCTGACCGAGATCGAAACTGGCCGGGCAGACCAGATTGCCGACATTCTCGATGAACAGGATGTCGACGTCGTCGAGAGAGAGTTGATGCAGGGCCTTATGCACCATGTGGGCGTCCAGATGACAGGCGGTGCCGGTGGTGATCTGGACCGCCTCGACCCCCTTGTCCCGGATCCGCTGGGCATCATTCTCGGTCTCGAGGTCACCCTCGACGACGGCGATACGCAACTCATCACCAAGTGCGGTTATGGTCTCCTCAAGCAGGCGTGTCTTGCCGGATCCCGGCGACGACATCAGGTTGAGGGTCAGTACGCCGTGGCGGTTGAAATGCTCGCGGTTGTGCGCGGCGGCGTGATCGTTCTCGCTCAGCAGCCCCTGCAGTACGGATATCGCCTCCTTGCCCGATTCGGTTTTAGCGAGTTTGCCGTCGCCTTCGATCAGGTGGCGGTTGCCGTCGGTAATGTTGCATCCACAGGTATCACACATCGGGGGGTCCTCAAGCGTTTTCGCGCCTTTCAAGTTCGACGCTCATCA
>Ga0265303_10002321_pt1 | contig 11749 bp, 11 predicted proteins | sample Helome_2_FD_192494 | JGI IMG/M metagenome (GOLD analysis project Ga0265303, IMG submission 192494) | Marine sediment microbial communities from subtidal zone of North Sea - Hel_20160317 (Illumina Assembly) | ecosystem: Environmental > Aquatic > Marine > Subtidal zone > Sediment ...
AAATCCGGCTCAGGGACCTGGGCGGAATTATCATTATCGATTTTATTGATATGGAGAAAAAGAGTAACCAGGAAAAGATTTTTAGCGCCCTGAAAGAGGCCCTGAAAAAAGACAAAAGTAAAACCCATGTTTTGCCCATATCCGAAATGGGGTTAATCCAGATGACCCGTAAGCGTACCCGGGATCCTCTGACGCGAATTCTCTGCGAGCCCTGTATATATTGTGACGGGGAAGGCTATATATTATCCAGGCAGTCCATTTGCTATAATATCTACCGCGAGATCTTACGTGATGTTCACGATATGGACGGCAGGCGGTTGACCCTCAGGGTCAATCCGCAGATTGCCGAACTCCTGCTTGGCGAAGAAAGTTCCCTCATTGCCCACCTCGAGCGCTCCATCGGCAAACAGATCGTCATTTATCCCAGCCCGAAGTTTCACATGGAACAATTTGACATCTTCGAAGTTATTGGCGAGTAGAACCATCGCAGATATTTGCTCTTGACAGAGCAAACGGTGTGTGCTTTATTTCTTCGGTTTATGGTACCAAGCTACGCAATGCTCGATACTAAATGGCTGATTGCGGTTGTCGGGTATCCAGCGTCGGATATATGTATTTCATGTAATAGCAATACGTTATACAAATGAACAGTGAGTGGCCACATTTAAGCGCGAAGCGCAAATATGTAAAGGAATAGTAAAATGAAACGAACCTTTCAGCCCAGTAGAATTAAACGGGCCAGGAATCATGGCTTTCGAAAACGAATGGCGACCAAATCGGGCAGACGAATTATCAACCGGAGAAGAGCCAAAGGCAGGGTCCGTCTGGCGGGTTAGAAGTTATCTCAAAAAGGAAGCTTGTCCGTTGCGTTTTTCCTTCACGAAAGCCGACAGGATTCTTAAGCGAAGCGAGTTTATCGCTCTGTCAAAATTTGGACGAAGGGTACAAAGCTCTTATTTTATTGCATATATTTTACCTTCGCAGTGCGATCAAACGCGGCTGGGCGTGACGGTAACAAAAAAGGTTGGACAGGCTGTCGAAAGAAACCGAATCAAACGACTAGTGCGCGAATTTTTTCGATTAAACCGGCATTGTTTGTCTGGCCGGTGGGATATCAACATCATTGCCAAAAGGCAGAGCGCTGGTATTTCTTCAGAAAAGGCTTATCGGTCATTACAGAATATATTTGACCTGATATCGGGATATGATGATTATCAATAAATTTTTCCAGATCCTTTGCACTGTTTTAATCAGGGTATACCAATACACGCTATCTCCGCTACTGGGACCATCTTGCCGATTTTATCCCAGCTGCTCAGAGTATGCCTATCAAGCGATCATGCGGCATGGTCCGCTCCGTGGTCTGCTGTTAGCCTTAAAGCGTGTTTTGCGATGCCACCCATTTCATCCCGGCGGTGTTGATCCGGTTCCCTGAACCTGAAAAGATGTGAGCAGCGGTAAGGCCGGCTGTGACCGGTCCTATTTTAAACGGAAGATTACTAAAATCTGCAATTTATAAGGAATGGATCTCTTAAGCTGAGTCCTATATATCGGATTTTATCAGCCCTCCATTAGGTCAGTCCACAGAGAACATGCCCCGTTTAATCGATCAAATTCGAACTTATTATTTCAATTCAGCTTTTTGTTTGTTTTAGGAGAAGACAATGGAACAAGCGCGTTTGTTAATTGCTATTGTCCTGTCGGCCGCGGTTTTTTTAGTGTGGCAGTTCTTTTTTGTTGATAGAGATGTGGTTCAAAAAACTGCCAAAAAGACCGAACAGCCGCCGGTCAATACCGAACAGGTCCAGCCGGTGAAGCCTTATACCGCGCAGCAGGAAGAAGCCGTTACAGGAACAACCGGCGTTACGGAAACTGCGGTTGCCAAACCCGCGTTGCAGGCCAAAATCATTACCGTCGATACCCCGCTTTACAGGGCCAAGATCTCGGAGGAGGGCTCGGGGTTTACCAGTTTTATATTGAAAAATTACAAAGAAAACGTCACCGAGGATTCTGCATTAAAAGAGATCATTCCCCAGGAAAGCACATTTGAAACCGTTTTGCTCGGTTATGATGGCAAGAGCCTTGCCGGGCTTGAAACCGCGGTTTTTTCAGCCAACCTTAATGCTGATACGCTCAGTGTTAAGGAGGGATCGCAGAAGATAATGTTTTCATGGACTGCCGAGCAGGGCATAATCGTTGAAAAGACCTACAGCTTTTCACCGGCATCTTACATGATTGGACTCGATGTCACCGTCAAAAACGGTTCGGATCGCAATATCCAGGACAAGCTATATGTAGCCCTAAGGGGGAGCGTTCCCAATGACAAACGGGTCTATGGTTTTGAGGGACCCAGTGCGTTTATCAATGACAATCTTGAAGAGGTGGATATCGATGATATCGCCGATAAAAACACCTATTCGGGCAGTTTGAAATGGGTTGCCTTACAGGATCGGTATTTTATGACGAGTATCATTCCCGATCATGTTGAAGAAGCCAGCATGCGGCTGTATGTCAAAGACGGCAACCTGATAGAAGCCCAATATCTGAATCCGGTCAGCGATATCCGGCCCGGCACCCAGCAGACCTATCAGTACTCACTTTTCTTCGGACCGCGAAGCATGAAAATTTTGGGCGAGATGGGACATGACCTCTCCAAGGCACTCAATTTTGGCTTTTTTGACATTATTGCTAAACCCTGTGTCTGGTTAATGAACAAACTTTATAGCGTAATCCCCAATTATGGTATTGCCATTATAATACTGACCCTTTTAATCAAAATTGTTTTGTGGCCGCTGGGTTCAAAAAGCTATAAATCCATGAGTGAAATGAAAAAGATCCAGCCGCTGATGAAGGAGATCAGAGAGAAATATAAAGATGACAAGAAGAAAATGAACGAAGAGGTCATGGGCCTCTATCGGACCTATAAAATCAATCCCCTGGGCGGCTGCCTGCCCATGGTCGTTCAATTGCCGGTTTTCTTTGCACTGTACCGCATGCTGTATCAGGCGATCGAGCTGCGACATGCCCCCTTTTTTCTGTGGATCGATGATCTGTCGGCTCCTGACCGCCTGGGCCATTTCGCAATTGACCATATCCCATTTATGGAACCACCTTACGGCATTCCGGTCCTGACGATAATCATGGGTGCCAGCATGCTGTTACAGCAGAAAATGTCCCCGCCGATGGGGGACCCCACCCAGGCGAAAATGATGATGTTCATGCCGGTTATTTTTACAGTCATTTTTATCAATTTTTCATCCGGACTGGTGTTGTACTGGCTGGTAAATAATATTCTCTCGATTGCTCAACAATATTATATTCAGAAGAAATTTGCATAGCGCGGTAGCGGAGGTTGTACAAAATGTCTTCTTTAGAATTTGAAGGAAAAAATATCAAAAAAGCCGTCAAAAATGCCTGTGACGATCTAAATATAACACCCAATGAGATCAATTATGAGGTTTTATCACGTGGGTCTAGCGGTATCTTCGGATTGGCCGGGGCTAAAAATGCCCGGATAAGGGTTGCTGTGCCCGACAGAAACGCGGAAATTGCTGTGGATGCTAACTCTGAGAAGCATGATGCCCTCGTATTTGAGGGGAAAGTTCAATCCGAAGCATCTTTTTCGGATAGCGACAGTTCCGAAGCCCCGCAACGCCGTAATTTGGAGGAAAATCCTCTGGACCTGGCGCAGGCTGTATTACAGCGCATCATCGATGCGATCACCTCCGATGCTGTGATATCGGCTGAAGAAACAAACGGCCGGATTCTGTTGAATGTCGCCGGCGGGAATGCCGGAGTTCTTATCGGAAAGAAGGGACAAACCCTCGAAGCCATTCAGTCCCTTGTGGATAAAATTGTCAATAAACACAATAACCACCATGACAAGATCAGAGTTCAGGTGGATGTAGAAGGCTATCTGGAAACCAGAAAACTCAATCTGGTAAAACTTGCCATGCGGCTGGCTGATAAATCCAAAAGGATCGGCAAACCGATATCTCTGGGTCAAATGAACGGATACGACCGCAGAATTGTTCACATGGCCTTAAAAGATGACCCCGAGGTTGAGACCAAAAGCAGGGGAGAGGGCTATATGCGTAAACTGGTCATTTTTCCCAATAATAAAAGTCCCCGCAGGCAGGCATCGCATTAATTGTTAAAAGTTTCGGAATTTCTATAGCTTGTTAGAAATAAAGTGTTTTTCGTGGCCGTCAGAGTAGTACGCCACCCAATAGTGAGCGAAGCGAACTATGTTCAATGGATAATTCCACTATAGCAGCCATTGCGACACCCGGCGGCGGGGGTGGAATCGGGATCATTAAAATATCCGGTCCCAAGGCCGTTTTGATTGCTACGGTGATTTTCTCTCCCGCTGAACAACAAGCAACCTCCGACTCCGGAAACCGCTCATCTCCAAAAACTGCCACCCATACCGGTTTCCAATCCCACCGGCTTAACTACGGTCATATTATCTGCCCTGATACCGGGCGAATCGTCGATGAGGTCTTGTTGTCAGTCATGAAGGCCCCCCGATCCTATACCAGGGAGGATGTGGTGGAAATCAACGCCCATGGCGGCCAGGTAGCCCTGAATGCCATTCTGGAATTGGTTTGCAAACACGGCGCCCGAGTTGCCGATCCCGGAGAATTTACCCAGAGAGCCTTTTTGAATGGTCGCATCGACCTGACCCAGGCCGAGGCGGTTGCTGACATCATTAACGCGCGCACGGATAAATCCTTGCAGGTCGCCACCGCTCAGGTCGATGGAAAGCTCAGAAGGTCGGTTGAGCAGATCCGGGAATTTCTGATCGAATTATTGGCTCGAACAGAAGCCGCCATTGATTTTCCGGATGATGTGAAGGACATTGCCGAACCCAAAAGGATTGCCGCTGAGGTTGAGGCCGGGGTCATTACACCGCTGCGAACCTTAATACGGTACCATGTCGACGGCCGGGTTATACGGGACGGATTAAAGGTTGCGGTAATCGGCCGGCCGAATGTGGGGAAATCAAGCCTGCTCAATTGCCTGGTTCAAAAAGAGCGAGCGATTGTCACGGCCGTGCCTGGAACTACCCGGGATATGATTGAAGAAGTTTTAAATATCAATGGGTATTCGGTTATTCTTATCGATACGGCCGGACTGCATGATAGCGATGACCCTATCGAAACCCTCGGCATTGAAAAAACCATTGAAAACGTTAATGGAGCCGATCTGGTTCTTTTCATGGTTGAAGCCAACTGTCCGGTGACTGCCGAAGATCATAACATAATCCAGCGGATCCGTTTTAAACCGAAGATTATCGTTAAGAATAAAATTGATTTAATCAACGGTGATGATATCTGCAAACTGCCCGCTACATGGGGGAAAATTGATTGTGTTCATACCTCGGCGCTCTACGACCGCGGCATCCATCATCTGAAGGATCGGATCATTGAAGCGGCCTTTGGAAAAGAGCCCCTTGATCTGGATGCTGTGATCATTCCCAACCTGAGGCAAAAATTGCTTATGACGAAAAGCCTCGAGGCGGCCGATGTTATTCGTCGGGATCTCAACAACGGCATACCCATGGAACTGGTTGCCATCCTTCTTCAGGAGGCCATCGATTTACTGGGGCAGATTCTTGGAACCAATGTTAAAGTGGACCTATTGGATCAAATCTTCAGCCGGTTTTGTATTGGAAAGTAACATATTTTTTTAATGTTTCACGTGAAACATTAAAAAAAACCATATCAGGGTTCTGGGTTCAGAGGTTAACCGTTCGAATGGCTAATCGGCTGTCTGCACCTCGGTTGTTAGCCCTGAACCTTACTTAAAAAAGGAGTTAACCACAGCAATGGAAATCAATCTGAAACCTTATTTTGAAAAATACGAAGCGTTGGTGGAGAAAGCGGAGGCCGCATTCGAGCGGGTCAAAGCATCCCATGGCGAGTGTGTGAACTGCGAGGAAAAATGTGCGGATTGTTGTTTTGCCCTATTCGATCTGACCTTAATTGAGGCTTTATACATTCATCATAAATTCAATGAAAAGTTCAAGGGGTCAGTCAGGGTTGAGCTTGTTGAAAAAGCCAACCGTGCGGACCGTGGGATTTATAAAATCAAACGCAAGGCCTTCAAAGAGCTCCAGTCCGGAAGAAACGAGGGTGAACTGCTTGCCGAAATGGCACTTGAACGGGTTCGTTGCCCGCTATTAAGCGAGAAAGACTTATGCGAGCTTTATGATTACCGGCCCCTCACCTGCCGATTTTATGGAATTCCCACCGCCATCGGTGGTGCCGGACACACCTGCGGCAAGTCGGGTTTCAAACAGGGAGAACAATACCCGACGGTAAATTTGGATGCTGTCCACGGTCAGCTGCAACAGATATCAGCCGAACTGCTGCGGGATATCGAATCCAAGAATGTTAAGCTGGTAGATCTGCTCGTTCCGTTATCTTCGGCCATGATCATGGATTTTGATGATGTATTTCTTGGAATTGCCGAAGAGCCCGTGGAGGAAGTCCAGCCCAAGAGTCATGCGAGGAAAAAGAAATGAGTGAATTTTCCAGCGCTGAAGTCGAACAGCGCAAAAAAGCCGTATTTGACGCCATGTCGCCACGCCGACAAAAACATATTCTCAAAAAGGGTTTTGACAAGTGGGATCCTTTTTTAGAGCCGAAAGATCCCATCGACATCCGCAAGGATCCAACCAAGCGTACCAGCCAGATGCTAGTTCGGGAATTTCTTCAATCGCGCAGTTTGGAAGAATACAGCAATGCTTATGGCAGGGGGGTCCTTGAGATGGCCATCGGCATTATCAATGACGATGACCGTTTTATCGGGATGTACGAATTTGCGCGCTGGCACCAGGAGCTTTTGAAAAGAGAAGGAATTGAATAGGCGATTTGGGATTTGGGATTGCGGATTGAAAGGCTGCAATGCAGACATATATCTCGAAACACCAAACCTATGATGAATTAGCCTTCCAGGAATTCATCAGGCTTTATTCCTCAATAAACGCTCCCAGGGTGAACTCCTGATACTCGGTCGATTCCTCCTGGTAAGTCTCCAGCATTTGTTCCAACGTTTGCCTCGTATTATTTCGTTTCCAGTTATACCAGCTTTCCATGTCCTGCCAGGTTCCTATTACCATCAGAACCTGTAGATTTTCTGAGGATGTCAGCGTTTCTCCGGAAATGTAACCGGGTTGCTGGAGTGCCCCGGATCGTAATTCCCTGAGCAGGGAAATTATTTCCTTTTGCTTTCCCGGTTTAAACTTTCTTTTAATCAGAATTTTGGCATTCATGACGGTCTCCTTATTTTTTCGAGCCATGTCGGCCGTGGCAGTATGACAAAAAGGATTCTATCACTGGTTAATATCTATATATGCCGGTTATCTTCTAGTCAACTAAATAAGTTCGCTCCAGTTTGAAAACTGGACGAAAGGGCCGGCATGAAAAGATTATCTTGCAAAGGATAAAATGAATAGCACGGAAGGACATAAAAGGGCCCCACCGGCAGTTCCGGCCGGTGAGACCCTGGCGAATAATGACAAAATGTTCTTTTCAGGATGAAGGCTCTATATAAAAAAACTCCACAAAATACCGGCGCAGATGGCGGAACCGATTACTCCCGAAGAATTGCATGCCATTCCATGCATCAGTAAGAAGTTGGTCGGGTCTTCTTTGAGGCCCATTACATGAACTTCCCGGGCCGAGCCGGGGACCGCGGAAACGCCCGCCGCACCCAGCAGGGGGTTGATTTTTTCCTTTAGAAACATATTCATGATTTTGCCGAAAATCACACCGGAAGCGGTAGCGATTGAGAAGGCTACAGCCCCGAGAAAGAAAATGCCAAGGGCTTTGGGGGTCAAAAATACATCGCCCTGGGTACTGGCACCCACGGTAAAGCCCAGGAAAATGGTGGCCGTATCAATGATTGCCGACTGGGCGGTTCCGGCCAGGCGATTGACAACCCCACATTCTTTTAAGAAATTTCCCAGAAACAGCATTCCCAGCAACGGCAGTGCCGTCGGTGCCAGGTAGCAACACAGCAAAACACCCACCACGGGGAATATGATAAGCTCTTTCTTGGATACTTCCCGGCCGGGTGGCATTCTTATTAGACGTTCTTTCCTGGAGGTCAACAGTCTCATGATTGGCGGCTGGATTACCGGAATCAAAGCCATGTAGGAATAGGCCGCAATGGCAATGGGGCCGATCAGATGAGGTGCCAGTTTGGCTGTTAAAAATATTGATGTCGGTCCGTCAGCGCCCCCGATGATAGCGATGGAGGCCGCTTCTTTGGGGAGAAATCCGAAAAAGAGGGCGCCCAGCAGGGTAAAATAAATCCCCATCTGTGCGGCTGCTCCCAGCAGCATTAATTTGGGGTTGGCCAGCAGAGAGGAAAAATCGGTCATGGCGCCCAGGCCTAAAAAGACAATCGACGGATAGACACCGGTGGTCACGCCGAAATAAAGATAGTGCAAAACACTGTTGGATTCATAGATCCCTATACCAAAGCCTTTAAAGAAAGGAACGTTGCCGACCAGGATACCAAAACCGATGGGTACCAGCAAAAGAGGCTCATATTTTTTGGCTGTCCCCAGATAGAGGAATACACAGCCGACGATGATCATAATGACATGGCGGTAGTCAGCCAGAAAATAGCCGGTGTTTGATAAAAACAGGTAAAATAGATCTAGCATGGTTTAACCCTTAATTTGCTTTATGTTTATTCCAGATGAAGGTGCCGTCTCCTTGGGCGACCAGAATATCGGCCTCCTGCAGACTTTTTATGGATAAATGCGGATGGGGCAAGTTCATTTCGTGTGTCTTTTCAAAAAGTTGTATAAGCTGAAAAGGCTCTTTCAGTTGCTCAACCAGCGGCCTGTATATGCTGGTAAGCTCGCTGGGGGTGGGGAGATATTTTCCCATATCTGCCGGGGGAACAGGTTCCGGCAAATGATCCAATGGGGCCTGCTTTTGGTTTCCGTTTAATTTTTTACCCCTGTTTTCCCAAAACTCAAGAAGTTTGTGGATTTGGGAAATAACAAAAGAAAGTACGACCAGGCCCAAAAACACTGTTGAAGCCCCAACAACTGCCATCGCCCACCCGTTGTTGTTCGTTATGTTATGGATGCCAAACATTTTATACCTCCCCGGCAGTGAGTTTTGCAGGTAGAATCAAAACCACAATCTGTTACGGTAAACTATATGTATTTACATGTAAATAAAATCAACTGAAATGAAAAACCCAAACTTTCTATCCACCATATTCTTGTATAAAAGTCAATAAATTCTTTAGTATTTGATACTCGATAATACAATTACTTTGTATTACAGAACCCATGGAATAATGGAACACTGGAATGGATATTATTATACGAAAAATAACGGGATAGGCTATCTATCGTCCTCCTCGCCGATACGGCTCGGCAAGCATGGCCGGTGCACTGAGCTTGCGGCTGTCATGCAGGGCGCCGATGAAAAGCACAAGCAGGGTGGAGAGATAGGGCAGCATGGCAAGCAAATTGGGCGAAATGCCCAGGGGCTGAAGCAGATACTGCAGAACGAAAATACCCCCGAATAAAAATGCACCGATTATGGCCCGCATGGGATTCCACAGGGCAAAGATAGTCAGGGCAATCACAATCCAACCCCGGCCGGCCGTCATCCCCTCGATCCACGATTTACTGTAAGAGGTGGACAGATGGGCACCGGCCATGCCTGAAAGTGCTCCCCCGATGATCACACACCAGTAGCGGATCTTGTAAACACTGATCCCCTGGGTTTCGGTGGCCTGCGGATTTTCCCCGGCCGAGCGGATGATTATTCCCAGCCGGGTAAATCGGAGCACAAACCAGGCAATCAGGGCCAGAATGATGGCCATGTAGAAAAATGGGCTGTGATCAAAAAAAATGATGCCCACAACCGGAATGTCTGATAAAACGGGGATGGGCCAGGTGGCCATTTTTTCGGCCAGCGGTTTGCCGATATAGGGCTTACCTACCAGTCCGGAAATTCCCAGGCCCAGCATGGTCAGCGCCAGACCGGATACCACCTGGCTGGATTGCAGGGTAATGGAGACAAAAGCGTGGATAACAGATATTAAAGCCGTGGCCACGATGGCTGCAATCAGACCGAGCCAGGGATTACCGGTTGTAAAGGTGACAATAAAAGCGCTGACAGCTCCGATGGCCAACATCCCCTCAACGCCCAGGTTCAATATCCCGGATCGTTCGCAGATAATCTCCCCGATGGTTGCGAGAAGCAAAGGTGTCCCGGCAATAAGCGTTCGCTGTAGAACAGAGATAATGATATCTTCCAAGGTCTAGTTTCCTTCCTCACGCCACTGGAGGGTTACCCGGTTTTTCAGAAAAAAATCGCCCATAATCAGAAAGACAAGCAGGGTGCCGTTAAAAATTTGAACGGTGGCGGCCGGCAATCCCAGCGATATCTGAATTGCATCGCCGCCGACCAGAATTCCGGCAAAGAAAAGCGCCGAAAAGATCACGTTTACCGGATTGAGCTTGGCCAGCCAGGCAACAATGATGGCAGTGAAGCCGTAGCCGGAGGAAATCGATTCCGGATAACTCAGGTAATGATGTATGCCGGCCGCTTCGCCAACTCCCGCAAGCCCGGCCGCCCCGCCGCTGATGATCATGATGATCACGGTGGTTCTGAAAAAATCAATGCCTGAATATTTGGCGGCGTCGGGATTTTCACCGATCACGCGCACTTCATATCCGAACCGCGTGCGATAAACCGCTATACCCAGTATAATCACCACGGCTACCGCTATCAGCAAGGTGGCATAGTGAATTCGGGAGCCGGGAATTACGGACAGGGTGGCGGACAGGGGCAAGTCATCGGTGTATGGAAATCCGTGTTTGGTTTTGCCGCGCCAGGGGCCGACAATCAGAAATTTCATGAATTCATTGCATATGTAGTTCATCATGAGGGTTGAAATGACCTCATTGATTGAGAATTTTACCTTGAGGATGGCCGGGATCAGTCCCCAGAGGGCGCCGCCCACGAAGCCGGCCATAAACATCAGGGGCACAATGACGGGTGCCGGCAGGTGGGGGCCCCAGTTCAACCCGACCCAGGTACCGAAAATGGCCCCCATCAACAGCTGGCTTTCAGCCCCGATGTTCCAGAATTTGGCCCTGAAGGCCAGGGTTAAACCGCTGCCGATTAAAATAAGTGGGATGGCCTTGGTGATGGTTTCTTTTATTCCGTAGAGGCTGCCGAATGATCCGCTGAAAATTTTAGCTATGGCATAGAGCGGGTTTACCCCGAAAATAATAAAAATCGAACTGATCGCCAGGAGCCCGGCTGCGAGTGAACCACCGAGGGACAACATGGAGTGCCGCGGCAGTATATCTATTCTTTCGGTTACCCTGATATGCATATCGGTTTTATTTCCCGCAAATATAATACGCTGAAGCAATTGCACAGGCTGGCGCGTTGAGAGTGCTACCAAGCCAATTAAATAGGTTTCAGGTGTCAGGTGTCGGGCTGAACATCAGTTTGTCCGATTTAGAACCTCTGCGGGAATCCTTATTAATAATTTTTGGGTTGCAGAAATTCGTTTTTAGTTGCTGACACCTGACACCCGAAACCTTTATATTCGAAACGATCCGGCCATCATCAGGCCGATATCTTTCAGCCGCGGATCGTCAGCATTCAGCACGCCCATAAACTCCCCCCGGAACATTATGGCAATCCGATCACACAGTTCGAAAATTTCATCCAGATCTTCGGAGACCAGC
>Ga0265303_10002322_pt1 | contig 11746 bp, 12 predicted proteins | sample Helome_2_FD_192494 | JGI IMG/M metagenome (GOLD analysis project Ga0265303, IMG submission 192494) | Marine sediment microbial communities from subtidal zone of North Sea - Hel_20160317 (Illumina Assembly) | ecosystem: Environmental > Aquatic > Marine > Subtidal zone > Sediment ...
CGCCACGTCGATACCGCGGCGAGAGAGCTTCTGGGTCAGGATGTCCAGCATCTGTTTGAGCTGAAAATCGGCCGGTGCTTCGAGGGCCACCACGAATTCGGCCAACTCGAATTTCGCCCCCGTGTTTTTGAAATCGAAGCGATTGGCCACCTCGCGATTGGCCTGATCCACGGCGTTCGCCAGTTCGTGGGCGTCGAGTTCGGAGACGACGTCGAATGAGGGCATAGGCTTGTTCTCGTGAATGTTGTCCTGGCTGGGCCTAATGCCCCCGGCGCGAACTCTGCGCCGTCGACAGCCCAGAATTGTTAAGCTAACATCCGCCGCGGATATCTTCACGCTGAATTTCCGGCCGCAGTGTTAGTGGCCGCGCCCGCACGACCCATAGAGGTCACGAACGGGTCCAGGCGACAGGGCCAAGGACCCTGGCGAGTCGGGATTGGAATAAGAACAAGAACAGGAGGATGACGATGGTCTCTATTTTCAGACGCCTGCTGGCGATCACCGTGGGTCTGCTGACCGTCATGACGACGACGCTGGCGTATGCCGAGGGCAAGAGCGGCAAGCGCTTCATTGAGCGTCTCGTCCACCGGCCAGACCGTGTGGTGATGGTTTACGCTTTCCCGTTCAAATACAAAACCAGATTCTGGTTGAACCCGGATGGTTGCGACACCCGGAAAAAAGTAGCGCTGGTGCCCAATCCGGACAATCCACCAGAGACCTATGACGAGCAACTTGCGACGCTGGTGGCTGCCTTCGCGGCCGACTACCGCGTGTCATTTACTCTGGACGGATGCTACGTCAAGCCTGACGGCGAGAGTGTCCCGAAGATCCGGTTGCTCTCGGTCTACAACAAGAATTTCCACAATCCTTGACCGATGAATTCCGTTTCCCGTTCGTGAGGCGCAGGAGCCGCCCACCGGCGAGCCGTCGGTCAGTTCTGGACTTGAAGTAGAGGGCGCTGGCCAGATGTGCCAGACAAACAGGCAAGGCGATCGTGTCCCTTGAACCACGGCGGTCACGGACGGGCACCGATGCAAGGGGTCAGCGACCCTGATGTGGCCGGAACAAGAGAAACAACAGGAGAAAAAGGATGCGTGAATCTTTCAGGGATTTGCTGATGATCGGCGCCGCACTGCTGGTCGTCACGGCGGTCGATACGGCCCATGCTGAGGGTTCCAGCGGCGAACGAGAGTAGATCGCTTCGTTCATCGGCCCGACCAGGGGGTGATGGTCTATCCCTTTTTCCCCGGCCTCTGGGACAACCCCGATGGTTGCGATGTCGACCGCAAGGCGGTGCTGTTGCCGAACCCGGACAACAGTCCGGATACCTATGACCAGCAGCTCGAGACGCTCAGGACAGCCTTCTTCGCGCGCAAGTCGATATCGTTCACGCTGGACGGCTGCCATACGTTGCCGGACGGGACCAGCGTACCGAAGATCCGGTTGATCTCCGTCTACTATTAGACTGCCGGACTCGCAGATCCCCGGGGCCCGGGTCGTTCCGGACTCTGTCTCCGGGACCCGTTTGCGAGTTGTCGGGGTACGTTTCGGGGAAGAAGGCCAACCGCTCTTGTCGATCACCATGCGATGGTTTTGGCTGCCGTGCATACGCGCGGCCCGAAGACACGCTGGCCGCGAAGCAGATCGCGGCCAATACGGATGCGCCCGCCGAACCCGTGCTGATCGCGGCGTTGGAGATCGCCCGTGACCTGTGGTCCCGTTCAGTCCGATCTGTTGCACGACACGCACGCGCCAACTGAGCACAAGGCGGAGTTTCGCTTCTACGAGGAGTTGAACGACTTTCTGCCTGCGTCACGCCGTAAGGCGGCCTTCGCCCACACGTTCCGCGGCCATCCATCAGTCAAAGACACCATCGAAGCGCTCGGTGTGCCGCATACGGAGATCGATCTGATCCTGGTGGACGGCCGGTCTGTGGGCTTCGACCACTTGCTGTGCGGTGGGGAACGTGTGGCGGTGTATCCGGTCTTCGAAAGTTTCGATATCTCCCCTGTCGTGCGGCTGCGGCCCGCGCCCTTGCGTGTCACCCGTTTCGTCGCGGACGTGCATCTGGGTACGCTGGCACGGCATCTGCGGCTGATCGGCTTCGATACTCTCTGGCGCAACGACCTGGACGACGACGCGATCATCGAGCTGGCGCGCGCGGAACAACGGATCATCCTGACGCGCGATCGCGGCATACTCCGGCATGGTTTGGTGACGCACGGCTACTGGCTACGTTCAACCGACCCGTCGGCGCAGCTCGACGAGGTCATCCGAGCGCTGGATCTCGGCACCGGGATATGCCCCTATACTCGCTGTCTCGAATGTAATGGGGCCGTGGCCACTATCGGGCGCCGTGAGGCGGTCCGGCACGTGCCACTACAGGTATTCCTGGTCTACCGCGATTTCACGCGCTGCGAGGATTGTGGCCGTGTCTATTGGCCAGGCTCGCATCAGCGGCGTCTGGACGCCGTCGTGAGCCGCGCGCGTCGTGCGTCGGGCACGATGGGTGGCGAGACGAGGCGGGGGCGGGGCAGAGAAAGGTCTGATTGATTTGTCATAATCTGGCGAGAGACCGCCCGAATCAACAAACGCCCGGGGGGCGAATACCCTTCCAACATAAGAGACTTCGCCTGCCCTCCGGACTGACACGTCGGCCGCTGGCGAACAGATCGCCATTGACCTATCGTGTCACAAAGGGCGGCCCGTGCCGGCGCGAAGCCAGCGCCGGCTACCAGGAGGGGAAGAAACATGAAGCAATACGCAAGACTATGGACGTTTTGGTTGGGCCTCGCGGGCCTGGCCATGGGTGCGACCGTGCACGCTCAAACCAACGAGTGGGTGCAGATACCGCTCAATGGTCCGATCGAATATGAGCTGCCGGATGGCGGCATCCGGATGCTGGATCCGTCGTGCTCGAACGGGCCGATGCTGAACGATGGGGACATCGTGCCCGCCGATCCGCAGTTTTCGTTCCTGATGCAGATGGTCAACCCCAGGAAGCTGCTCATCTTCATGGATGGTGGCGGCGCCTGTTGGGACGCGGAGACGTGCCTGGGGACGCCGTTAATCGGTGCCTCCACCTATACGCAATACGTGGACGAAACGCCCGAGGACGCGGCCACCGCGGGTGGCATATTCGATGCAGACAATCCGGACAATCCATACAGCGATTACACCAAAGTGTTCGTGCCGTACTGTACCGGCGACGTTCACTGGGGGTCGCGAGACACCACGTACACCATCGAGATCCCGATTCTCCCGGATCTCGAATGGACCATCCGTCATCGTGGAACCGATAACTTCCTTGCCGTACTTGACTGGCTGCGGACCGAAGGTGAGTTGCAAGGTCTGGATCTGGATCGTGTCCACAATCTGACGATCTCCGGCGCCAGCGCAGGGGCCTACGGCACGGCCGTCGCCTTCCCCTATATCGCCGAGATCGTGCCTAACGCGCGATTGCGTATGATCGCCGATGCCGGCATCGGCGTGATCAACGAGAGTTTCTACAAGCTGGCGCTCTACGACCCCGCCGCGCCGGAGGCGGCCAACTGGGGCGTGGTGAATTCGCTGCCGGCGTTCATGGGGTTGGACGAGAATTTTCTGGCCGCATTCGCGGAACAACCGCTATTCCTGGTGCCGGGTTGGTTTACCGAGTTGGCCCGCTACCGTCCCCGGGCGCGTCTGTCGATGATCACGAGCAATCTGGATCTTACTCAGGTCAGTTTCTACGCGTTGATGGAAGCGCTCGACGGACGACCACTGGACGATCCTCTTCTGTTCGTCGAGTGGTATCTCAAGATGCAGTTCATCACCAATGCCACCGAAGGATTGCCGAACTATCGTTCGTTCGTCGAAGGGGGGACGTATCACACCATCCTCGGTGACGACGCCTACTATCAGCCTGGTGAGTCCGGTGTCTCGGTCAGAGACTGGAACGAAGCGATGATCACCTTCGGCACGGACGGCTGGGACAACATCGACGTGGGGCCGCCGTTCTGATCGCGACAGGTGGTACGTGCTGACTGATCAGGTTTCGGGACGGAGTTAGCCCGCATGTTGGATGCGGGCTACACAGCGAGTTCGCCAGCGAGCACGCCTTGCGGTAAGACCGTGAGCGCCATGTGCTCGGCCACGCCGTAGATCCGTCGCAGCCTGTCCAACGCATCGACCTGTATGCGGTGCTTGGTGAGCTGTGGACGAAATATCTCCCGTCGATTGGTTACTGAGACACGGAGCTGCGGAGCAGTTCGGAAAGCGGCGCTGTATACGTAACCGCGAGTTGGTCCGGAATTCGGTACCCGCGTCGATCTGCCCGCGGTAGCGGGCCGTGCCGTACAACAGCTCATCCTCAGCGAGGACCGGCTCTCCGACCAGTCGCTACCCGTCGGGGCCCTCATCGCGAAGCGGGTCTGCCTGCCGGGCCGGAATCTGACGGTCTGGGCTCAAAAAAATCGATCTGCTGCCGATATATTGTCTGGAGGCAGAGGTATGGAGCCAGGCTGCGGATCGATCCATGGACCAGACAAAGAGCAATCCCGACACAAGAGTCGCTGTAGCGACCGACAATCTGTCCATCGGCATGTATGTGGCGAAACTGGACCGGCCCTGGCTGGAAACCCCGTTCCTGTTTCAGGGGTTCTACGTCGAGAACGCCAAGGACATCAAGGAGCTGCAGGAATACTGCGACCATGTCTATGTCGACATCGTACGCTGCGATCAGGGGGTATTGGCCGACAAGCGGCCACATAATGAAACGACGACAAACCGAACAGACTCTTCCGGCAAGACTAAGGCCAAAGCACGGGGTGCCAGGTCCGGCAGGCTCAAGAAGCTGTTCCGTAGACCAAAAAGGGATGTCGAGGAGGCGCAACAGCCTACCGACACCGCCGTACTTCGCTCCGAGATCCTTGAGGCCAAGGTCGCTCATGAACAGTCGATCGCCGCAGTAAACGGCATATTCGAGTCGCTCAGAAACGGGACAGGTATGCAGCTGCAGGCTGCGGAGGAGGCCGTCGAGCCGATGGTCGAAAGCGTTGTCAAGAACGAGGATGCCCTGTCTTGGCTCGCTCGCATGAAGAAGAAGGACAACTATATCCATGACCACTCAATCGCGTCATGCGTCTGGGCCATGATCTTCGGCAAGCACCTCGGCCTGGAAAAGGAATCTCTCAGCGTCCTGGGACTCGGCGCATTGCTTCTGGATGTGGGCAAGACTCGGATCCCGACCGCAGTGCTGACGAAGAAAGACCGGTTGTCCGAACAGGAGACTCTGCTACTGCGAAAGCATCCGGAGTTCGGTCGCGACATCGCGCTTGGGGTCGAGGGGGTCGATTCGCGGATCATCCAGATGATCGAGCTGCATCACGAGCGCCATAACGGCACCGGCTATCCGCGCGGTCTGAAAGGCAGCAGCATACCGGTGTTCGCCCGTATCGGCGGCATCGTCGATGCCTATGACGCGATGACGACGTCCCGGCCCTACGCAAAGCCGATTTCGACTTACGAAGCGATGCGGAGTCTCAATGACCTTGCGGGCGTTGAGTTTCAGGCCGAGATGGTCGAGCAGTTCGTTCAGGCCGTCGGCATCTTCCCGGTTGGGACTCTTGTCGAACTGAGTTCCGGTGAGATCGGCGTGGTAATCGCCCAGAACCGGATCCGGCGCCTGCGGCCGCAGGTCATGTTACTGACCGATGAAGAGAAGGCTCCACTGGATACCTTCAAGACGATCGACCTCCGTGTCAGCCTGGTCGACGCCAGCGGCGAGTCCTTGTGCATTGCCCGAGGCCTGCCGCCGGGAGCATATGGTCTGAATCCCTCCGAGTACTACTTGTAGGGTGTCAGACCATCGATGTATCCGGCCACCGTCAACCAGACCGATTCCGCCACATTCCTGCGCACGCTCGACAGGTCGCTGCGCGAGCATAAAGAATCCGGGTCACCGCTGGGGCTGGTTGTCGCCAACGTCGAGAATCTCGATCAGCTGAGATCGGTTTTCGGTTACAGCGCGGCGATGCCGTTCCTGGCCGCCGTGGCTGAGAAGCTCCGCACAATCCTTGGTGCGGAGGACACGGTAATCCGATTCGGCGAAGCCAAGTTCGGTATCCTGATCGGCGCGCTAAAGAACGAGGGGCACCTGGTGCTGGCCGTTACTAAGATCCTCCGTACGGTTACGCGTGGTTTCGACATCGGTGGCGAGTCCCTCGAGGCCAAGATGCGTATCGGTGCGACGTCCAGCCACGGTCGCGGGGGCGATCCGGATGCAATGCTGCAGCAGGCAGAAACGGCGTTGCTGGCTGCCCGCCAGGACGATCAGGACTTCCTGATCTACGAATCGGGCCAGACCACCCGTCTGCGGAGCGCTCTGGGTCTTGCCAAGGAACTGGAGGCCGCTCTCGATAACGGCGAGATCACGATGTTCTATCAGCCCAAAGTTGCAGCCGCGGATCGGTCCCCGGTGGGTGCTGAGGCGTTGATGCGATGGTCGAGCCCGACGCGCGGTTTCGTGGCACCCGACGTCTTCATTCCGATCGCAGACAAGACGGGTCATATCGAGCCTCTGACGTATTTCGCTCTCAACGCGGCACTCCGCCAGCGTGGTGAGTGGCCCGACCTGGGCCGGCCGTTGTCAGTCGCAGTCAACGTCACGCCGAGTCTCGTCGAGCAGGCTGATCTCGAGGATCTGGTGTCAAGCGCGCAAGGCCTGTGGGATGTGCCTGCCGATCAGGTTACGATCGAAGTTACCGAGAACGCCCTGATGCGGCCGGAAACTAGTTTCGCGACGCTTGCAGCGTTGCGTAAAATCGGCGTGCGCGTATCGATCGACGACTTCGGCACCGGATATTCCTCGTTTTCCTATTTCAAAAGTCTTCCCGCTGACGAGCTGAAGATCGACAAGTCTTTCGTTATGCAAATGTTGGACGACGATGGTTATGAACGTATCGTCAGGACCATCATCAACCTCGCCCATGGGTTCGGCTTGCGGGTGACTGCGGAAGGTGTCGAGGATGAGCAGACGGCCGCCGCGCTGGCATCGCTCGATTGCGACTATCTGCAGGGCTATTTCTTCTCCCGGCCCCTGCCGCAAGATGAATTCATCGCATGGCTGAGAGATCATCAGCCCTGAGATAATCAGGGGACAGCTGACCTATCTCGAAATCCGACTCTCGCCCGATCAGGGCCTGGCGAAATAGACAATCAGCCTGCCCAATATCCGACCGTTTCGCCTCTTTCGAAGCGGGGCGTCCTGGTGTCGATCATCCTTACACTTCGCTCCGCGGTCAGGGACCCGGCGAGGCAGCACGCCGCTAATCCGTTGCCGGGCAATGCCGGATAAGCGATTGGCTCAAATATTGCTTCTCTGAAGGTAGCGAGTTGAAGACTCGAATCGGGTGGCCTGCGACTCCTTTTGCCGCGCCCGGATATCTGGGGAGAGATCGAAATGAACAAGAACGTAGTCTGGGCCGCAATGGGTCTGGCCGCCGTCGTCTGGGCGCCGTTGTCAGCGAGCGCCATGCCGGTCAATCTGTCGGCGACAATAGAATTCCAGGATCTCGGCAACCTGGACAATCCCCTGCCGGATCTGTTCCAGATCACCAACAATTCGGATCTGGGCGCCACGATCTCGTCGATTACGATCGATCTGACCGGCGCACCGAACGTGCCGGTTTTCGATACTCTCGACGGCTGCTCGCCGGCCTACTGCTACGGTGCGGCCCTGGGGGCCCCGATAACAGCGATCGGCGGTGACGATGTAGGATTTGTGGCCCTGACTCCGGGTGAGCAGGCGGCCCTCGAGGAAGCCCAGGTTCTGACCCTGCTGTTCACTGGATTTGACGCCGGTGAGAGCTTCTTGTTCAGCACCGACCTGGACGATCTCGTCGACTTCTTCGTCTCCGGCAGCGAGATGGAAGGTGCGGTAGCTTCAGTTACCTTCAGCGGTGACGGTTATACTGCGGGCGGGTCCGCCAACTTCGTGCGAGATTTTCCGCCGGTCGGAAATGCAGTTGCCACCGTAGTCGCGGAAGTTCCCGAGCCTGGCACCCTGGCGCTCATCGGCATCGGTCTGCTTGGCGTAGGCTACTTTGGCCGTTCGCGACGCCGTCGCCGGCAGCACGACTGAAGTCAACGACGAACGCGACCCCGGGGGCATATAGAAAACAAGAGCCGGCGCATGGTATGTGCGCCGGCTTTTTTTCTGGTCGGCCGCTCGGAGCCTGCCGTGCGCAACACAGCAGGCAGATCAACCGAGGGCCGCACGGTGACGGTCCAGGCTCTCGGCAGGCCATTGTTCGCTGCGTCTGTAGAACTCGGAGAAGGCCGGCGTGTCGTCCGGCAGCACCACCCATGGCTGTTTCGACGCGGTGAATACATGGGCATCCGGCGGTAACCTATCGGGATCATCCAGCGTTCCGACGCGCACGTAGCGGATGAGCTCACCGGAACCCGCATAGTTGCTCCACAGCGCAATCTTGCAGGTCGGACACCGTGCGATCTTCTGCCCCTTGCCGCTCGCCGACGGTATCTCCACGAGCTCCGGCTCGCCCTGGAGGTGCACGACACGGTCAGCCTCGATCACGGCGTTGATGACATAGGACGAGCCGGTTTCCCGTTGACACCAACGGCAGTGGCAGCAGTTGATGAACATGGGCCGGCTCGTCATGCGATAGCGGACCTGGCCACAGGTGCAGCCGCCCTCGAAGCTCGTTTCATTGCTGTCGGTCATCGACTGTCTCCGGTCGGAGATCCCGCCCCGACGGCGGGGTCCCTCGCGACGTCCCAGTAGGTCGGAAGCACGGCGCTCTGTGGTCGGCTGGACCTGGACCTACCTAGTGTAGGCGAGTATCGGAATCATGAGTAACAATGTGTCAGGGATCGTACGCCGGCAACGAGGCTGCAGACGCGTAGCCGGCTTTGCATCCGGCTTCCGGTCATCATCCGGAACGCCGAGCGACTATAGTAGTTGGAGTACGTCGACGATGCGCCAGGGCTGTCGGTCCTTGTCGGCACGAGCCGAATTCTGCGGCAGGCAGTTGGCGTACCGCTCGTCTGCATGAAATCCATTTGTCCGATGCCAGGAGACGCCAGATGATCAAGGCCTTTGCAGCGCTACAAGCTGGTGGTGAGCTACAGCCCTTCGAGTACGACCCCGGGCCTCTGGCAGCGCATCAGGTCGAGATCGACGTGGAGCACTGCGGCATCTGCCACAGCGATCTCAGCATGCTCGAGAACGAGTGGGGTATTAGCAGCTATCCACTGGTGCCCGGTCACGAGATCATCGGCACCGTCGCCGCGACCGGGGGTACGGTCACGCACCTCGAAGTGGGCCAGCGCGTGGGTCTCGGCTGGCATTCCGGGTACTGCCTGACGTGCAGCCCCTGTATGTCCGGTGACCATAACCTGTGCGCGAGCGCGCAGGGTACGATAGTCGGACGGCACGGGGCTTCGCCGACAAAGTCCGCGCCGACGCTACCGGCGTCGTGCCCTTGCCGGAAAAAGTTGACGCGGCGGCCGCGGGGCCGCTGTTCTGTGGCGGCATCACCGTGTTCAACCCGCTGGTCCAGTTCGATATCAAACCGACCAGTAACGTCGGTGTCATCGGGATCGGCGGGCTGGGTCATCTGGCGCTGCAGTTCTACCGCGCCTGGGGCTGCCAGGTGACGGCATTCACCTCGAGTCCGGCGAAACGGGAGGAGGCGCTCGGTCTCGGCGCACACGATACGCTCGACTCCCGTGACCCATCGGCGCTGAAGGCTGCAGCCGGTCGCTTTGATCTGATCCTGTCCACCGTCAACGTCAAGCTGGACTGGAATGGCTATCTGTCGACGCTGAGACCGAAAGGCCGCCTGCACATCGTGGGCGCCACGCTGGATCCGCTGGATATTCAGATCGTGCCGATGCTCTTCGGACAGTGGTCGGTATCCGGCTCACCGGTGGGCAGTCCCGCGACGATCGCGCGCATGCTCGACTTCGCGGCCCGCCACGAGGTCAAGGCAGTGACTGAGACTTTCAGATTCGACCAGGTCAACGACGCGATGGAGCGGCTGCGGAGCGGCAAGGCGCGCTACCGTATCGTGCTGAGTCACTGAGATCCGCCGGCACTGTGGCCTGGCGCGACGCAGAGCTGATTCAGACGTGTGCGGGTGGACGGAGCCCGGGCATTTCGAGCGGACGGATGCCTCTAGCCGATGACGGACGCATATCCCCTGTCCGGTACTAAGCGGCGGCTGTAGGCCGGGACAGTACTGCCATGAGTTTGTTGCTGCTTTCCGTAGTGTTGGCGTTAGCCCTGGGTTTCTCCGCCCACCGGGCGAGCATCTGCACGGTCGCCGCCGTCGCCGAGGTGATGTCCTCGAGGACGGCGCTCGTGTTCCTGAGTTTCCTGAAGGTCATCCTCTGGGTGGCGTTGGTCAACGAGCTGCTGGTATTGTGGATGCCGGAACTCGCCCGTCCGGCCAAGGCCCATCCGCTCAACCTGATGGCGTTGTTCGGCGGCCTCTTGTTCGGCGCGGGCGCCGTCGTCAACGGCGGCTGCAGCTTCTCCACGATCTCCAAGATCGCGCAAGGCAACCTCCACGTGGCACTGACATTGCCCTCGTTCGTCATCGGAGTCATCGTCAGCGCGAAGGTGCTGCCGGACATGAGTCTGGAGATGCCCATGCCGTTGCCAGGAGTCGACGAGCATTGGTCGCAGCTTGTCCTGCCCGTTCTCGGCCTTTGGGCCCTCTGGGAGATCGTGAAGATCATCCGGCCAAACCTGCGTGGCGGCATATGGCGAGGCATAGCGTCCGGGCGCTATCGTTTGTCCACAGGCGCCGCATTCATCGGCATATGCAGTGGCGCTTTGTACGCCATCCATGGCCGTTGGGCCTATTCCAGCAAGATCGTCGATGCCTTCATCGACCGTCCGCAGTTGCAGACGGCAAGTGGCAGTATCGCGGCGTGGCTGTTCATCTTCGTGCTGTTGGGCGCCATCGCCTCGGCGATCACGAATCGCCAGTTCTCCTACGGCTTCGCCAAAGATATGTGGTTGCGCAACGTCGCCGGCGGGTTCCTGATGGGCTTCGGCGCCATGATGGTGCCGGGCGGCAACGCGGCGCTCATCCTGCAGGATCTGCCCGCATTGTCCGCCCATGCGATCCTGGCGTATCCCGCCATGGTGCTCGGTATCGCGTTGACCCTGCTGCTGATGAACAGGCTGACCGGAGCATCAATGAAAGTGAGCTGCGGCGGGGACGTCTGCAATATGGAGAAGGACTAGCCACCAACACAGCCGTGACTCTGCTACCCGCTACCGGGTGGGTCGTCGCCGACTACCCGCTGATCAGTGCGCGCGGGCCCTGCTGCGCACGCCATGAGTGGTGATTGCCTGGCCAGTTTTTCAGATATCGTGCACCCGGAATCTCCCGAACGCGCCCTTGCAAGGGCATAATCCAGGCATGCTGAATCCCGCACTGGACATTGACGCGCTGGCCGCGGAATTTCGCGAGCGGCGTAGGATAAGGATCGGCGACGCGTTCCTGCCGGAGGTGGCAAATGCCCTCCATGCCTGCCTGCATGACGAGATCCCGTGGCGACTCTCGTGCTATGACAATCGGCGGGAGGGCAAGGAGACGGCGCTCAAATTGACACCCGAGCACGTATCAGCCATGTCGCCCGAGCAGCGTCAATCGCTGCAACGGGAGATCCTGCGCCAGGCCACCGACCAGTTTCAGTATATCTATCAGTCATTCGATCTTCTCGAGGG
>Ga0265303_10002323_pt1 | contig 11740 bp, 11 predicted proteins | sample Helome_2_FD_192494 | JGI IMG/M metagenome (GOLD analysis project Ga0265303, IMG submission 192494) | Marine sediment microbial communities from subtidal zone of North Sea - Hel_20160317 (Illumina Assembly) | ecosystem: Environmental > Aquatic > Marine > Subtidal zone > Sediment ...
TAATTCATCCAATAACTCAATAATTAATTTTTTTATTTGAGCCCTCTTCTTTTTCGGAAATTGAGGAAGAATCATAAGTCTTCTCTGAGGAGTAAATCAACTATCCTCTGAGAGGGCATTTTCAGATCTTTGAAGGCCTCTTGATAGGTTAAGTAGGGTTCATACTACCTTCAATGAAATTCTGGCCTTAAAATGGGCGGGTTTTAGTGGTTAAGATAAAAATAAAATAATTAATTGGAAAGACTTGTTATCAAACTATTTTGTAACGAACTTAAATTTTAAAAATTTAAGTTCGTTTTAATTCAGATAACAACATTTTTGCAGAATTTCTTAAATTTGCTTCATAAGTGACTGATGAATTAGAATTTGGATCAAAACTGTCACACTGGTCATACATAGCCATAAGAGACATTCCAATCTTGTATTGGTTATTTTTATTTTCTAGTAAGAGATTTGATAATTCATCAAATTTTTGTTCAAAATTTCGTTTCATTTCGCATAAATCTTGATTTATATTATCATATTTTGCAATGAAATAAAAAGAAAAATCTTCTGCATTAATCTGATTAGTTAAAAAAATCTCCATTAATTCGATGTATTTATTTTTTTGTCTTAAATGAAGATTTTCTTCAATTCTTATTAAAAATTGTGATAATTTTTTAGATTTTTCAGGATATTCTTTAAATAAAGATTTCTTATTTTTTATTAATTCGTTTGAACATTTCAATAGTTTAAAAAATTCTTGATTCTCCTTTGACATTTGTTATAAAATTTTAATAATTGATAATTTGGTTTTGATTTTATTCATTTCCAGAGTTTTCGCCATCACAATTAGTCCGTAAAAAATTAATTAAACCTTCACTTGCAGGATATGTTTTTCGAATAATACCATTTTCATCAATACCCACAAACAGGTTCGTCTCCGGATCTAAATAGGCCCGTCCAATACCTTTATTAATTAGGTAATTGGAATAAACTTCTAAATTAGGACGACTGGCAAATTCGCGGAGATTAATTCGAAATTGATTCCGATTCGCCGGAGTCAGTCTTGTTCGTATTTGTTCGAATTGTCCAACCGCTGAAGGTTTATTGGCATCTTCAGTATTTTTTAAATCGATGTCATCTATCTCCCAATCATGCCCATGTTTCACTAGCTGATGATCTAACGCCGAATTAACAGACTCAACTTTATAACCATCACAAAATGTAATTGTTTCTGAGTAATGTGGTGAGTTAGTATTAATACTTCTAGCACGACATTCATCTTCACTTTCACTTTCTGTATCTGAATCGCTCACCTCGCTCATTTGGCGAAGGTGGTCGTCAATCCTTTCAACTCGTTCTTCTGTTTTTTCGACTGATTCTGTTTGCGGAAATTCTGGCAAACCATCTCTGTCTGAATCAGAACCAAAATCATCAGGTTTTCCTGGTCCTGAACCATCATTGCTTGATCTACCACTAAAGAAACCTGAACGATGACTAGGACGACTCTGATGTTGTGGTTGTGGTGTAAAAGCATCAGCTTCACCTGCTGCACGAGCTGTTGTCAGGCCTGAGAAAAAGAAAGTTGCAGCCGCAAAGGCAGCAATGATTGATTTACGAAATTTACCACTAGTTTTATAGAAATAGATAAATAAACCTAAAAATGTTAAAGTTCCTAATAATCCGAATCTTAGCAAATATTTTGAAAAAATATTCCCACCCCCTTTTTTATAATACTATATATTAATATATATATATAACAATCTAAGGTTTTATGCAAATTAAATTACAAAATCAAAATTTCAGCTTGAAATTTTTAACACCATTGTTTTTGGTTGTTTGCTATTGGTTTTATCTTAGTATCTGCTTCGGTTATTTTTTATCAAAATTTTTTTTTTAATTTTTTTGATGAAATTAACAAAACTGATCTTTCTAAAAGTATTCAATTTAGGAAAAAATTTAGTTTAAAAAATATAATAAAAATTATTATTGATTTTTTTTGGAAGCTCATTAAAAATTGGTTTATACGCATTGGTCAGAAATTTCTATTGTTAATTGATGCAATCAATAAAGTGATTAAAGCATTAAAAATTTGTAGAAAGAAATTCAAGTCAATTTTAAAATTTAAACACAATTTTCGGCTACTGAAGAACCTGCTACCAATTTTTTGGGAAACTTTTCTAATATTCTGTTCGTTAGTGAATGAAATTTTGTTTTTAAACAATATAAGAAATTGGGTAATTCAGTGGATAAATCTTATACGATTATTAATGAATGAATCGGTATTCATTACTAGAATTGTATATTTTTTATACTTTATTCTTCTAGGTATATTTGGTATAATCATTGGCTTTCTATTTGGTGCATATAAGCGTGAGGATGAGATAAATGCATTCCTTTTATTCCTTTTATTAAAAATTATTTATAATAATGGATTTGATGATGTTTTATTGGAATATTTACACGATTTATCTCTAGAAACTAACACAGTTGAGCCATTTTCTAAATTTTCGCTAAAAAGTATTGAACAAATTGATCCACGTCCGTTAAAAATAATTTTTAAAGAACCCGAACAAATACCATTACCATTTTTTATAATTGAAGATCCTCTTGTATTTATTGATACAGAAGTTTTATGGGACGAATCAACAAATTATCAATTTGAATTATTTAAATTTTATCGATACGTAAATCAGAAAATCTAATATTAGTGACTTTTTAACTTAACTATGGGGTAAGACCTATACAGCTTTATTCATTAAAGTCCCTAAATCCAATTTTACCTTGTTATATCAGGATATTTAAAAAATAGAGTAGTTAAAAAACTTTCCACGTAATGGAAAGTTTTTTTAGTACTTATGGAAAGTTTTTTTAGTACTTATGGAAAGTTTTTTTAGTACTTTTTTCAAAGTTTGAAAAGAAAAAAACTAACCCTTTTTAGACTTTTGAAAAACTAAATAGAAAGTTTTTCATACACTATAAAACCTTCTGAAATAACTTTAGAGGTTAATTCCTTTGTACTATAAGATGTCCCTTTTGAAATAATTTTATAGGTTTCATCGATCAATCCATGGTTTTTATACTGTTGAAGACATTCAATAAAATATTTTTTCATTTTTGTTTTTTGTTGATTTGTTAATTTTACTGAATAGTCTTCGAAAAAATCTTTAATCCAAAAAGTCTTTGCAATATTTACAGAACTAAAGACCTGAATCACTTTAAATTGAACTTCCACTTCATGTTTGGTCAATTTTTTAGTTATTAAATTAGGAAGTATGAAAGGATGGCTGTAACGAAATAACTCTTCTGAGATCCAAACTCTCCCAACCCAACAATTTTGCTTCCCTTTAGTTAAAGCTACCTCCGGAATTGTTACTAAACTCCGGTATTCTTTATCACTAAAAAATTTAATTAATGAATTAGTTTGAAGTTCATCAAAAAATTCTATTAATTTTTTTAATTGATAGTAATTATTAGATTTTTTTTGATATTCTAGAAAATCCTTCACTTGAAAGATAACTTGTCGATAAGTTGTAGACCCCAAAGCCCCTCTTTCGTAATCTAAATTTTGCGCGTAATTCAGAAATTGTAACAACATAAAGAATTTTTTTCTCTCACCCCCCTCACTAAATTTTTTTTCTTCTAGATAATGTGAGTGAAAAGTCGCGAAGGATAATTTTTGTTTTCGGAGTGGTCGTAACTTAACAACTAACCAATCTGTAAAAGATTCTTCTAAAGGCAGTAGCTTACTAAAGTGACGCAAAAAACCTTCACACATTAAATTTTCCAATTCTTCCAAACAATTTGATATTAACAAACTGTGGTATTTTCGGAGAAGTTGGCCTTTCATTTCATATTCAAATTTTAAGGAAGTTTTTTCTTTGTAAATACGACAATAATTGTTACCTTTTCGATTACCTAGTTTTAAAATTAGACCTTTTTGATTTTTTTCAAAACTAACGTTTTGATTAGTTTTTCTTACTTTTTTATGGCAAGCCTCCAAAAAATCTTCCGGAAGGGTTTTATCAGTTTTTCTATCTTCTCGACGGTAATAAATATCAAATCGACCAAGAATACTATCAGAAAAAGCTTCTCCCCTAAGCTTTTTTTCTTGCAGAAGCATATAAAAAAATTTAGCGCTTAATCCAGAAAACGTAACTACGGTGCCTTGCCAATAAGGATTATCCACAACGAAACAAGCTTCATGTATATTTTTCAACCCCATAAAAATGGGTGTTTTGATCGGCTTCCTTAGTTTTCCTGACTCTTTATAACAATTAAAACCAAGTTTCAACAAATAAGAGGCTAATTCTTTTTCTTTCCAATCTTTTAAGTCTTGAAACTTGAAAGAAATGTAATCCACTACTAAATTTTCTGATTCAAAACTTAATTTATTTTGGTTCATTTGTTTCTCCTTTGGTTGCTTTAACTAATCGATTATATGGTATGTAATTTAATTCCTCTTTCAGAATTTTATAAATGGTAGATCTCGCTCTGCCGGTTATTTTGGCTACTTGAGTAATCGACAAATTCTTAGTTTCTTTCAAATATTTCACCTGATCAATTAATTTTTTGTCAATCACAGTTCTTCGTCCAAGATACTTTCCATTTTTTTTGGCAGCTTGAATTCCCTGACGCTGACGCTCTTTCCGACGTTCATTTTCAAAGGTAGCAATCGCAGCTAAATTAGTAGCAATTAATTGATTAACAGCCATATCATTTGAAAAAGGAAGCTCTAAAGCAATGAAAGTGACAGATTTCTCAAAAAGTTTTTTCTGCAATTTCAAAAACTCGAAAGTGTTTCTACTGCATCTATCAATTTTGGTAACAAGTAACAAATCATTTTCTTTCAATTCATTCTCAATCAAATTATAGAAAATGGGGCGGTCTTGAATGCTATCTGCAGCAGATCCAACTTCAACTCGAATATTCTTTTTTGGAACGCCAAGTCTCAGAAATTCTTGTTTCTGAAATTCTAAGGATGAATTATCCTCTTGTGACTTTGAAGACACACGGGCATAAGCATATCGACAATTTTTTGGGATTTCTTGAAACATTTGTTTGCTCCTTTTTTATTTTGTAGGTTAATTATACTATATCAGACTATGGATGAAAAATAAAGTATTTTCTAATATTAAACTACAATAAATGTGCGTTCGTTTAGGGTTTACCCCAGATCAACAGTAAGATGGGTCGAAAGTAGTTCAATATTTTATTGAGAGGGATCAGAGAATCAAATATGCTCTGAGAGGACCATAGTCGTGGATTTAAGGTCACTTTCTAGGCTCAGTAGGGTTTTATACCTTCAATGAAATACTGTCCCTAAAATGGGGTTATTTTCTGATGAAGATGAAAGATAAAATAATTTTGGGTCGCAAAAGGATATTGTAAGAAATCTAAGATTTCTTACAATATTTTTCCAGTTGTGGAAGAAAATATTTTTCAATTCTTAATCTCAAATATTCTTCGCTTATTCCGTACCAAAGTAATTCTGGCTGTTTTAAATTCATCTCTAAAGTTACATCAGGATCACATACATCTATTAGTGAATGGAGATAAGAAATTATCTTTGTAAACCCACAAGATTTAGGATTGACCTGAATATTTATTTCAGTTGATTTAGGAAAAACAACAAAAGCTTCCTCTTCTAACTTCTCTTTCCACATTCTGGCTGACCTCAGATTTGAACCTCGCAGGCCACAAAATTGCTTGAAAAGTTGGTCAAGGGTAATCTTTTTACTAACAAACAAATCTAATATTTGGATATATTCTTTCCCACTTTCCCAAAAAATTTCATCTTCTACCAAACTAAGATAGCTAATTAATTCATCATTTTTAGCTTTATCATAATCCCGTAATAATTTGTCTTCCTTTTGAAGGCTTTTTCTTTCCTTCAATAATTTTAAACATTTATCCTTATCAAACTTCATTTTCATAATTGATTAATAGTTGTTTTTAATTTTTTATTTGAATAGCAGAATGTTAAAATTTAAAACTCATCTCTATCAATATCAGGATTATTTTGATAATATTGAGTTTTGTATTGTTGATATTTCTCTGCTCGTTCAATCATATTTTTTTCCTTTTCAGTTAGTGGAGATTTAGGATCTTCCCTTAACCGCTCTTGAATACCTTCAACTTCACGCAATTGCTGATTCCCAATGCGGGCCTCCTCCGGTAGATTACTATAAAACGAGCGTGCAGCTTGTCTTTCTCTTTCTGCTTGCGCTTGAGTTCTTTGTAATTCATTGATTTCTTGCGCTCTTTCTTCTGGACTACTACCAATATTACCTGTTTCTTTAAACGTTTCAAATGCTTCTTCCGAAATCGGATAACCACTAATAAAATGATGGTCTTCATATAACGGATTATTTCCAAACGATACAATTCCCAGCGATTCGGGGTCACCGATGTTGATTGTGGGCTCTTGTTTATTCAACGTACCGTCTTCACGAATGACTAAATTTGGTTTTGATACTAGATTTTCTAGCAAATCTTTATATTCGATAGCCATTTCTTCTATAGTTTTCCCCTCAGTACAAATACCAAAATCTTCAAGATGACTTGGAGCTTTTCTTTCCAACTGTTTGCCTCCGTATTTATACGAATCACCCAGAACTTGACTCGGGTATAAAGGTTGTGCTCTTCGAAGTCTAGTTAGTTTTTCAATAAATTGAATATTTTCGGATAATTGCTCATGATTCCGACTTAATCCGGATGACTCTAAATTATTTTTAGCCATCTTTAACTGAACTCTTTTTTGCAGAGGCGAAAGTTTTCTAGAATTTAAAATGGGGAATGCCTCAGCGAAAATAGATGATGAACCTTTTAATTTAGGCTGCTTATCTTGTACATTTTGAGCTGTACCAAGAATATCTGTTGATGAAATAAGATTCCCATCAGATAACTTTGATTTCAATGGTTTTTGCAATTCACTTAAGATTCGCCATAGTTTTTGATTTGAAATTACTGGATAAATAATTTCTCCTAATCTTTGCAAAAATTTATTGATGCTCATTTCATCTATATCAGATTCTGATGTTCTATCTAGAATACTGTTTATTAACTTTTCCTGTTCTTCAATACTCAACTCATCAGAACCTCCTTTTAATTTTAAAATGAAATCTGATATCCGCGGAGGATAATTTAAAAATTTCAAGTTGTCCGATTTAATGACACAAGCTTGATAGACTTCAGATGATGTAAATGACGGAGGGTCAAAATTTGGTTCTATACAGCTAGAGTTTAAAAAAATAAAAACAGCAACTAAAACTTCTTTTGAAAATATAAGGATAACAGTCTGTTTGCCTTTTCTTATGATCCAAGTTACTGGATTTTTTAAAGTGGCTTTTAAATAGGATAATTGTTTAATAGCATTAATATCTTTGATGCAGCTAAATTCTAATTCTTTCCGATCGTTTAAATAACCAATATACATCGTAATAACACCTCAACATATTAATATTTAATTTTTATTTTTACCCTTTTTAACTATATTATTTTTTAAAAAGTTACCCTTTTTAACTACAAATAATCTCAGAAAAGAAAATATCTTTACTTTGAGTAATTAATAATGGAGTTAAGTTTTCAACTTTTTTAGATGAACCCTTTTTTAAAACTATATTAAAATTAGACTCTATTAACTTAGATTTTTTTAATTCATCCAATAACTCAATAATTAATTTTTTTATTTGAGCCCTCTTCTTTTTCGGAAATTGAGGAAGAATCATAAGTCTTCTCTGAGGAGTAAATCAACTATCCTCTGAGAGGGCATTTTCAGACCTTTGAAGGCCTCTTGATAGGTTAAGTAGGGTTCATACTACCTTCAATGAAATTTTGGCCTTAAAATGGGCGTATTTTCTGATGAAGAGGAAAGATAAAATAATTTTGGTTCGCAAAGGGATATTGTAAGAAATCTTAGATTTCTTACAAATTATTAATATTAAAATCTATAAGATCGTAGTTTTCGATATCAATTGATTCACCCTTTTCAAGAAGGTCATCTAAAAGTTTATCTCTCGCAATATAACGATCGTCTAATACGTCTAACGTTTTAGTATCTAACTCAGCAGAATAAAACTTTAAATAATATGCATCATCTTCTGCATAAGCTTGAATTGCCTCTTCAACAACCTCTTTAGTCATTTTTTTAACGATTACAATTGGATCTCCTGGAGATAGAAAATCACTTTTTTCGTTCTCCATTAATCTCAATAAATTTTTCGGAGTCCCTACAACTACTACGTAATTTCGACCATTTTCTAAATTAACTGACACATCCATATTATGATCATATATATCCTCAATATCTTCAATGGGACTTAAGAAATTAATACTTTCGACTTTCATAATAGTTCTTTTGAATTGAATTAGATTATTTATAGTTTTGTTTTAAATTGTCAATCACTTCTTGTTCTTTTTTTTTATTATATTCAGCTAACTTTTCGACTGCCCCTCTTTCTTTTTCTGAATATCTGAAAAATAAACGACCTTTATTCCCAGCTCGCATATAATAAACAGTTTCTGTACCTGGTAATTTTCGAGCTCCTCGGCCTCCATGAAATTCAACATTTTTTAATTGTTTTTCCAATTTATCTAAAGATTTACTAGTTTCTCTATCTTTTCGAACTTTTTTGGAAACTTTAGATAATGTAGAAGACATCTTATTAGAAACTTTGTACTCGTTATATGCTTCCTGACAATCATCTACAGCTTCGGCAAGACGATTCATTCTATCATTTACAGCTTCTTCAACTCGGTCCCTTGCGTCTCTAACTATATGTTGAGGCGCAAATATTTCTCGATTTGGAAAAAACGAAGGTTCTAGCAATATCGGTAAATTAGGTAGAATGGGTGAGCCTAAAAAAACAGCAAACTTAATTTCCATCCTATTTTTAACAACCTGTTTATCAATCTCAATTTTTTCCTCCTCCGTCAAATTAATACAATATGAATATGCAACATCTAAAGTCATGGTTATAATTTAATTTTAATATATTTAATTCAAAAGTAGTATACACTTTTCTAATTTTTTGCACAAGTTTTATTATTAGTACTAAAAAAACTCTCCAAGCCTTGGAGGATTTTTTTAGTACTTAATTTCTTAAATTCCTTAATTTAGCAGGTTAACAAACACTTCTACTACTTTCTTGCCATTCCTATACCTAGTTTAACCCCGTAGTTATCGTGAGTAGAGTAAATAAGAGAGACTCAAAACTAAATAGAAAGTCTTTCATAGATTATAAAACCTTTCGAAATATTCTGAGAAGTTAATTTATTGGTCTGATAAACAGTTTTTGTAGAAACAACTTTATAAGTGGATTCAATCAATTCATGCTCTTCAAATAATTGAATCAATTGAATAAAATACTCCTTACAAAGACTGGCATATCTTAACGTATTTTGTTTTTTAATGTTCTTACTAAACTATTGTATACAATTTTATAGAAATTTTACTAAAAAAAAAAAATATTAAAATATTAATGTTAAAGTAACCAGTTTCTAATATATCTAATAGTATAGGTATCTTTTGTTTATAAAAATTATTTATAAAATCTATATTTCTAGTAATGACGTGTTATTTCGTATTTTTTAAACTTGCAAAAAGGGTCCGTTATTTTTTTCAAAGCGGACTCTTTTTGTATTAAAAATGGACTCTTTTTGCAAGTAATTTTTTAATTTAATTTTATTTCTTTTGACTGAATTTTTTCATAAAAACAAATAGTATCACATTTGGTAAAACTAGAGGTATAAAGTTTAGTCAGTTTATCTTCTTTTCCAGTCTCTGAAACTAACTTAAATCTTGAATCGATTAAATCCTTTTTTTGTAAATCGTTAAAAATACTAAGAATCTCTTTTTTAATTTTTGCGATTTTCTGATTGGATCTGCGAAATTGACTTAGAAAAGCTTTAATTTGCATACGCTTTTCGACCGCACTTGAACTATAACTTTCAATGAACAAAAGTTTTATTTTTACCATAGAATTCCGATAATAATCGTTATACGTTGGTAAAAAAAGAAGAGATTCCGGTAAGTAATATGGATACCTATATTGATAAATTTCTTCCGCTATTACTATTTCACCAGTAAAGGGCCCTCTTCGAATTTTGGTAAACTCGACATTGACCAACATTGATTTACTTTGAAATTTTTTTTCCACCGGAGTTTCCGAAAAAACTGTCATACGTGGACTTTGACCATGCATTATATCCATTATTTTAGCTAACTTTCTTGTATCACATTTATCTAAAGAAATACCCAGAAAATTAAAAAAATCTTCTGCTTGAAAATGAATTTTTACAAACCCTAAACTTCGCTCTAAGATTTGAATTTTATCTTTTCGCTGATCTAAAAAAGAAAGAAGCTGGATAAAACATAATGTTTCTGGTTTTTTATCGAAGTTTTGGTAAATATCTCTAGCTAACTTAGGTTTTAAATAACTTAGTGCTAATGAGTCTGATAAAAACCGATTCATCCTTAATTTTCTTCCTCCTACTGCTAACCATTCAGTAAAAGGATTCTCAAAAACCAAGTAGTTCCACAAATATTCATAGTAACATCTGATAGAACTGTCTTCAAACGTTTCCAATTGGTTTGAAAAAAGAAAACTTTGTAGCTTTTTTGTTTCTTGTTTTTTAATCTCAAGTTCAAATTCTAACCCATTTCTTTTTTGATAAATTCGAAGATGCTTCGAACTTTGACGACTCCCAATTCGTAATAGATACCCACCTTTTTTCTTTTGATAAGACAAACTATATGAGATATTTTTCCTTTTTTCTTCCAAATTTTTCACGCAATCCTGCAAAAAATATTTCACTGAACTTTCGTCAGAATCATTAATCTTTTCGAAGTAGTAAACATCAAACCGACTTAAGGTAAGTGATCCTAATTTTAGGATTTTCCAATTAACTTTGTTTTGTTGGACCAACTTATAAAAGTGAGTTCCATTTTCACCCGAAAAAATCAGTTTTGTGCCCGACCAATAGTTCAGACAAGTTCGAACAAATAGGACATTAAATTTGTTTTTAGGATGGCTGATAAGACTTTGGCTAACTCTTTTATCAGACTCTCGAAAGGTCGAATTGAATTCCAATTTTTTATTAAAATAATTAGCGAGCACTTGAATTTCTTCCAAACCGTAAAGCCCTTCAATAGAAATTTCTAACCAGTGTACTACCAATTTTTCGGTTTCAAAATTTAATTTATTTTCTTTCATTGACTGCCTCCTGATTTACGTTTTTTACTAACCGATTGTATGGAATGTAATTTAATTCATTTTTTAAAATTTTATAAATAGTATTTCGAGCTCGGCCTGTAATTTTGCTGATTTCAGTTATCGAAAGATTCTTAGTTTCTTTCAAATCTTGAACTTGAGAAATTAATTTTTTGTCAATAACGGTTCTTCGTCCAAGATACTTTCCATTTTTCTTAGCAGCTTGAATTCCTTGACGCTGTCGCTCTTTCCGACGTTCATTCTCAAAAGTAGCAATCGCAGCTAAATTAGTCGAAATTAACTGATTCACAGCCATATCACTGGAATAAGGCAAATCTAATGAAATAAATCTAACTCCTTTTTTATAAAGTCGTTCTTGTAATTTTAAGAATTCAAGTGTGTTTCTACTACACCTGTCAATTTTGGTGACCAGCAACAAATCATTTTCTTTTAAATCGTCAGCAATCAGGTGATAAAAAACAGGGCGCTCTTCAATCTTATCAGCTGCAGAGCCTATTTCGACCCGAATATTTTTTTCTGGAACA
>Ga0265303_10002325_pt1 | contig 11739 bp, 6 predicted proteins | sample Helome_2_FD_192494 | JGI IMG/M metagenome (GOLD analysis project Ga0265303, IMG submission 192494) | Marine sediment microbial communities from subtidal zone of North Sea - Hel_20160317 (Illumina Assembly) | ecosystem: Environmental > Aquatic > Marine > Subtidal zone > Sediment ...
CATGCGCACCGGAAGGCCGTAGACGGCGACCTCCATCATGAAGGCCGGGGGAACGATCTCGAAGTCCACGGGGTAGTAGTCCAGACCCAATCCCCGGGCGAGCTCTTCCAGTCGCGGCAGGTGTGTATCCAGAGGCTCCATTACGCCTGACCCTCCTCGGCCTGCTGGGTGAAGAAGGCGCGGATCGCGTCCCACACGTCGTCCTGGTTCGAGACTGCGTATCTGCCGGTGTTATGGACCCGCGCGCCCAGGGCCTCGAACAGCCTGCCGGTCTCGGTGTCCAGGGCCGAGGGGTGGTCTCCGCCCGTCTCCAGGTAGCCCACGAAGTTGAGCAGCGTGACCATCTCGTCGAGAGACGCCTGGGCCGCCTGCCGGTCCTCGGCGAAATTCTCCCCGTCCGAGGCATAGAAGAGGTAGGCGTTGTAGCGTTGGGGGTCGTAACGCTCCTTGATCACCTCCAGGGCCAGGTTCAGGCCCGTGGAGGCATAGGTACCGCCTGAGCCCCGCACCGTGAAGAACTCCTCCTCGCTGAACTCCCAGGCCTTCACGGTGTGGCCTATGAAGACGGTCTCGATTTTATGGTACTGGCGCCTGATGCCCTGCAGTGCCCAGAAGAAGAAGGTCTTGGAGAGGGTCCGGGCCTCCTGGTCCATGCTGGACGAGACATCCAGCACGAAGGCGACGACCGCCTGGGTGGCCGGGCGTGGGCGGGCGGCCAGCTGCCGGTAGCGCAGGTCGTCGTCGGTGAACGGCGGGCCTACCTTCTGCGCGCCCCGTCGCTTGACCGACTCTTTCAGGGTCCGCCGCCTGTCCAGCCGGGCCCGGGCGCCACGTTTGTTCCATCCCTCGCGGACCAGGTCGACGTCCTCGGTGCTCCCGCCCTCCTTGGGCTCGAGATGGGGAAGCGACAGCTCCTCCCAGAGCCAGTCCAGGATGTCATCGACCTTGAGCTCCAGGACGAACTCGACGCCGCCCCCTCCGCTCCCGGCACCGGTACCCTGACCCTGGTCCTGCCCGGGACGCAGGACATCGCCAGGCGACACGCCGTCGCCCTGGCCCACGCCCTCCTGGCCATCCTGATCGCGCAGCCGAAACCGGTAGTGCTCCAGGAACCGGACGGGGACGCGCACGACCCGATTCTCGGGACTCGTCATCACGTCACCCTGGGATACCAGCTCCGGCAGGGACTTCTTGGCGGATTCCCTGACCTTCTCGTTGTGGCGCAGCCAGTCCCGCGCCCCGCGGGAGAACAGATCGTACCAGCGCACCGCCTGGGAAGGCCCGGAATCGCTCGTGTCGTCAAACGCCATGCCTGTGCACCACCGTCTGTATCAGGACAATGTGGTCCCCGGTTTCCCGGATACCGCTTCCGATCCCCCGCCCCGTCTGCCGTGTTCCGTCTTCTCTATTCGCTATTCCCTGTTTCCTCTATCGACAACCCGTCCACGCCACTTGACCTGTATCCCTTCTCACCAGCGGCGCCGGCGGGCGGCTGGGCAACGGCCCTCTACTCCTGAGACAACAACGTCGTCACATAGTTAAGGGCCTCCTGGGCGCTGTGGTGGTCATAGCCGTACTCGGCCACCAGGCGCTCCTGCACCGCCGAGATCTTCTGCTGCGCCTGGTCGTCCGGGCGCGTCACGGAGGTCACCAGGCGCAACACGTCGCGACGCTCCTCGAAGAGGTACTGCTCGATGGCCTCGTGCAGGCGCGCGTGGCTGCCGAGGTTGAACTTGTCACCCTGCTTGAAGGCCACCATGGCCTTGCGCACCACCTCCTGGCGGAACGACAGCTTGCCCGTCTCCGAGATGTGGATCTTCTCTTCCACCATGCGCAGGAAACGCTCGTCGGGGGCCCGGGTCTCGCTGGTGATCGGATCGGAAACCTCCCGGCTGTCGAGCGTCGCCTCCACCTCGTCCAGGTACTTGTCCAGCAGCCCCTGGGCCTCCTCCTCGAAGGAAGCGAACAGGGCCTTGTGCACGTCCTCCTTGACCCAGCGGTTGTAGAAGTCCTTGCGGACCACCACCAACATGTCGATCCAACGCCGCTTCTGCTTGGGGTCGATGCGCGCGTCGGAGTCGATGCCATCCTTGAGGGTGAGCAGCACCTCCATGCTGGTGAGACTGAGCGCCTCGCTCTTTGTGATGGCATTGGACAGCGCGTTGATGACGAAGCGGGGGCTGATGCCCGCCAGGCCCTCTTCCGGCGTCTCCGCACGAATCCTGTCCACCTCGCTCTCCGAAACCCCTTCTACAGGCTCACCCGCGTAAAGGTGCACCTTCTTGGTCATGTCCAGGCCCTCGCGCTGGGGTTTCTCCAGGCGGGTGAGGACGGCGAACACGGCCGCCACCGCCAGGGCATGGGGGTCCAGATGCACCTCGCGGAAGGTGGGGGCTGCCGAGATGAGCTTCTTGTAGATGTGGGCTTCGGCCTGGTAGGAGAGGGTGTAGGGCACCTGGACGATGACCATGCGATCCAGCAGGGCCTCGTTCTCCGTTTCCTGCAGGAACTTGCGAAACTCCGCCAGGTTGGTGTGGGCCAGGATGGTCTCGTCCAGGTAGATCAGCGGGAAGCGGGATACCTTGACGTTCTTCTCCTGGGTCAGGGTCAGGAGCAGATACAGAAACTCCCGCTTCACCTTCAGGATCTCGATCATCTCCAGCAGGCCGCGGCTCGCCGCATAGACCGCTCCCGACCAGGACCACGCCCGGGGGTCACCCTCGTCGCCGTATTCGGTGACCTTGGCCAGATCCACCGAACCCACCAGATCGGCGATATCCGCCGTGGTGGGGTCGTGGGGCGCATAGGTACCGACACCCACCCTCGCCGCCTCGGCGATGACGATCCGCTCCACCGGAAACTTCATAAAGTCCCCGTCGAACTCCTTCTCCAGACGGGACTGGCAGTAGGGGCAGATCTCGCCCACCAGCTCCACGCCGTAGGTCTCCCGGAAATTGGCACGCAGGGTGTGGGGTATCAGGTGCAGGGGCGATTCGTGGACAGGGCAGCCGTCGATGGCATATATGGCCCCTGCGTCCGTGTGGCTATACTCCTCCAGCCCCCTCTTCAGCAGGATGACCACGGTGGACTTGCCACCGGAGGGGGGTCCCAGCAAGAGCAGCAGGCGCCGGCCCACCTCCGAGCCGGCCGAGGCGGCCTTGAAGTAATCGGCAATTCGGTGCAGGGCCTGGTCCACGCCGTAGAGCTCGCCGTCGAACAGGCTGCACGGGTTGCCCTCTTCCTGGCCGGTCTTCTCCTTGCCGATCCAGCGCAGCATGTCCCAGATGTACTGGTGGCTGTTGCGGCTGATCCCCTGTGCGTCTTGGGAAAGGACCTCGTCGATGAACTCCCCGAACGCCCCGTTCCAGTGCTTGACCTTGTGGTCCTTAGTATAAGTGGACAGGGAGTCGACGAATCTCGTCCGGGCATCCCTGGCAGACGGTTTCGCGGTGTTAGGCATCATTCGCTCCGCGTAGTGTTGGAAACATCATCCGACAGACTCCTATGGCCTGCCCCCCATTCCCGGGTGATGGGCTGTTGCCCACCGGTCGGACCGCCACAGGACGGTGGCCACCGCGCCCCCATCACGGTCCGGGCGTCGCAGCATCCCGGTCCCGATGCAGCGGTCGTTCGATTTAGAGGCTGAGCTCGGAACGAACGTTCCATTGCCCCCGGCCGGTCAAGCCCGATACGCTGACCCGCGGTTGCGCCGGGCCTCTGCTCCCAGGCACCACCGGACACGGGGATGCGACACTACCTGCCGGGGATCGCAGACAGCCTCACCATACCCAAACGCTGCGTGGGACCGTGATCATCACCCTTCACCCAGTGACCCGAGGTTGTCCGAATCAGATCCCGCCAGATCCTCTCCGGCTCCGAACTAAACAGGGTATTGGCGTCGGCTTCGACCAGATGCCAGTCGCCGCGATCGACCTCGCCCTGGAGTTGCCCTGCCCCCCAGCCGGCGTATCCGGCGTAGGCGTGCAGGGTAAAGGCAGGATCCTCTTGGTTCAGGTACTGCATCAGCGTCTTGAGACTGCCGCTGAAATAGACGTCTTGAAATACGTGTAAGGTATCCTCCGGTGGGCTTGCCGCACGGAGCAGGAGCGTGACCTGGCCCACGGCCACCGGCCCACCGATGTAGACCACGTCCTGCCGGCCCTGCAGCGCCTTTACGTCCGGCAGCGCCTCACCCAGCGGCAGTTTGGTGGGACGGTTGACCACCACACCCATGGCGCCTTCCTCGTCGTAGGCCACCAGAAGCACCACGCTCTTCAAGAAATTCGGGTCCACCAACCCGCGGCTGGCGACGAGAAATATCCCCTTGCCCAGACGGGGACCGCGCTCCACTCCGTCTGGCGGGTGAATCCGGACAGGGAGCGCAGCAGCAGCGGAAAATGACGCCCCGTGAAAGACGCCAGGCGGGTCGACCTGCGCGTGCCGGGCGACCTGACAGCATGTGTTCGGATTGCTGGTGACAGAGGCGACTGCGGGGGGAAACAGACCGATCAGGGCGGCGAACAACGCCAGGAACCGGTTCGCAAGCCACCGCGACCGACGCCCGGCCGGGCGTTCAACACCAGGATTCTGCCATCGCCTGCGCAACATTCAAGCACCACCGCGGTTGCCCCCCTCTCTTAAACTTAGGCGCGCCGCAGGCGGCACGCAAGCCAGGCAGGAAAAACCGCAACCCCACAAAAACAGCGGTTATTCCGCAGTCATAGAGACCCTGGCAGGATCTCTCTCAGGGAAATAAACTTACGGCGGATATCGCCGATAACGCGGGAAAGCCCCGTGCACGCGCACATCGAAAAGAGCGGGCGGTCATCCGTAACCGTCGCGTAACAGCGGCGCCTTATCATGGCCGTCACCGGCAACCAGGGAGGGTCGCGGCGTTACAGCCCAGGGTAAGGCATCTGCCGGAGCCAATCCCCAACCGAAATGCGGGCTAACCTACGCCTCCCGACGGCGGGGCTGCCTCGCTCATTCCCAGCGGCCGCAGAGCGGCAACGCCCCGACGAAGCCCGGGTGGGTGGTTGTCGATCGCGGCGCCCGCCCGCACCCGCGGAGAAGCCCGTTCGCGACGGAAACCAGAGGAGATTCAAAGATATGCAGTTTGACCTGACGCGGCCGCCGGACCTGACGCGCGAGAAACGCACCGGTCCGGTGCGCACCCAGCGCCCCCTCTACGCGGACCTGCTCCCCCCCTGCAACAACGCCTGTCCGGCGGGAGAAAACATACAGGCCTGGCTGGCGCAGGCCCAGGCCGGAAACTACAAGAAGGCATGGGAGACCCTCATAGAGAACAATCCCCTGCCCGCCGTGCACGGTCGTGTCTGCTACCACCCCTGTGAGGACAGCTGCAACCGCGCAAGACTCGACAACGCGGTCAGCATCCACGCCGTCGAGCGCTTTTTGGGCGACAGGGCCAACAAAAAAGGCTGGCAGGTGCGGCCCAAGGGCAAGCCCAGCGGCAAGCGCGTGCTGGTCGTCGGTGCAGGGCCCAGCGGGCTCTCAGCCGCCTACCACCTCACCCGCCTGGGCCACAGCGTAGAGATCCGCGAGGCCGGACCCATGGCCGGCGGCATGATGCACTTCGGCATCCCGGCCTACCGCCTGCCCCGGGACGTCCTGGATACGGAGATCCAGCGCATCGTAAACATGGGCGTCAAGCTCGAGCTCAACCACAAGGTGGAGGACCTGCTGGCCGAGAAGGAACAAGGCGCCTTCGACGCGGCCTTCGTGGCCATCGGCGCGCATCTGAGCAAGCGCATCGAGATCCCTGCCCGGGACGCGGGCAAGATGCTCGACGCGGTGAGCTTCCTGAAGGACGTGGAGAAGGGTGAAGCACCCAAGCTGGGACGGCGGGTCGCCATCTACGGCGGGGGCAACACGGCCATGGACGCCGCCCGGGTAGCAAAACGCCTGGGGGCGACGGAGGCCCTGATCATCTACCGACGGGACCGCGACCACATGCCGGCCCACGGCTTCGAGGCGGACGAGGCCCTGGAAGAAGGCGTCAAGATCAACTGGCTGCGCTCTATCAAGGAGATCGAGCAGACCACCTTCACCGTGGAGGTGATGGAGGTCGGCAAAGACGGGCGTCCCCAAGGCACGGGGCGCATGGAGACCCTGGAGGCCGATGCCCTGATCCTCGCCCTCGGACAGAGCACGGACACCACCATGATGCAGAACATCTCCGGGGTGGCGTTCAAGACGGACGGGACGGTCATCGTGGACGAGCACATGATGACCGGACATGCCGGCCTGTTTGCGGGGGGTGACATGGTCCCCTCGGAGCGCACGGTGACCATTGCGGTGGGCCATGGCAAGAAGGCGGCACGCCACATCGACGCCTGGCTGCGCGGCGGGGAGTACGTGGCACCGCCCAAGCACGAGCTGGCCGGCTTCGAGAAGCTGCACCTGTGGTATTTCACGGACGCGGCCCAGCGACCCCAGGGCCATCTGGACATCACGAAACGCAAGACAGGCTTCGAGGAGGTGGTGGGGGGTCTCGGCAAGAAGGATGCCCTGTTCGAGGCCCGGCGCTGCCTGTCCTGCGGCAACTGCTTCGAGTGCAACGGCTGCATGGGCGCCTGCCCGGAGCGCGCCGTCATAAAGCTCGGCCGCGGCAAGCGCTATCGGATCGACTACGAGCGATGCACGGGGTGCGCCACCTGCTTCGAGCAGTGCCCCTGCCACGCCATCGAAATGATCCCAGAGCCGGCATAGGGGCTATCCCGCTTCCAGCCCGATTTCGGAGAATCTGAATGCAAGACAGGCAAGTAGCCACCATCGATGGAAACGAGGCGACGGCCCACGTGGCCTACCGGACCAATGAGGTCTGTGCCATCTACCCCATCACGCCTTCCTCCACCATGGGAGAGCTCGCCGACCAGTGGGCCTCGGAGGGCAAGAAGAACATCTGGGGCAACGTACCGATCATCGCCGAGATGCAGAGCGAAGGCGGTGCCGCCGGTGCCGTCCACGGCGCGCTGCAGACCGGCGCCCTGACCAGCACCTTCACCGCCTCCCAGGGGCTCATGCTGATGATCCCCAACATGTACAAGATCGCCGGCGAGCTGACCTCGGCCGTCTTCCACGTGGCCGCCCGCTCCCTGGCCTGTCAGGGGCTGTCCATCTTCGGTGATCACTCCGATGTGATGGCGGTGCGTGCCACGGGCTTCGCCCAGCTCGCCTCGAGCTCGGTGCAGGAGGCCCACGATATGGCCCTGATCGCCCAGGCCTCCACCCTGGAGGCCCGGCTGCCCTTCATGCACTTCTTCGACGGCTTCCGCACCTCCCACGAGGTCAACAAGGTCACCCTGCTCTCAGACGGGGAGATCCGCGCCATGATCCGCGATGACCTGGTGATCGCCCACCGGGAGCGCGGCCTGAACCCCGACAATCCCTTCATGCGCGGCACGGCCCAGAACCCGGACGTCTACTTCCAGGCTCGCGAGACCGTGAACCCCTACTACGCCAGGACACCGGGCATCGTTCAGGCCAACATGGATCGCTTTGCCGAGCTCACGGGTCGACGGTATCGCCTGTTCGAGTACTACGGGCACCCGGAGGCGGAGCGGGTGTTGGTGATCATGGGCTCGGGCATCGATGCGGTGCGCGAGACCGTGGCCTACCTGCAGGGGCGCGAGGAGCGGGTCGGTGTCATCCAGGTGCACCTGTATCGCCCCTTCTCGGCCGAGCATCTGCTGGCAGCCATCCCGCCGTCGGTCACGACCCTGGGCGTCCTCGACCGGACCAAGGAGCCCGGCGCCTCGGGCGAGCCCCTATACCAGGACGTGGTCACCACCCTTGCCGAGGCCGGCGCGGAAGGGAACCTGCCGACGGGCACCATGCCCCGGGTCATTGGCGGCCGCTACGGACTCTCATCGAAGGAGTTCACCCCGGCCATGGCCAAGGGGGTCTTCGACGAGCTGGCCAGGGAACGGCCCAAGAACCACTTCACGGTGGGCATCCACGACGATGTATCCAACACCAGCCTCGACTACGACCCGAGGTTCATCATCGAGCACGATGACGTAGTGCGCGCCATGTTCTTCGGTCTGGGCGCAGACGGCACGGTGGGCGCCAACAAGAACACCATCAAGATCATCGGCAAAGACCCTGGCTTCCACGCCCAGGGCTACTTCGTCTACGACTCCAAGAAATCCGGGTCCCAGACCGTCTCCCACCTTCGTTTCGGCCCCAACCCCATCCGCGCCAGCTACCTGGTGGAGTCGGCAAACTTCGTCGGCTGCCACCAGTTCAATTTCCTGGACAAGGTCGACGTCCTCGAGCAGGCGGCCACGGGGGCGACCTTCCTGCTGAACAGCCCCTACGGCCCCGAGGAGGTCTGGGACCGGCTGCCACGGGTCACCCAGGAAAGGCTCATCGACAGGCGAATGCCCTTCTACGTGATCGACGCCTATCGGGTGGCCCGGGAAAGTGGCATGGGCAGCCGCATCAACACGGTCATGCAGACCTGCTTCTTCGCCCTCTCCGGCGTGCTGCCCAAGGACGAGGCCATCGCCAAGATCAAAGGTGCCATCGAGAAGACCTATGGCAAGAAGGGTGAGGAGGTTGTGCGAAAGAACTTCGAGGCGGTGGACAACACCCTGGCCAACCTGCACCAGGTAGACGTGCCATCTGCGGTCACCAGTGAGCACGGGCTCGCCACCGGCGTCCCACCCCACGCCCCGCCGTTCGTGCGGGACGTGACGGCGGTGATGATGGCTGGCAAGGGTGACGGGCTGCCGGTCAGCGCCCTGCCCGCCGATGGCACCTATCCCACCGGCACCACGGCCTGGGAGAAGCGCAACATCACCCCATATGTCCCGGTCTGGGAGCCGGAGATCTGCATCCAGTGCGGGAACTGCGGGTTCGTGTGTCCCCACAGCGTCATCCGCGCCAAGTTCTACGACCGTTCCCGGCTGCGCAACGCCCCCACCGGCTTCAAATCGGCGCCTATCGACGCCCGGGGACTCCCCAACACCCGTTATACCCTGCAGGTCTACCTGGAGGACTGCACCGGGTGCGGTCTGTGTGTGGAGGTCTGCCCGGCCCGCAGCCTGGAGGAGACCAGCAGAAAGGCCATCAACATGCAGCCCAAGGCCCCCGTTCTTGCGGACCAGCGCGAGAGCATCGCCTTGTTCGAGACCCTGCCCTATGTGGAAAGGGCGCGTGTCGACTTCTCTACGGTGCGTGGTGTGCAGTTCCTGGAGCCACTGTTCGAGTTCCCCGGCTCATGTGCCGGCTGCGGCGAGACACCCTATGTCAGGCTCCTGTCCCAGCTCTTCGGGGACCGGCTCATCGTGGCCAATGCCACGGGCTGCTCCTCCATCTATGGCGGCAATCTGCCCACCACCCCCTGGAGCCGGAACGCGGAGGGTCGAGGACCCGCCTGGTCCAACTCGCTGTTCGAGGACAACGCCGAGTTCGGCTTCGGCTTTCGTCTGGCGGCCGACAAGCATCTCAGCCTCGCCCGGGAGCTTCTGCAGTCGCTCAGGCCTGAGCTGGGCGATGAGTTGGTGGAGGAGATCCTCTCGGCGCCCCAGATCACCGAGTCCGAGATCCGCGCCCAGCGGGAGCGCCTGAGCGCGGTCCGCAACCGCCTGCGGGCACTGGGTTCGGACACGGCCGCACACCTGCTGTCCGTCGCCGACCACCTGGTGAGACGGAGCATCTGGATCATGGGTGGAGACGGCTGGGCCTATGACATCGGCTCATCGGGGTTGGACCACGTGCTCTCCAGTGGTCGCGACGTCAACATCCTGGTGCTGGACACCGAGGTCTACTCCAACACCGGCGGACAGATGTCCAAGGCCACACCCCTGGCCGCGGTGGCAAAGTTTGCCGCCGCCGGCAAGCAAGTGCCCAAAAAAGACCTGGCCCTGCAGGCCATCTCCTACGGCAACGTCTATGTGGCCCGCGTCGCCATGGGCGCCAACGCCCAGCAGACGCTGCGGGCCTTCCGCGAGGCGGAGGCCTACCCGGGCCCCTCGCTCATCCTCGCCTACAGCCACTGCATCGCCCACGGGATCAACATGCACCACGGCCTGCGCCAGCAGCGTCGAGCGGTGGACAGCGGCCACTGGCCCCTCATGCGCTACAACCCCGAGCTGCGCAAGTCTGGCGGCAACCCCTTCATCCTCGAGTCCCAGCGGCCGCGCATACCGCTGAAGGATTACGCCTACAACGAGCTGCGCTACAAGATGCTGACCCGCACCAATCCGGCGGAGGCAGAACGACTGCTGACGCTGGCCCAGGAGCACGTGGACCAGAAATGGAAGCTCTACGAGCGGGCCGGCTACCAGGGCAAGCACGCGGGCGCGGTAGACGTACACCCCGACACCCCATCCCAGGACTAGAATGTAACGAGGAATCCCCTACAAGGCACCCCAGGAGGACACAAGCATGGACCTGCGGACGACCTACATGGGTCTGGAGCTCAAACATCCCATCGTCGCATCCGCTTCGCCATTGTCGGAGAAGCTGGACAATATCAAGCGCATGGAGGATGCCGGCGCGGCGGCCGTGGTGATGTTCTCGCTCTTCGAGGAGCAGATTAAAAAGGAGAACGCCGCCATCGAGCACCTGATGGAATCCGGCACCAACTCCTTCGCCGAGTCCCTGAGCTACTTTCCGGAATACGAAGACTACGACTCCGGACCGGAGGAGTACCTGGACCTGCTGCGCCGTGCCTCCGAGGCCGTGGACATACCCGTCATCGGGAGCCTGAACGGTACCACCAGGGGGGGCTGGGTGGAGACCGCCAGGATGATGCAGGAGGCAGGCGCCAACGGCATTGAGCTCAACGTCTACTTCATCCCTGCCGACCTCGAACTCTCCGGCCGGGACGTGGAGCAGCGCTACCTGGACGTGCTCACGGCGGTCAAGGGCTCGGTCTCCATTCCCGTGGCCATGAAGCTCAACCCCTTCTTCAGTGCCACCGGACACATGGCCAAGCAGCTGGATGAGGCCGGCGCGGACGCGTTGGTTCTGTTCAACCGCTTCTACCAGCCGGACTTCGACCTCGACCGCCTGGAGGTAGTGCCCAATCTCGATCTCAGCACGCCCCACGAGATCCGCGTACCCCTGCTCTGGATCGCGGTCCTGTACGGGCGCATCCAGGCCTCCCTGGCCGCGACCCGGGGCGTGTACAGCGCCGCCGAGGCCGTCAAGTACCTGATGGCCGGTGCGGACGCGGTGATGACCACCTCGGCCATGCTCAAGCACGGCATTGGCTTTCTCACCACCCTGGTAGACGGTCTCCAGGCCTGGATGGCCGAGAAGGGCTACAAGTCGGTGGAACAGATGAGGGGCGCCATGAGCCGGCAGCACTGCACCGACCCCAGCGCCTTCGAGCGCGCCAACTACATCAAGATCCTGGACAGCTACGAGCCAGAGCGGTAGCCGGACAGCCGCGGCCCGGGCACCAGGCGGGCCGGCGCCCGGCGGCGCCCACCCTGCCGGCGGATGCGGGGAAACGGTGCCGGCACCCACGATCGAGCTTCACTGCCACGCGGTTCGGTCCGATATAGCCTTATCAGGTCTTGACGGACGCGTTTCTCCATGTCCAGGGCCAAGGAAACTCAACATCGGCGGCAGTCCGGACCACCCGCTCGGCACGGGCGGGCAGCGGCCTTGCTGCTCCTGATTCTCTACGCCATCACACCCGCCGTCGGGGCCCAGAGCAGCCGTGACATCGTGCTCCTGCTGGACAACTCCGGCAGCATG
>Ga0265303_10002326_pt1 | contig 11732 bp, 11 predicted proteins | sample Helome_2_FD_192494 | JGI IMG/M metagenome (GOLD analysis project Ga0265303, IMG submission 192494) | Marine sediment microbial communities from subtidal zone of North Sea - Hel_20160317 (Illumina Assembly) | ecosystem: Environmental > Aquatic > Marine > Subtidal zone > Sediment ...
CGAAGGGTTGCGGCTCTTCCTCGGGCTCACCGAGACTCCCTCCTAGTCCGCCTGATCACCCCGAGACGGGCCTCTATGAGCCCGGCAAATCGTCGGACTCGTTTCCCTGGAAGGCTTCAGGAACGCGATCGTAGACCCGCTGGAAACTGATCTTGGGGCTTTGCCCGTTGCCTTCCATCTTGGTCTTGACCAAGAGCTGGCTACCGTCATCGGAGAGTTCGTACTTCTCTGTGATCGCGCCGCCTTGTGGCGAGTCGCGCTCGATCTCGATGCGTTTGCTCTTCTTCCAGCTCGCCGTGGCATCCAGAAGTCCTGTCTCCAAGTCCTCCGTGATCCGGCCGTCGGTATAGAAGACGGTCTCGCTGCCATCGCCGTACCTGAACCGGAGGCTGGGATCTTCATGCTCGATGATGAATTGTTGAATCCTCTGCTCACGCTCGCGGAAGCGTTCCTGCATGCCTTCCCGGTCACCGCCTCGACCACCTCCACCACCCCGCATTCCCCCACCCATGCCTCCACCAGTCCGGCCGCCGCCCCTGCCACCACCCCCTTTCGACGCACCTTCCGTCATCTTGTCTCGGGGATTCTCACTTAGCTCGGGATTCAGCTTCCAGGTACCCGAAAAATCGGGCTGCTCTGCCGCCAAGGAGGCTACGGCAAGGAGGACACCAAGCGTAAGGAACGGCAGAGCCAGCCCGAGGGTTCTCTTCGTTGCGGTCATTTCACTCTCCTGTTGCATTGAATTCGCATCAGGTGGTGAAACCCTCGAGCCACGAGAATCCCTCGCCTGCCACCGCTACCTGAACCGGTTGTCGACTGGAGGTCCGTCCGAGTGGTCCGCAGGCGGACGGCGACGGCTACTCTGACTACGATGGGCGGGCCGCCACCTCGTCACGTCTTCACGCCGGGTCGCCCAAGGACTTCCTCGGCCCTTGCCATGCGCTCGACGAGGCGCCCCCTGTCGAACCTCCCGAACGAACCTCTGGCACCGTTGGGACTGTGGGGCACTGAGGCCTTGAGGCAATGGAGCACTGAAGTAGTGGGAGGACGGGGGCCTCACTGCCTCACTGCCTCAAAGGCCAGCGGGAGGCACGACAGCTGGCTCAACCCTCAAGCCCTCAAAGATCGGCCGGGAGGTACGACCGGACACCTCAACCCTCTCTACGACATTAGCTGGCAGAGTTGCGCGGCCGCTACACCCAGATAGTTGCCCAGGCCGTAGCCGATCAGGGCCAGCATGATCGAGACCGGGACGAGCTCCTCGCGGTGGAAACCGGCCGCCACAGGGGCCGAGGCTGCACCACCTACAGATGCGACACTGGCAACCGCCGCCATGCTCACATCGACCTTGAAGAGCCGTGCTCCAAGAATGATGAACAGGAAATGGATGACGATACAGATGACTCCTGCCAGCAAGAACCACTGCGCGCCAGCCAGATTCCTGAGATCCGCCGAAGCACCGATCATCGTCATGGAGATGTAGACGAAGGTCATGGCCAGAGGCTCGGTGCCAGGGACTTTCTTGAGTGGTGTTGCCGACAGCAGAATGCCAAAGGTCGTGACGAGGAGCATCGCCCAGGTCTTTTCGGTGAGCACCGGTGGCAAAGCGGGAAGCAGTTTGGCCACCTGATTAGCTACCAGAATCGTGGTGAATCCCCAGCCCAGGAGCGTCAGAAGGTCCTTGAAATGCACCTCGTGGCTCTTCTTCTCGACTTCCTGAGTCGCCTCTTCGATGTGTCGGATCTGCTCGTCTGAAACATGTGAGAAGCGGTTGAACTGTTTTGCCCAACGCTTGCAGCTCAGGATGATGGGGAAGTAGAGCACGTAGACGAAGTTGTCCACCAGCACCACCATGCCCACCAGCTCTCCCGGAGTCTCCAAGCTCTCGGCGACGGCGGCCAGATTACCGGTGCCGCCAATCCAGCTGCCCGCCAGGGCGCCAAATCCCGACCAGGCGTTCTCCGGCAGGCCACTTCTGAAAAGGAAGAACGAGACTACGGCCCCGACCACGATGCCGATCGATCCCAGGACGAGGACGCCAATGCCTCGCCACGCCACCTTGAGGGTCTCCCGGATGTTGATGTCCAGGAGCATCAGGACGATGAACATCGGCACCGCCCACATCTTGTAGTTGTCGTAGATCGGCGTCGATCGGGGAATGACGTCGAGGTTGCTCAGGAAGATCGGCGTCAAGAAGATCCAGATGATCGCCGGCAGGTAGTTGAATACCTTCCATTGGGTCTTCTTCTCCAGCCACAGGAAGAACACCGGAATCATGGTGATCACCGCCATAACGCCGATGGTGCCTTGGAAGATCGGTTGGCTTTCCATGTCGATCAGACCTCTTCTCGAGTCAAGGCGCTCTCGGGACTCGCATCACCTGCGGGCACCGCACCCATCAGAATTCTGTACCGCAATCAGACCGCGCCGAGGCTAGCACGACCGCAGTTCCGTGAGAACACCAGAATGCGGTGGGCACAACCGCTAAGGGGCGTAAGGGCTTAGGGGTGTAGGGGAATGGGAGGGGGCCCTAAGCCTCAAAGGCAGGCCGGAGGGACGACGGACTCCCCAACCCCCAAGCCTCAAAGGTCGGCCGGGAGGTACGACCGGGCGCCTCAACCCTCTGGGTGGGTGGGGGTGCTAGCAGTTGTTGCCGACCAGTTGCAAAATGCTCGAGACGTGGTGCTCTACCGGGCTATCTAAATAGCCGCGCCGCTTCAGATCGGCGAGGAGCTGTTCGAGAGACTCGGGGCTGAGACTCTGCGGACCGTCGCACAGCGCTTCCTCCGCCGCATCGTGAACCTCGACGAGGAGTCCGTTGGCACCGGCCGCCATGGCGGATTGCGCCATCGCCGGCACCCATCGGCGGTCTCCTGCTGCATGCGAGGGGTCGGCAATCACCGGCAGATGAGAGGCCTCCCTGACGATCGGGATGGCAGCGATATCGAGGAGGTAACGGGTCTCCGCGCCGCGTGGCGCCACGATGCCCCTTTCGCAGAGCATGACCTGTGAATTGCCTTCCAGCAGGATGTACTCGGCGGCGTTCAACCACTCCTCGATCGTATTGGCTGGGCCCCGCTTTAGCAGAACCGGCTGACCGGCGCGGCCGACGCAGCGCAGAATCTCGAAGTTCTGCATGTTCCGGGCGCCGACCTGGATGACGTCGATCTCGTAGTCGAGGAACAGATCCAGCGTATTGACGTCCCTGAGCTCACTGACTACGGCGATCCCGAATCGCTCGCGCGCCTCCGCAAGCAGGGCCAGACCTTCCTCTTGCATACCCTGGAACGAATAGGGACTGCTGCGCGGCTTGAAGGCTCCTCCCCGCATCAGATTGGCCCCGGCATCCGACACCTTCTCGGCGATCCTGAGAAGCTGATCGCGGGATTCCACCGCGCAGGGCCCGGCCATGATGATGGGCGGATTGGCTCCCCCGATCTTGGCTCCCTGCACTTCGATGACCGTGTCCTGCGGTCGGCACTGCCGGGTTACCAACCAATGGCCACCGGTCGGGACTTGCACCGACTCCACACCCGGCAGTCGCTTGAGCTCTCGGTCGAGAGAATTCGGGCAACCCGTAAGCACCAGGAAGTTCTGTCCCTGCAGCTTCCGCCATTGGGCGAGGCCACCGGCAGACTCGACCTTGTCGACTACCCTCTTGGCATCTCGATCGGTGTAACCGCTTTTCATCATAACGAGCATGACAATCACCCCATACCGTTCCATGCAATCGTCCCGGCAGACGCCATTGGATCTCTTTGCTAGTCCTCGCCGAGACATTCTCTCTTCAGGATCACGTCGCCTTCCGGTCCGGTGGCACAATGGCCATCGCCTCGATCTCGACCAGAAGGTCTTCCCTGCACAGCGTGACTTGGATGCCGGTGCTGGCGGGAAACGGCTCCAGCTCCTTCTCCTGGTAGAAAGCCATCCTGACTTCGTTGAACGCGTCATAGTCGCGAGACATGTCGCGCAGATAGCAGGTGGTGCGTACGACGTCGTGCCAATCGGCTCCTTCGGCGGCCAACAGCGCCTCGATGTTGCGGAAAGTGCGCCAGGACTGGGCCTCCAGGTCGCCGATGTGGATCGACTCTCCGGCCTCGTTGACGCTGGCCGTACCACTGATGAGGATCATCGAGTACCCGGGCAGCTCGACCCGCAGGGCCCGCGTGAAAGCCACGGGTTTTTCGTAGTCATAGGCCTCGTTGAGGACACTGGGCTCTTGGATCTGTCTCTTCTCGAATCGCACCAGGGTGTCCTTCGCGAGGGGCTTGTCCGTCACCGTCATGGTCAGTTCTCCTGTTGTCCTACCCAACCGATGTGTCCAGATTGCGGTTGGCTTGTATTCCGGTCGAAGGCGTCGTGGCTCCGACCGCCAGGGTCGACTCCAACGCCTGTCGCTTCTCTTGATCCGCCTCTACGACATCCATCAACGAGATGCCTTTCATGCTCTCGCGAAAGGACTCGCAAATCTCTTTCCAGGTGTCGTGGATCGGGCATTTCGTTTCATCTGCGCAAAGGCTCAAACCGAGAAGGCAGTCACCCTCCGGCCTGGGCCCTTCTACCGCCCGGACCAACGTGTAGAGACTGGTCTCGGTCGGTGAACAATTGAGCTCGAAGCCCCCGTTGGGGCCTTTGGCAGAGCTGAGAAGGCCCTTCTTGGTCAGATCCTGGAGGATCTTTGAAAGAAATGCCTGTGGAATGGACAGCTCCTCCGAGATCTCGCGTGCTTGAGCCCGGGCGCCGGGCTCCAGATGGGCAAGATGGCAGACAGCCCGGATGGCGTATTTCGTTGCTGTGCTCTGAATCATCGGTCTGCTCTGGTGACTCCCCTGCTCTCCGCCCTTTCCTATTTCAATTTCTGACGCTCTCGACTTGGCATTCCCCCAGATTCGTCGAGGCCCAGACTCAGCTTTGCAAAATCGAAGCCAAGAAAAGTACCCTAGGGAGTAAGAGTAATTACGGGGTTTCTTGCGTTGTGGGCTCGATTCTCTCCAAAATTTCGGATAAGCCGATCCAAATATCCGAATTAGGATACCAGGCGGCAGTTCTCCAACTCAAATGCCGACTTCCAGCGGTCCCGCTCTATCGAATCTGTAGGTAGCCGAAAACAAGAAAGAGGCCCAGAGCCCCGAGCAGCGCGATCCTCGCCAAAGGGCCGTTTCTGAGCGCTCCCATCGACTCCCGGCGACCGTTGAGAACCAACAGCGCCAGTGCCAACATCGGGACGAAAAGCGCTCCCAGGACCGCATAGACCATCTGGATGCGGACGAAACTGCTGAACAGACCCGCAATTGAGGCAAGTCCCAGTGCAACGAGGAAAGCCCGGTAGGGCAACCCACTCGTATCCACCTGCTCCGCCCTGTCTTCCTTCGATGCGGTGAGTAGTCGCCAGAGGTCGGCAAACAGGTAGGGCACGGACTGCCAAACCCCCAACAGGCTACTGGCCACCGCACACCACGCACCGACCAGGAAGAAGGCTCTTCCGAACGGCCCAAGAGCTTCACCCAACCGATTGGCGAGATCGACGAGCAAGGTCGCCCCACCGCCTTCTACCTGGACTGTCGAACCGACGATCACCATGCCGATTCCGAAGACCGCGGTAGCCGCATATCCCGTCGCCAGGTCCCATCGACACAGTCGCAAGTCCTCCGGTCCATCCCGCCCCACCTCGCGGATCCAATATCCGTAGCATAGGAGCGTCACCGTTCCTCCGACTCCGCCAAGCAGCGCCACGGTCAGCAGCAACCCTCCTTCGCTGACCAGCGGAATCGACGGCACCAAGGCTCCACCAACCACCGCTGACAGATCGGGCCGGAGTGCCACCGCCGTGGTGACCACTGTGACGAACAGCAGCCCGATCGAGACACCCATGACCCGCTCGAAGAGGCGAAATCCCCCGACCAAGACCAATATCACTCCACCCAAGCTGTGGGCCACGCCGAACACGATCTTGCCTGTCACGGGATCCGGAAAGATCGGCGCCAAGGCATGTGCTGTGACTCCGCAGGCACTCACCAGAGCCCGCCCCACGGCGAAGCTCCAGACCAGCAGATAGGCGAGGAAGAAGTAGGAAACGGGTCGGCCGAGGTACCGAACAGCTCCTTCGAGCAGCGTCGTGCCGGTCGCCAGCTGCCATCGGGTGAGGCCCTCATTCAGGACGTACTTGAGAGCCGCCCCCACGAGTACTGCCCACAGGACACCCAGACCAAGGCGACTGCCCACGATACTGGCAGTCGCCAGGTCTCCTGCTCCGACTCCGGTCGCCGCGACAAGAAGACCAGGGCCCACGAAGGCCAGCGGGTTGAGCCGACGCGATCGCGGCGGTCTTGGTGAAGGGTGTGCCGGCTTCGAGCCCATCCTTCGGATCTTACTTCTCAGGCTCGGGCGACGAACGACGACAGTACTATCGAATCAGGGACCAGAAGACGCCGAAGATACCGATGAAACCGATCACCACGTAGACCACAACGGTCCATGTGCCTGGATCCGGCGACAGCATCTCGGTGGTGAATCCTTGCAGGAAGACTCCCAGGAGACCCGCCCCTAGAAACTGGAAGAGAACATTCTTTCGATTCCGGAACTCCGTGTGGAGCCGATGGGCCGCGTACTGACATCCTTTTGGAGGACCAGAGCATGCCGACGCGACTTGGCCGTCTCCACCGACTCGCGAATCAGCTGGCCGCCATAGTCCCGGATCTGCTTCACCGCGAAGTCGCGAGCATGTTCGTGGAACTTGAGCTCTGGCTCCTCGCTGGAGGGTACAGCAGTGGAATGCGATTCCTCTTCGACCATGGGGTTCACACCTCGTAGCTACTGGGATAGGTAGACCTGGCCTTCAAGTCCCCGGCCAGCTCGCTCAGGGCCTGCCGGACAATCGTTCGTTCATCCGGAGTCAGAGACCTCGGCAGCTTCAAGCCGCCTGCAACTTGCACCAGGGTCAGCCCGAGACCGATCAAGAGCACCATTGCCAAACTGAAAAGGGTGATGGCAATGACTTCACTTCGCGCCGCCCATGGGGTCGGCAGCACTCGCACGAACAGCGCTCCGACACCCGAGACCAGCAACATCATGATCAAACTAAAGACCACCGCAGCGCGGTTGGTGGGCGCATGCAAGAAGAGGCTCACCTGCTTGCCGGCGTCCACCAACGTGTGGCTCACCGACTCCACGGAGAGGGTATGGGGTCGCCTTCCAATGATGCTGATCAGCGAGCCGACAAGATCCATGAGTGAGAGATCAGCCTCGATACCTTCGGTCTCCTCGACCTCCATGCGCCGCTTGGCGATCTCATCCAGGATGATCTTGCTGGGTGGTGGCGGGTCGCCCACGAAATCGGCCATCTGTGAAACACGGCAGCCAGCCTCGATCAACGGCCGCACGTCGATCCCGGTGCTGACTCCGAGGCTGTCGAACATGGCCACCAACTCTTCGGTGGCGACATTCCCGATGGAGTGCCGTACTGTGATGGCTCCTCCGATGCCGCCGATCGAGGCATCGAAGATGCGGACCCCGGCTTTGTAGGCGACGAAAGCGTTGGTCACTCCGAGGCCCCGGCGGTCATGCAGGTGAACACCGATGTGATCGAGACCCAGTTGCTGTGAAACGTGCCCGACGACACGCTCGATGTCGTTGGGTGTCGCCAGGCCATCCGTATCCGAGAGAGCGACCATCTCGCATCCCATCTCGATCAGACTTTGACTGATCTCGCTCACCTGGCCAGCCGGCATCAGGCCATCCCTCTGACTCCGATCTCGGAAGGCATAGGACAGATAGCCGCGCAATCGATAGCCGTCAGCTTTGGCCGCGGCCGCCACCTTGGCGGCGGCATCGAGCGACTCCCCAACAGTCATGTGGGTGTTCTTCTGCGCGTACTCCTCGGAAGCCGAGACGAACAGTGCGACGGTGTTGACCCTCTCCGCCTCTCGCAACAGCTCGTAGTACTCGAGGGTCGGGGCCAGGGCGGCGATCTGGCCGTCATACGGAGGCAGACGTCGGAGCACCTCGGAGGTATCCTGCATCGCTGGAACGACGCGCGGGTTCACGAAGGATCCCACCTCGATGTAGGGCACACCACTGCGCACCAGTGCTTCCGCCAATTGGAGACGCGCCTCCAAAGGAATCACCGCATGGCGGTTGAGGATCTGCATCCCATCCCGCAGCGACACGTCACAGATCTTGACTTCGAACATGGTCTCCTGGCTTCCTGCCTCGTGGTCCGTGCATTGCCCGTTTATCGTCTCACAATCAAGCGGTGACCGCTGTGAAGACTTTGGGAGTCGATCGCCGGATCCATCTCATTTGGGAAACGGACCAACAAGCTGATAGGAATATCGGAGCAATGGAGAGCACTCGCAGCTCGTTCCTAGCCTGGAGACCTTGGCCCCTCCTACTACTCTGGATGGCCCTGAGCCCGTCGAAGCCGGTACTGGCGGCCGAGGAGGAGCCCAAAGCCCCGCCTGCGGGGCCCGATCTCCAAGCTCTCTATGAAAGCCGGGACTTCTTTGCTCTGCGCAATCGACTAGCGGACAAAGCCGAAGGCGAGCTGCAGCGCCCAGAGGATCGTTTCTTCGCGGCGGCCGTCGAGCTGGCCTTCAACGACCCCACTGCCTCGATCCGAATTGCCGAGTCCACGCTCGAGGCGGGAGATCTGCCACCTCTGGTCTCCCTCAGACTGCAGCATCTGCTGGTGACCGCCAATCTGCGCCTCCACAGATACGCCGCGGCCCTTGCCGCGGCCCACAAGCTGTTGAGCTCACCGGTCAGGCAAGAGGATCCGGCTGTCGAACAGGAGGTCCGCGGCACCCTACCTCTCCTGGAAGCGCTGGAGGACGTCCCGCCGCAGGAAGCCCAGATACGCCGCTCGAGCCGCCTGGCGCTGGGCACCTCCCGCCGAGTGCCACTGAAAATCGGCGAAGCGAAGCGCCAGTTCTCCCTCGATACAGGAGCCAACTTCTCCGTCATCATGACTTCAGAGGCCAAGGAACTGGGCCTCACCATCAGGCCTGCTGGGGTAGAGGTTGCCACCTCCACTGGCCGTAGGGTTCGGGCCGACGTGGCCGTGGCGAAGCAGATGTCCATCGGCAAGGTCGACTACAAGAACGTCGTCTTCCTGGTCTTCCCAGACGAGCTCCTCACCTTTCCGGGCGGCCATCGGATCCCCGGCCTGATCGGGTTCCCTGTCGTCGAGGCCATGGGAGAGATCCGCTTCCGCCGTGATGACGTCATGGAGATCCCGTCAAACCCACCCGTCCGAAAGCTGGGCAACCTCGCCCTCGACGATCTCGACCCCCTGGTACAGGTTCGCTATGGTCGCGACGAATTCGTCTGTCGTCTCGATACCGGAGCCAACAAGACCGTCTTCTACGAACCGTTCTATCAGCGGTACCGCGAGCGCCTGGATGCCCTCGGGAGAAAGGTCACGATCACTGAAGGCGGAGTCGGTGGCTTTGAGGAAATACCCGCCCTCCAGCTGCCACGGCTCGCAATGACCATCGCAGCCGGAGGTACGAACCTGCGCGATGTGGATGTGTACCTGCGCCCGATTCGGCCACCGAAGGAGAACTACCTCTACTGCAACATCGGGCTGGACGTGTTGCACCGATTCAGTGCCTACGTCGTCAACTTTCGCGACATGGCACTGGTCCTGGAGTAATTCGGCTTTGGGCTACTCGATGCCAATGATCTTGATATCGAAGTTCAGCGCCTGACCGGCCAGGGGATGGTTGAAGTCGAGGACGATCTTGTCCTCGCCCACTTCGTGCACACGAATCGGCTGCTGATTGCCTTCTGGGTCGCTGGCAACAAGCATGGTGCCTACCGTCCGGGCGTCCTCCGGCACCAGGTCCGGCTCGACATCCTGAAACCCGTCGGGGTCGACCAGGCCATAGCCCTCTTCAGCCGTCAACACGACCTTCTTCGTGTCCCCGACTTCGAGACCGATCAGCGCCTCCTCGAGGGCGGGCAGGATCTCCTGCTGGCCCTGGCTGTAAACCAGCGCCTCACCGCCCAAGTTGGTGTCCGCGGTCTCGCCATCGTCCAGAGTCAGGGTGTACTCGATAGAAACTGTGCTGCCTTCTTCAATCACGGTTGATTTCTCCTTTGGAGCGGGGATGGGATTTCGGTACTGGAGCAACCTGCTCGCCCGGGCCGACAAAGACCTGCCAAAAGTGACGGGAGCGAGCAGGCAGTTTGCGGGCGAATGCTAGCACGCTGCCTCGATTCACTCGAACGCCGCCTGCCTCTTGTGCTAACTTTGAACCGCTAGCCGACAGCTTCGAGCCACGCAGTCTCCGACCGCGTCGCCGATAGCGCGTGCAACATGGGAAAGGAGTACAGTCATCAGCAATACAATTTTCGTTGGTAACCTGAATTACGAAACCACTGAATCGGAGCTCGAGGGTCTCTTCTCCGAGGTAGGCGAGGTCAAGAACGTTCACGTCCCCGCCGACCGGATGACAGGCCGTCCACGAGGGTTCGCCTTCGTAGAGTTCGCCGACGGCACTGCTGCGCAGGAGGCCGTTTCCCGATTCGACCAGCACGAGCTGGGAGGCCGCAAGCTCCGCATCAACGAGGCGGAGGATCGCGCCAAGCGATCACCAGGATCGGCACCCTACAACTCGGGCGGCCCCTCGTACGGCGGTGGTGGCGGCGGCGGTGGGGGTGGAGGCGGTGGGGGTGGCGGTGGTGCAAAAGGCAAAGCCGGCCGGCCGAAAGGCAGCCGCCGTGGAATGCGCGGCAAGAAGCGCAGCCTCTAGTCCCTCTTAACCAGGACCCAAGACCTCAGAGCTCCAGGCCGGAACAACCCCGGCCTGGACTAGTTTTCGCTCCGCGGTGCCGCGACAGGATCGACTCTGGCTGCCCGTACTGCCTGCCAGGCAGAAGCGCCACCCATCTCCGGCGCCGGGAAGCCGGCGTCCGGAATCGAACAACCGACTTGGTAATAGAATTGGCCTCTCTCGGCAGGCCAGGACCTCGAGGTTCCATCACGGCGAAGGTGGGGGAGATCAGAGAATGCAACAGTCCGTCGTTCCCATACACCGCATACTCCTAACGGCCCTTGGCCTTGCCATCTGCCTGACTACCTCTGCCAGTGCCCAATATGGGTCTTCATCGAGTGGTGTGACGCTCTATCGAGATCTCAACTTCTCCGGCCGGAGTCAGACCCTCACCGGTGACATCTCTAATCTGCAGGGCTCCTACGTCGGCAACGACACGGCCACTTCCGTACGGATTGAACCTGGCTGCCGCGCCAGGCTCTACGCGGATGCGGACTACCGTGGCATCTACCTCGAGGTGGACCGCGACATCTCCGATTTGAGGAGCTCGTCGGTCGGCAACGACACCGTCTCCTCGATGCGAGTGCACTGTGAAGGGGGTGATTGGGGTCGCGGCAGCGACTGGGACACTGGCAGAACAACCCCGGGTGTGACGCTCCATAGCGACCTCGACTTCTCCGGCCGGAATCAGATCATCACCGACGACATCTCTGACCTACGGGGCCACTATGTCGGCAACGACACGACGACCTCCGTACGGGTCGATCCCGGGTGCTGGGCCAGACTCTACGCCGACGCCGACTACCAGGGCAGCTACCTCGAGGTGGATCGCGACATCTCCGATTTGAGGGGCTCGTCTGTCGGCAACGACACTGTCACCTCTGTGCGAGTGCGTTGTGACAGGAACGGGGGCGGATGGAATAGCGGCACCGACTGGAACAGTGGTGGCGGAGGGTG
>Ga0265303_10002328_pt1 | contig 11727 bp, 10 predicted proteins | sample Helome_2_FD_192494 | JGI IMG/M metagenome (GOLD analysis project Ga0265303, IMG submission 192494) | Marine sediment microbial communities from subtidal zone of North Sea - Hel_20160317 (Illumina Assembly) | ecosystem: Environmental > Aquatic > Marine > Subtidal zone > Sediment ...
GATCAAGCTCGCGGATACGTCCCGCGGCAACATCCGAATCGGCGATTTCACCGTCTTCTTCGAATTCGTCTCGGCACCGCCCATCACACCGAAGCCGCAGCTCCCGGCCGCGGTGCAGCGCGGCTTCGTCAAGAACATCGACTGGACGTTCACCACCTGGGTGATCTTCTCGTACATGATGTTCTTCGGTTTCATCATCTACATGGAGAACGCCGACTGGAAGGTCGACAAGGGCGTCCAGGAGGTGCCTGAAAGCCTCGCACGCCTCATCTTCGAAGCACCCATGGAACCGCCGATTGTCGAAGAGGAGCCGATCGAAGAAGGCGAGGGTGAAGAGGAAGAAGAAAAGGCCGCGGGCAAAGCTCCTGACAAGAAGCCCGTGAAGGCCGAGGGCAGGGAGCCGGTGGGCGAAGAACCGGCCGGCGCGACCGTCGAAGGCCGTGCGCGCATCGCGCAAGAGGCTGCCGCACAGGCCGAAGCGATGCTGTTGGGAGCGCTGGGCGGCTCGGGCGGCGCTCTTGGAGACGTGCTCTCCGGAGGCGCGGTTACGGGCAACGCTGCAGACGTCCTCGCACAGGCGTCCGGTGTTGGCGTCGCGACCAAGAGCGAAGCGGGCAAGCTGCGGACGCGAAGTGGTGGGGGCAGTGGGCAGAAGGCCGGCCTCGGCTCGCTCAAGAAGGGCAAGGGCGCCGGAAAGGCCGCACAAGAGGGGCAAGCCGTCAAAGAGCGCGAGGTGCGAGGAAACGTCGGGCTCAACACCGGAGGGGATATCGGCGGCAGCGGCGCCTTCGATCAAGCACTGGTTCAACGGCAGATCAAACAGCGCCTCAAATCGATCACACGCTGCTACGAGTCCGAGCTACGCAAGAACCCGAGCCTTTCGGGCAAGGTCACCGTGACCTTCACCATCCAGGAACGTGGTAATGTGACAAATGCCAAGGCTACCCAGAATACAACCGGCAGCCCCGCCGTCGCGGACTGTGTCACGCGAACCATCAGTCGCTTTCGATTCAACCCTGGGCCCGATGGGGGCAGCGTGACCTTCCGTTATCCCTTTGTTTTCCAGCCTCAAAATTAAGTTCGTCATGTGTGCATATTTCCTGCTTAACTGTATTGTGTGTACGTTGACACGAGAATTGCGTGGCCTATAATCGCCGCAAGTTTAGGGGATCGTTGATGTTTAGTCGGATGGGAACCGTAGTACAAGCGCTTCTAGCCACGCTGTTGGTTGGAGGGAGCCTGGGATATGCCTTCGCCCAGGAGGCCAGCGACTCGACCCTCGACGTCATCCAGGTCGAGCCGCTAGGAGCGCCTGACGATGCTGGAGCGCCCTCGCCGGCGGCACAGGCCAAGGCCGCGCGGTCTGCGGTGGCCAGCGCCTCGGCGAGCTGCGTGGCGCAATCACAGGCCCTCAAGAGCGCCAAGCGCGAGAGCGATATCATTCGAGCGACCTGCCTCAAGGACAAGCTCGACCAGTGCAACGCCAGCCTGCAAAGCATAAAGCGCCGGCAGGCGGCTCTCGATCAAGCGATTGCCGCCCGCGACCCCGGCAGCAGCAACCACGAGTTTACGGTGATCGGTGTCCTCTCTCAGAAGTTCAAGGCTTTGGCCCAGGCCGCGAACCAGTGCGTGGGGCAAGACCTGTTCGACACAGGCGAGACGCAGGTACGAGAAGAGGTCGACCTCTTCGTCCCAGACCAGAATCCTGCTGTGATGAGCCCTGTGCTCGACTGGCCGATCCCATTCATCCCGCCACCAGTCAGTGGAGTGAGCTAGCTAGCGGATTGGTGTGCGTATGGGTGGGGGGAACAAGGGATCATGCGTGGTTGCTCGAAGTTAGGGCTTGCTCTGGCTTTTGCCGCCGTCTTGGGCACGACGTCGTTGAGCGCAACGGCCGGCGCGCAGGTCTTTGACCCAGACCGCTCGGCACGCGAAGGCCCGGGCTTCAAGGCCGGACGGCTCGTCCTGCACCCCGGTGTTGCTGTCGGAGGTGGCTACGACTCGAACGTGTTCCTTCAGAGCGCCGACGAGCTGTCGTCGTTCATCCTGCTCGTCCAGGGCTATCTCGACATCGCCACCGAGGGGAGCATCCGCCAAAGTGAAGGCGATGCAGCTGCCGCCGAGCCCCAGAAAATCCAATTTCGGGGCGGAATTGGGGTGGATTTCTTGCACTACTTCACCGAGCGTGTGGGCGACACGTTTGGCGCAGATGGGCACATCAACTTCTCTTACAATCCTTCCAAGGTCTTCAGCCTGGTCGTCAACGACGTGTTCCGGCGCACGGCGCGGCCGTTCTCGGACCCCAATACGCTCCAAGGCCCCACAATCAGCTACGGCCGAAACATGAACACGGCCTCGCTCAACCTGGTTGGCCGAAGCAAGAGCCAAGTGCTCGAAGGCACGATCGGCTACACCAACATGCTCGAATTCTTCGACGCGAACATCTACGGGTACGGCAACAACTTCACCCATGTGGTCCCGGCGACCTTCAGCTGGCTGTTCTTTCCGACCTCCGCTCTCGTCTACGAAGTCGAATACGCCAACCAAGAGTTCGTGAACCCCAGCGAGATTGCGACCTCGCCGACCTTGCTGTCCAAGAACAACCGCGTCTCGAACCTGATCGGCTACAACGGCGCCATCACCGAGCGCTTCTCGCTCACCGCCATGCTCGGATATGCCGCCGGCTTCTACAAAATCGGACAGAGCTACGATGACGTCATCGCCCGCGTCGAGCTGCTCTGGCAGGCTCGACCCACGATCGGTCTTTCGCTCCGCTATGACCGCAACGTTCGCCCGTCCTACATTGGAAACTTCGTCCGGATCAACCGGCTCCACGCGAGCTCGACGTTCATGCTGATGGGCGCGCTCCAACTCGGGGTGCAGGCCTGGGTTTCGTTCGACAAGACGGGCCTAGCGCTGAGCCCGGATGGAACGCTGCTCGGTGACCAACCGACCCGAGACAGCACGCGCGTCTACGCCGGAATCTTTGGCGAGTATCGATTCAAGCCCTGGCTCGCACTGTTTGCCGACCTAGGATACCTCGCGGATTTCACGGACTTCCGCTACGTCGGGCTCACCTTGGTCAATCCGGTCGCCAACTATCAGAAGTTTGAAGCATGGCTTGGTCTTCGCGTCTTCTACTGATCGGCGCCGTGGCGTTGATCGCGTTTGGATCGTCTGCATGCAGCAAGCGCGGCGTCCAGGTGACCGAGGTGCCGCCGCCTGCAACCAACGACACGACACTCGGTCCCGGAGACGTCTTTTCGGTTCGCGTCTATGGGGAGGACGCGATGACCGGCAGCCACCAAATTGCGCCCGATGGCACCATCAACTTCCCGCTGCTCGGTGCGGTTCAGGTCAGCGGCCTGGAGCCGAGCGCAGTCGCGCAAAAGATTCGGTCCGAGCTCGTCGAGCGAGATCTGCTGCGCGCGCCCCATGTCTCCGTGTACGTCGAGGAGTACGCCTCCAAGCGCGTGAGCGTGGTGGGTGCCGTGGCAAACCCAGGCACATTCGCGCTCGTACCAGGCATGACGGTGGTGCAAGCGATCAGCATGGCTGGGGGGTTCTCCTCGCTCGCCGACCGCGATGCGACCGTCGTCACGCGGCGAGTCGACGAAGATCTCATTCGCTACCGCGTCCCCGTGGATCGCGTGACAAAGGGCCAGGCGGCCGACATCGAAGTCGCGGCCGGGGACATCATCTTCGTCCCCGAGCGCATGTTCTAGTCGCTCAGAGGCTCCAGTAGACCAGGTCGCTCCGGAGCTCGTCGGCGCTCAGCACGGACTTCACGTCGATGATCACGCCGCCCTGGCGAACGCTGGCAACGATTCGGTCGAGCTGGTCTAGGTAGGGCCGATGGGGGACGGCGAGAATCAATCCATCGAGATCGGCGACCGCGTCGAATGGCCTCAGCTCGATGCCGTACTCGCGAACCGCTTGTTCCGCGGATGCCATCGGGTCGTGGACGACCGGTTCGATCCCGTACTCGCGAAGCTCCTCGATGATGTCCGGCACTCGGCTGTTCCTCAAATCGGGCACGTCCTCTTTGAAGGTCAGCCCGAGGACGCCAATGCGCGCGCCCTTGATGGGACGGTCTTGTCTGCGGAGCAGCTTCACCGTTCGCTCCGCGACGAAATTACCCATGTCGTCATTGATGCGACGGCCCGCAAGAATGACCTCGGGATGATAGCCGAGCGATTCGGCTTTGGCGGTGAGGTAATACGGGTCCACTCCGATGCAATGCCCGCCGACGAGGCCAGGCGTGAAGCGCAAGAAGTTCCACTTCGTCCCGGCGGCTTCGAGCACGTCTTGCGTGGAGATGTCGAGGCGGTCGAAGATGAGGGCCAGCTCGTTCATCAGCGCGATGTTGACGTCGCGCTGAGTGTTCTCGATGACCTTGGCCGCCTCGGCGACTTTGATCGAAGACGCGCGATGGACGCCCGCGTCTACTACGGCTTCGTACGTGCGTGCGACGCGCTCCAAGCTCTCCGGGTCTTCGCCCGAAACGACTTTGATGATCTTTTCAAACGTATGGAGCTTGTCGCCCGGGTTGATTCGCTCCGGCGAGTAGCCGAGCTTGAAATCTTGCGACTGGCGCAGGCCGGAGGTTTCGGCGAGGAGCGGTCCGCACTGCTCTTCCGTCACGCCCGGGTAGACGGTGGATTCGTAGACCACGACTGCCCCCGGTGCGAGGGCGCTGCCGACGATTCGGGTCGCCGAGCGAAGCGGCCCGAGGTCGGGACGGCGGTCCGAATCGATGGGTGTGGGCACCGCGACCACGAAAAACGTGCAGCCACGAAGGTCGGCGGGGTCGCTCGTCAGCCGCAGGCTGCTCTCCTCGAGCTCCGCTGGGGTCACCTCGCCAGTCCAGTCGTGCTGACCAGCCAGCGCGCTCACCCGGGCCTCGGACACGTCGAAACCGACGGTGTCTTCGAACTTCCGGGCAAATGCCAGGGCTACCGGAAGACCCACATACCCGAGCCCAACGACAGCGATCCGTTCAGTCATGACGACTGCACCTCCTCACGGAACGACTCGGTCGTATCCGATAAGCCGCGTTCCAACGGAGTCGGGTCGCCGAGCGCGGAAATCATGACGGAGGGGTCCAGAACCGATCGTTCCAAGTCTCCAGCGCGGAAGGCGCCGTCGTTGACGACAGCCGGCTGGTCGACGAGCCTTACGAGACGCTCCGCCAGCGTCCGCGTCGAAGTCCCAACGCCGGTGGCGATGTTGATCGTGCGGCCGTCGAGCGCGCCTTCGAATGCCGCGAGGTTCGCCCGAACCGCATCTCGCACGTACACGTAATCTCGAACGCAGCCGTCGTCCCCCTCGGTGGCGCGCGCATTGACTTGAATCGGCTCTTCCCGAAGCAGCCGCCGCAGGAAGATCGCGACCACGCCCGCTTCGCCGTGGGGGTCCTGTCGGGGCCCGTACACGTTCCCATAGCGAAGGATGGTGTAACGTAGCCCGGAGGCCTGCCCGTAGGCCCGCAGGTAGAGCTCGAAGCTCGCTTTGCTGCAGGCGTAGGGGCTCGACGGCAGAGCGGGCCAGCCCTCTGCGGCGACCTGGCCCGCTGGGACCTCGCCGTACAGCGCTCCGCCCGTGCTCGAGAAGACGAACCGGCTCTGGCACTCCAGGGCGAGCTCGGCCACATGGAGCGACCCCAAGACGTTGATTTCGGCGTCGCGAACGGGCTCGCGCACACTGACAGAGACGCTCGCCTGAGCCGCGTGGTGGCTGATCGCGTCCGGCGCAAATCGAAGCCCAATCTCCCGTAACGCGTCGCGATTCCGAATGTCGAACGGGTGAAACTCCACGCCTGGAGGAAGGTTCTCCATCCGGCCGGTGCTCAGGTCGTCGACGACGAGCACCTCATGGCCCCCTTCGAGAGCGGCTTCCGCCACGTGGCTGCCAATGAAACCCGCGCCCCCTGTCACCAGAATCTTCACGCTCTCCCCGCGGGTTTGGATTCCGTGAACGCTTGGCCGGTTCGCGCGGGTGGCTCACTGTCCAGGCTGTCGTCTTCGTATTCGGGCACGAGCTGCACCAGCGCCTGGCGTATCGAGCTTGAATTCGCGGTCGTGCATAGCGCGCCGAGGGTATCGAACTGTGCGCGAAGCCCAGGCAGGTGCGGCGAGTCATAGGTGCCCGTGAAAATCTTCGGGTGTGTCGTTCGCTCGATCCCTTCACTCGTGTTCGAAAGCTCCTCGAACAACTTCTCGCCGGGGCGAATGCCGGTGAATCGGACTTCGATGTCCGTCTCGGGCTCGAGGCCGCTCAGCCGAATCAGGTCGTGGGCGAGATCGACGATGCGAACGGGCTGCCCCATGTCCAAGATGAACGTTTCCCCGCCCTGACTGAGCGCCGCCGCCTGCATGACGAGCTGAACAGCCTCCGGGATCGTCATGAAGTACCGGGTCATCTCTGGATGCGTCACCGTAACCGGGCCGCCATCCCGAATCTGCCTCCGAAAAATCGGGATGACGCTCCCCGCCGAGCCGAGCACGTTGCCGAAGCGCACGGTCGCAAAATGGGTTGCGCTGTGAGTGGAAAGCGCCTGCACGTAGAGCTCGGCGGCTCGTTTGGTCGCGCCCATGATCGAAGTCGGGTTCACCGCCTTGTCGGTGGAAATCATCACGAAGCGCTCGACCGCGAGCTTGTCGGCCAAGTCTGCGATGATCTGGGTGCCGAGGACGTTGTTCTTCACCGCTTCGGCTGGATTCCACTCCATCATGGGGACGTGCTTGTGGGCGGCTGCATGAAACACGATCATCGGTCGATAATCGCGAAAGACCTGTGTGACGCGCGGCACATCGGTAATGTCCGCGAGGCAAGGAATGACTTCGAGCTCGGAGAAGCGCTTGCAGAGCTCGGCATGGATTTCGAACAGGGCATTCTCGGAGCGCTCGACGAGCACCAGGCGGGAAGGGCGATATGCCGCGACCTGACGACAGAGCTCCGAACCGATGCTGCCTCCGGCCCCGGTCACCATCACCGGCAGCCCGCGAACCAACTCGCTCACCACCTCTGCCTGAAGCTTCACCGGCTCTCGGCGCAGGAGGTCTTCGATGGCCACTTCTCGAATGCGGGAGAGGTTCACCCGTCCGCCCACGATTTCGTAGGCGCCAGGTACGATCTTCACCTTGAGGCCCGCCTCTTTGCAGCGCTCGGTGATACGGCGAATCGCCGTCCCCGGCGCATTGGAAATCGTGATGAGGGCTTGGGTCGCGTCGTGCCGTTCGGCGACACGCAACAGCTCCTTGCTCGTCCCTTGAACTTTGATTCCGTGAATCACGGCCCCTTGCTTCACGGGGTCGTCGTCGACGAACGCGACGGGGCGAATGCCGAGATCGGGGCGGCGCGAGATCTCCTGCGCGATCAGGACCCCGCCCTGACCAGCACCGACGAGCAAGGTCGGCACGCGGGGCTTCTCCTCTCGCCTGTGCTGCTTGGTCGCCATGCGTTCCCCCAGCATTCGTCGAAGTGCTCGCACACCCGAGAGACCGATGAACGCCAAAACGAAGTCGCCGAGCAAGACGCCAAGCGGGACGATGCCGTAGCGTGCAATCGCAAAGCGGTCGACCAGCATCGGGCTTGCGAGGCGAAGCGCGACCAGCACCGCCGTCGCGGAGAAAATCGCGGCGAAGATCCGCACCGCGTCGCGAAGGCTGATGTAGCGCCACGAAAAGCGTGTGATGCCGAATCCAGAAAGGAACGCGTACTGCAAGAGGACCACGTAGGGCAGCACGATCATCAGCTGCCGAAACATCGGGCGCGGCACGTCCCAGTCGAAACGGACGAGCATCGCGAGTAAGAAGGCGAGCATCAGCACGGTGATGTCGATCAAGAACTGCGACGTTCGCGTCCGAAGCCGGCTCAGCATTTCCGAGCCTCCAAGACGGTATCTCGATACCAATGCCAGAATTCTTTCACGCCCTGCTCGACGGTCACCGTAGGCTCGTAGCCGAGGAGCTCTTTAGCACGATCGATGTTTGCGTAGGTGTACTCCATGTCCGCGGCAGGCATCGGCCTGTCGATCAGGTCCGAGCGTTTGCCTGCCTGATCTTCGATGAGCTGCACGAAATCCGCGAGAAGCGTCGGTTTCCCTCGACCGAGATTGATGACCTCGTAGCCAAGCGGTCTGTCCGCGGCAGCGAGCAAGCCCTGAACGATGTCATCGACGTAGGTCCAATCGCGGTGCATCTGGCCGTTGTTGTAGAGAGGGACTTCGGCGCCCGCGAAGATGTTGTCTAAGACCCTGTGGGCCATCATGTCGGGACGGCCGCGCGGTCCGTAGACGGTAAAAAATCGAAGCGCGGTAAAATCCTGCCCGAACAGATGAAAATACGAATAGCCGAGGAGCTCGGCGGCTCGTTTGCTCGCTGGGTACGGCGCAAGAGGGTGGTCGGCTCGGTCGGTTTCGATGAAGGGGATCACCTTCGTCGGGCCGTAGACGGAGGACGTGGACGCAAAGACGAATGGGGGGTGACCGTGGCGCTTTGCAGCCTCGAGCAAATTCAGCGTCCCGACGAGATTCACGTCGAGGTAGAGCTTCGGGTCGTCGATGGAGGCCCGAACGCCTGCCATCGCGGCGAGGTGAATCATGACGTCGAAGCCATGCTTGGCGCAGAGCTCGTCGATCCCAGCCTCATCGCGGATGTCCATTCGGTGAAACACAAACTTCTCGGGCTCGGGCGCTCTGCCGCGAACCTCCTCTAAGTTCGCGTGCTTACGGGCCGGGTCGTAGTAGTCGTTGAGGTTGTCGACCCCGACGACCATATCCCCGCGGCGGAGCAGCGCGGTTGCGGCGGTGCTCCCAATGAACCCGGCGGCCCCCGTCAGCAGGATCTTTTTCATCTCCCCCTCGTGCCCCATGAGTATACGCCCTTGTCGACCCAAGTTGCTTGGTTCGATTGCGCAGTCGGGAATACCATATCCCCGTGCAAGCCATGCTCTTAGCAGCCGGACTCGGGATGCGCCTCCGGCCGCTCACCGACCTTCGCCCCAAGCCGATCGTCCCTGTCGCCAATCGGCCGCTCGCAGGATTCGCAATGGAGCATTTGGCGCGAAGCGGGGTCCGAAGCATCGTGGCCAATACCCACCCACAGCCCGAGCTGGTGGAATCCACCCTGAAAGCAGTCTGTCCGGAGGGCGTAGAGCTGCGGATTTCTCGGGAAATCGACCTTCTTGGCACCGCTGGTGGCCTTCGAAGAGCGCGGCCTTTGTTCGATGAGCCGCAGAGCCCGGTGGTCGTCATGAATGGCGACACGCTCTTCGCACCCGACCTCGGCCGGGCCTACGCAGCCCACCTCGCCCATGACGCCGTTGCAACGATGATACTACGCCCTGTAGACGAGCCGGAGCGCTTCGGGGCGATCGGAATCGACCAAAACGACTTGATCCGAAGCCTGTTGGGGACCCCAAGTGATCGGCGGGTTTGCCAGTCGCTGATGTTTACCGGGGTTCAGATATTCTCGCCCGACGCGTTTCCGGCGATGCCGGAGTCCGGCTGCGTAATCCGGAGCGCCTACCGGCACTGGGTAGACAGCGGGGCACGCGTGCTGGGCGTCATCGACGAGTCGCCTTGGGCGGACCTCGGAACCGTAGCGGAGTACCACCGTTTGAACCTCGAGCTTGCCTCAGGTTCGTTCACCTGGCCTGGCGTCGAGCCGCGCGACGGATGCATCCTACCGGGCGCGCTCGAACCCTCCGCCAGCATTCGCCGAAGCGTGATCGGCCCCGAGGTCGACATTGCACCGGGCGTCCAACTCGACCGATGCGTCGTGTGGCCAGGCACCCGAGTCACCCGCTCGGCGACCAACGCGGTCCTCGCGCCGAAGCACCGAATCGAGCTCAGCTGAGGGGAGAAGTGAGCGGTATTGCTCAAGTGTTCCTCTCCTAGATCGATGCCTGGTCGCCCTATTGCGCCAACTGCTAATCTGATCGTAGGTGCCGCGCTTTCGACTTCGATATGAGACTACACATCTCGAGCTGCCGCTCGGGGAGTTCTCCATCGGCCGTAGTTCGAGGTGAAGCTGTCCATTTCGGACGATGTGGCTTCTCGCAGACACGCCGTGCTTCACGTCGGGCCCACGGAGGTCTTTGTCGAGGACCTGAATAGCCGCAACGGCGTCGTGGTGAACGGCAGGGTCGTCCAGAATCAGTGCCGTTTGACGCACATGGACCACATCTACGTCGGCTCTCAAGAGCTTGTGCTCATCCGATGCGGCCAAGATGACGGATCAGCTGGAGACAGCTCCTCATGTCCTATGCATCGCCTGTGGAGCTGTGAACGGAGCGGCCAAGCGTCACTGCGGGGAGTGTGGCAAACGCCTGCTATCTAAGGCTGGAGACACATACAAAGACCCGCCTCCGCGCGGCTCGGATCCGCCAGCTACCTGGGACGACCCCGAGGAAACTGGCACTGCCAAGACTCGCGACGTCATCGGAGGAATCGCGGCCAAAGCAATCATCATGGGCCGATACGATGAGGCCGAGCGCATGTTGCTTCCGCATCTTTATGGCCTCCTCGAGCGCGCGTTGCGCCTGCAGCCTCTAAACAGCTCCGGACGACCCTGACACCGCGTTCGCCACCGCCGTTCAGCATGCGCTCGAGTTGGCGAAGGGGCTCCGCGAGCCGCGATGGATCGACTGGGTGTTTCAGATCCACATGGCCACAGGTCGCCTGATGAGCTCAGCAACCATCGAGGTGCTGCACGACCTCGTGCGCAGCCTGGAGTACAAACGGCGAGAATACGCAGCCCCATACTTCCAGGCGATCCAGAGCCAAGCACACGGCTACGAACCGGCCGAGCGTTTTCTTGCCCAACGCCTCGAGGGCCTCTCACAGGTCATCCTGGCGCGACGCTGAGAGCGCGATGCAACCAATTCAACTGAGACCCATCACCTTGGCGAGCACCACGGTGATGTTGTCCGGCCCGCCTGCTTCATTGGCGCTCTCGATGAGCCTGTTCGCCGCGGTCTGCAGGTCTTGATGGGACCCCACGATACGCTGGATCTCGGCGTCACTCACAGGGCCGCATAGTCCGTCACTGCAGAGCACGTAGATGTCGCCGATTTCTGGACGGTCCAGCACCGTGTCGACTTTGACGGTGGACTTCATCCCGAGTGCTCGAACGATGACGTTCTTCAGCGGGAAGCTTTCGATTTCCTCTTCGGAGAGTCGCTTCATCTTGATGTAGTCGTTCAATAGCGAGTGGTCGCTGGTGAGCTGCTCCATCTTGCCATCGCGGATTCGGTAGACGCGACTATCCCCGACGTGTCCGATCAGCACGCCGTCCTCGACGACGAGGATGCCGCAGACCGTCGTGCCCATGCTGTGCATGCGCGGGTCCTTTTGCGCGGCTTCGTGGATGCGCAGATTAGCGAGCTTGATGCCGGTGATCAGGCGGTTCTCTTCGTAGCCCCGCGCCTTGTCCATCTTGTACGGCCATGTTGCTTCTGCATCCGCGCTGGTAGCGCGAAAGAACTCGCGAAGGGTGTCGATGGCCATGCCGCTGGCGACTTCGCCCGAGGAGTGCCCGCCCATGCCATCGGCGACGACATACAGGTTGTCCTCGTCGGCCAGCATGAAGCTGTCCTCGTTGTGGGTGCGTTTCATCCCCACATGGGTGTCCCCAATGGCCAAGACCCGAGCCCGTGACATCGTCCCCTTCGAATCCCCCTGGATTATGAGATTAGCGACCCAGTGACGGCCAAGTCAACGAA
>Ga0265303_10002331_pt1 | contig 11727 bp, 9 predicted proteins | sample Helome_2_FD_192494 | JGI IMG/M metagenome (GOLD analysis project Ga0265303, IMG submission 192494) | Marine sediment microbial communities from subtidal zone of North Sea - Hel_20160317 (Illumina Assembly) | ecosystem: Environmental > Aquatic > Marine > Subtidal zone > Sediment ...
TGTGACGTTGGGGTGCAATCCGCCTGGCAATGACCGGTTCTGTCCCGATGCTGTCGTGAAACGTGACGCCATGGCATCGTTCCTCACCAGAGCACTCAACCTCACCCCCACCACCCCGCCCACCAGATGCGGGATCTTCCCAAGCGATGACGCCTGGAACACCCCGATCGATCATCTCCCAACGCACGTACGATCCGCCGACTACATCGCCTCGCTCGGAACCTCGCGAACCTTGCACCCGGATTTCGGGTCAGGGGAATGGCCACCCGGCTCCGGAAGTCCGATCGGTATCCCGTACATCGAGGTGCCTGAAGGAACCCCACCAGTGGCAATCGCCTACGACGCATACGGGTCAGAGTCCGACCCAGGGCCCTTCCCGATCCCACTCGACGCCCCAATCGAGGGTGGAGCGGGGGGAACGGGTGACCGACACGTGATCGTGGTCGATCGGTTCCGATGTGAGCTCTTCGAACTCTTCGATTCCCACCCGGGACCGGGTGCGTCGTGGACTGCGGCCTCCGGTGCCCGTTTCGACTTGACCTCGTCGGAACTCCGTCCCGACGGATGGACCTCTGCAGACGCCGCCGGGCTTCCCATCTTCCCCGGTCTCGTTCGGTACGACGAGGTCGCCTCGGGTGAGGTCACCCATGCGATCCGGTTCACGGCGGACCGGACGCAGAAGGCGTATGTGTGGCCAGCGCGCCACCACGCATCCTCCAACACCTCCACCAATCTGCCACCGATGGGGCAACGATTCCGACTGAAGACCAGCTTCGATACGTCCGGCTTCTCGCCTGAGGTGCGGGTGATCCTCACCGCGATGCAACGCTACGGCCTGATCCTCGCCGACAACGGAAGCTCCTGGTACATCTCGGGCGCACCAGACGATCGGTGGGACAACGACATGCTGCGCGAACTCAAGGACATCCCTGGGTCGGCATTCGAAGCAGTCGATGCGTCCTCGATGATGATCGACCCTGATTCAGGTAGGGCGAAGCAACCGTAGAAGGGTCGAAATCGCTTCGATACCGGGGACTTGTCCCTATTCGGGTTGACTCCCGCCGCATACAATGGAGTGGCAAGAGCCGCGTCTCTGGAGGTTCCGATATGGACTTCCGTCCAGTCGAGAAGCCAGGCTCCTTTGCGACCACGCCCAATCTGGATGACTACGCCTCGGCGCGCGCATCATTCGATTGGGACGAGGCCAGGGAGCATCTCGCACACCACCACGGTGGTCCGCTGAACATCGCCTACGAGGCGGTTGATCGGCATGCGGGGGGGCCACGCAGAAACCACGTTGGCCTGCGATGGATCGGGAAGAAGGGCAACGTTCGTGACTTCACCTTCGGCGACCTGGCCGAGGAGACGTCACGGTTCGCATCGGCGCTCCGCAGCATCGGGGTCGGGAAGGGCGATCGCGTATTTGTCCTCGCAAACAGGGTGCCGGAGCTCTACTTCGCTGCCCTCGGGACGGTGAAGAACGGGAGCGTGTTCGCTCCGTTGTTCTCGGCGTTCGGGCCAGAGCCGATCCACACCAGGATGAAACTGGGTGACGGCAAGGTCCTGGTAACGACGGATCGCCTCTACAAGCGGAAGGTCGCAGAGATTCGTGATCGTCTGCCCTCTCTTGAGCACGTAATCATCATCGCTGATCGAGACCGCCCGGAGATCCCAAAGACGATCCTGTTCGATGACCTCATGGCGCGAGGCGACCCCGCGACCCTGGCAATGGACATGGATGCTGAAGACATGGCGCTGCTGCATTTCACCAGCGGAACCACAGGTACTCCCAAGGGAGCTGTGCATGTGCACGGTGCTGTTGTGCATCATTGGGTATCTGCCCACTACGCACTCGACCTCCATGCAGACGACGTGTTCTGGTGCACGGCCGATCCAGGCTGGGTGACCGGGACGTCATACGGAATCATTGCCCCGTTCATCCATGGCGTCACGAACGTCGTGGACGAGGGAGAGTTCGACGCAGACCGTTGGTACAGGATCATCCAGGACAACGGCGTGACGGTCTGGTACACCGCCCCGACGGCAATCAGGATGCTGACGAAGTCTGGGACCGACATCGCAAACGAATATGACCTGTCGTCCCTGCGGTTCGTGGCGTCCGTCGGGGAACCGCTCAACCCTGAAGGCGTCGTGTGGGGGCTCGAAGCGTTCGGTATGCCGATCCACGACAACTGGTGGCAGACCGAGACCGGCGGGATCATGATCGCCAACTACCAGGCAGAGACCATCAGACCTGGATCGATGGGACGACCAGTGCCAGGCATCGAAGCTGCGGTCCTGGCGCTCGACGAGCGCGGCGAGATCATCGTGGGGGACAACGGCCATGTGGTGGTCGCCGAACCGTTCGTTGAGGGTGAACTCGCCGTGAGGGCAGGATGGCCGTCGATGTTCCGAGGCTATCTCGGGATGGATGACCGATACGAGCAGTGCTTCATCGATGGGTGGTATTGCACGGGTGACCGCGCCGAGGTGGACGATGCCGGGTACTTCTGGTTCATCGGTCGGGGGGACGATGTCATCAAGTCAGCAGGTCATCTCATTGGACCGTTCGAGGTCGAGTCCGCGCTCGTTGCACATCCGTCGGTTGCCGAGGCCGGAGTCATCGGCATCCCGGATGCCGTGATGGGTGAGGTTGTCAAGGCCTACGTCTCGCTCCATCCGGGCTATGAGTGGTCTGACGAACTCGAGCGCGAGTTGATCGGCTGGAGTCGCAGCCACCTCGGGCCATCGGTCGCTCCGCGATCGATCGTGTATCAGCAGGAGCTGCCGCATACGCGGTCGGGCAAGATCATGCGGCGGCTGCTCAAGGCGAGAGAGCTCGGCCTTCCCGAAGGCGACCTGTCCAGTCTCGACCAGAAAGATGAGGACGCACATGACTGACCGCGACCAGTCGCACGCACTCCTGCGCCAGATGCTCATGATCCGGCGGTTCGAGGAGAAGTGCGCCGAGTTGTACCAGGCTGAGAAGATCAGGGGTTTCCTGCACCTCTACATAGGGGAGGAGGCCGTCGCCGCGGGTGTGATATCTGCGCTCCAGCCCGACGACGCCGTGGTGGCGACGTACCGAGAACACGGCCACGCTCTCGCGCTTGGTGTCGACGCAGGCAGGATCATGGCCGAGATGTACGGCAACGTCGAAGGCGTCAGCATGGGTCGTGGCGGCTCGATGCACCTGTTCGACGCAGGCAAGAACCTCTACGGCGGCAATGCGATCGTCGGTGGTGGTCTCCCGCTTGCTGTCGGGTTCGGGCTCGCTGACCGGATGCAGGATCGGAACAACGTTACGGCTGTGTTCTTCGGCGAGGGCGCTGTCGCAGAGGGTGAGTTCCATGAGGCGATGAACCTTGCGGCGTTGTGGCATCTGCCGGTGCTGTTCTGCTGCGAGAACAACTTGTACGCAATGGGGACGGCCCTCGACCGGGCTCAGACGCAGACGCGGCTCACGCTGCGAGCCGCCTCGTACGAGATGCCTGCGTGGGAGGTCGACGGTATGGATGTCGAAGTCGTCGCCGAGGCGGCCGGGAATGCTGTGCAGTCGATCAGGGGTGGCGGAGGCCCACACTTCCTCGAATTGCGCACCTATCGGTTCCGGGCCCACTCGATGTTCGATCCTGAGCTGTACCGCGACAAGAGTGAGGTCGAGGAGTGGAAGCACAGCGATCCGATCGCTGCGTACCGGGCACGGCTCGAAGAGGCTGACCTGTTGGCCCCGGAGGAGTGGGATCAGATGGAGGCAGAGGTGATGGTGGAGGTCCGGGCGGCAGTCGACTTCGCTGAGGCTGGAACACTCGAGCCGATCGAGGACCTGAAACGGTTCGTCCACACGGAGGAGGTGGTGCGATGACTGTCATCGATTCGCGCGACGCAACGGTGACGCTCACCTATCGCGAGGCGGTTCGTGAGGCGATCCGCGACGCGATGCTTCAGGACGACCGCGTGTTCCTCATGGGGGAGGATGTGGGCCGATACGGCGGCTGCTACGCCGTTTCCAAGGGGCTCATCGACGAGTTTGGAGAAGAGCGGATCAGGGACACCCCGTTGTCCGAATCAGGATTCGTTGGCGCAGGAATTGGCGCTGCACTGGGTGGAATGCGGCCCATCGTCGAGGTGATGACGGTCAACTTCTCGCTTCTTGCCCTGGACCAGATCGTCAACACGGCAGCCCTGCTGCTGCACATGTCCGGAGGTCAGTTCAATGTCCCGATCGTGATCCGCATGGCAACCGGCGCTGGTCGCCAGCTCGCGGCGCAGCACTCCCACTCGCTCGAAGGTTGGTACGCACATGTGCCAGGGCTCAAGGTGGTGGCACCCGCCACCATCGAGGATGCAAGGTGGATGCTCTCTACCGCGCTCGCTGATCCCGATCCGGTGATCATGTTCGAGCACGCCGCGATGTACGGGATGAGCGGGGAGATGGCTGTCGATGCGGGTCCGGTCGACATCAACACGGCACGAGTGCGGCGGATTGGTGAGGACGTCACGATCGTCACACACGGGGGAAGCCTGTGGAAGTCGCTCGAAGCTGCCGACGCATTGGCCGGACGAGGGATATCGGCCGAGGTTCTGGATCTCCGCTCGCTTCGTCCGCTCGACACCGACGCCATCATCGGCTCCGTGGCCAAGACACACCGCCTCGTCGTTGTCGACGAGGGGTGGAAGACAGCCGGCTTGTCAGCCGAAATCGTTGCGTTGGTGACAGAGCACGCCATGTGGGAGCTCGATGCGCCAGTCAGGCGTGTGTGCGGGATCGAGGTCCCCATTCCGTACGCGAAACACCTCGAGGAGGCGTCGATCCCACAGGTTGAGGGCATCGTTGCAGCAGTGCACGACGTGGTGGGCTCATGAGCGAGTTCGTCCTTCCCTCCCTCGGGGCAGACATGGACGACGGTGCGCTCGTTTCGTGGCTCGTTGGGCCAGGTGATGCGGTGGAACGGGGCCAGATCGTCGCCGAGGTCGAGACCGACAAGGGCATCATCGAGGTCGAATGTTGGGACGATGTGGTCGTCGAGGAGCTGCTGGTGGAGGCTGGTGATACCCGACTTGCGGTGGGCACGCCGATCGCCAGGTTCCGCTCTGCCGACGAGTCCGGCTCCGCGGCACAGACCACGGTGCCGGACGAGACTCCTCAGCGCCAGGGAACGGTCGAAAAACCGGCAGCAGCCCAGCGGATCACCCCTCCGGTGAGGCATCTTGCCCATGAGTTGGGTGTTGATGTTGGCCGCGTTGGAGCGACAGGTCCAGGTGGATCGGTCACGAGGCTCGATGTCAAACGCGAGGTGACAGCAACGTCGGCTCCGCCCGGAAACGGCAGGGTCAAGGCCAGCCCTCTGGCGCGACGCATCGCTGCGGACGGCGGATTGGATCTGGCCCTGGCTGCTGCGTCACGCACCGATGGCCTGCTCGTTGCCGCGGACCTTGCTGGGCTGGCGAACGCCGCGCCTGGCACGAAGCCTCGAAGAGGCGGACAGCCAGGGGTCGACAAGAGTCAAGCCATGCGTAGCGCAATTGCGCGGTCGATGGAGCGATCCAAGCGAGAGATCCCGCACTACTACCTCGACATGAGGATGGACCTGCATCGGTCACTTTCGTGGCTGGAGGAGTTCAACGACGAACGGTCGATCGCTGATCGCATCCTTCCGGCTGCCCTTCTCCTGAAGGCCTCAGCGTTGGCCCTCACAGAGTTCGGCGATCTCAACGGCCACTGGGTCGATGGCGTCTTCCACCACAGTGAGATCGTCAACCTCGGTGTGGCCGTTTCGCTGCGTGGCGGAGGGCTGGTCGCACCGGCGATCCGCGATGCGGCGTCCCTGACACTCAGCGAGATGATGGAGGCCCTCACGGATCTCGTCGCGAGAGCCCGTGCCGGTCGGCTGCGAGGATCGGAGATGGCCGAACAGACCGTGACGGTCACGAACCTCGGTGACCGTGGCGTGGATCGGACGTTCCCCGTCATTGTGCCGCCGCAGGTGGCGATCATCGGATTCGGAAGGGTTGTCGATTCTCCCTTCGTTGTTGATGGTGAGCTGGAGGTGAGGCCCATCGTCCACACCACACTTGCGGCTGACCATCGCGTGACAGACGGCCACACTGGTGGACTGTTGTTGCTTGCCATCGATCGACTACTCCAGGAGCCACAGCAGCTATGACAACTGACGAAGCGAAGGCAACGATCTTCGAGGTACTTGACGGCATCGCTCCCGAGGTGGATGCGGCAACCGTGGAGCACGATGTCGAGCTGGATGAGCAGCTCGATCTCGACTCGATGGACTTCCTGAACTGGCTGATCGGCATCAGCAAGGCAACCGGCGTGGACATCCCCCAGCGAGATGCCTCCGAGTTCCTCACGATCGACGGCGCAGCCGCGTACGTCGTGAGCCACGCAGCGGCCTAGGCACCAGGGCGAGCAGCACCCTCTCTGCTCGTCACTGTGTTCGTCGCGTCTCTCCCGCAAGCGGGCGAGACGGTGTGGTGTTCGCTTCGCTCACCCCTTCTTCTGTCTCTCCCCTTTGGGGGAGAGACGCGGCGAGGCGGAGCCTCGGTGCAGAGAGGGGGACGTGGGATGGAGAGACGCGTCGGGGCGGAGCCTCGCGACAGAGAGGGGGACGTGAGATGGACAGACGCGGCGGGCTTCAGCCGGGTTGATACATCCGCTCGCCTGCCTGGATCGATTCGGCGATCCAGTTGCTGGCGGGAGGCAGGGGGCACACGAACTCGTCGTCGTAGACGCACCAAGGGTTGTGAGCCTCGTTGAAGTCGAGGAACGATCTTCCGTCATCCTCGGACTCCACCCTCACATAGCGCCCACCGGCGTAGGACTCGTCCCCGCAGGTCCCATCGCGGAATGGGACGAAGACGTCGCCGTCGCCGTCATCGAGCACGACGAGCACATAGGTCGAGCCGCCGATGGTCAACTGGGCGTTGCCAACCGTTGTGTAGGGGCTGTCCATGCCCGATGTGGAGGGGATGTCGATCCTTGACGGCTCCATCCGGTCGAGCGTGACCTGCACCCGCCAGGCGGCGTCGATCGGGAAGTAGTCGATGCCGACGAAGGCTTCCTGATCCCCCTCCGGGAGTGGTGATGCGTAGTGCTCCTTGAGGAACAGGTCACGCTCGAGGCGTGATGCCTCGATACCCGCCCCGTAGCTCATGCCAGCCCGTGGTCTGCTGCGAATGCTCTCAGGATGCCGGTGAGGTCTGGTTGGCCGATCTCCTCGAGGTCGTAGTACACACGCGTGTGTGGCTTGGAGATGTTGACGATTCTGCCGAGGTCGATCGGGGTCCCGATCACCACCGCATCGCAGTCCGTCGCGTTGATCGTCTCCTCCAGGTCACGGATCTGCTCATCGCCGTACCCCATGGCCGGCAGCAGCGTCCCGATCCGTGGGTACGTCTCGAAGGTTTCCACGATCTTCCCGACCGCATAGGGGCGAGGATCCACCAGCTCTGCAGCACCGTGCATTTCGGCGGCCACCGTTCCGGCGCCGATCGTCATGCCACCGTGGGTGAGGGTGGGACCGTCCTCGACCACGAGGACTCGCTTGCCCGTGATGATGTCGGGGTCGTCCACCTTCGGCGTCGAGTTTGCCTTCACCACCTGGGCGCCAGGATTGAGGGCCGCGACATTCGCCAGCACCGTCGCCACTCCCTCGGCTGGTGCACTGTCCATCTTGTTGACGATCACGACATCGGCGAGTCGCAGGTTCGTCTCCCCGGAGTAGTAACTCAGCTCGTGACCTGGCCGGTGAGGATCCACGAGGGTGAGGTACAGATCGCTGGAATAGAAGGAGAAGTCGTTGTTGCCGCCGTCCCACACGATCACGTCGCACCCATCGGGGTCGGTCTCGGCAGCTCGAACGATGGCTTCGTAGTCTGCGCCTGCATAGATGACGTTGCCGCGTACGACGTGGGGTTCGTACTCCTCCATCTCCTCGATGGTGCATTCATGCTTGGCGAGATCGGAGACCTTTGCGAAGCGCTGGACCTTCTGCAGGTTCAGGTCGCCGTACGGCATGGGGTGGCGGATGGCCACGGGTCGTAGTCCCAATTCGATGAGGACTTCGATCACCCTTCGGGTCGTTTGGCTCTTGCCAACCCCCGTTCGTACGGCGCACACCGAGATGACCGGTTTGCTCGAGGCGATCTGCGTGTCACCTGGACCCAGGAGGGTGTAGCTGGCTCCTGCAGCCTGGACGAGTGAGGCAAGGTGCATGACGTGGTCGTACGAGATGTCGCTGTACGAGAAAGCACATTCGTCGACCTCGAGTTCGGAGATGAGGTGCTTGAGGTCTTCCTCGGCATGAATCGGAATTCCGTCGGGGTAGAGGGGACCCGCAAGCCCGGATGGGTATCTGCGGCCTTCGATGTCTGGGATCTGGGCTGCCGTGAATGCAACGACGTTCGTGTCCGGATCGTTGCGGTATCGGGTGTTGAAGTTGTGAAAATCGCGACCCGCTGCCCCGATGATGATCACGTTTCGCTTCGCCATGAGACGCTCCGATGAATCGCCGCTCGTTCTCCTCGACGCTACCAGTACCGATTCCGAATGAAGCTGGGGCCGAAGTCCATTCGGCACGAATCGAGCCTGGACTCGTGGGAGCGCACAGCCTTATGCCGACGGCGGTCCGGGTAGGCTCGCCGCGTGACCGTCAGTAGCGGCGTCGGCCGTCCCGACACCAGATTCATCAACACCCCACGCGGAGCGATCGGCTATCAGGTCTTCGGGTCCGACGGCCCGGATCTGGTCTTCATCACCCACTGGCTTTCCAACGTCGACATGTATTGGGACGAGCCATCTGCAATCCGGTACTTTGATCGCCTGGCGTCCATCGGGCGTGTGATTCTCATCGACAAACTCTCAACCGGAGTCTCCGATTCACACGCGAGCAGCGTTGTTCCTCCCGTGGAGGAGAACATGGACGACGTGCGGGCGGTGCTCGCCGAGGTGGGTTCGACGTCTCCGGTGCTCATTGGGGATGCAGAGGGCGGGATGCTCGCAATGATGCTGGCGGCCACCTATCCCGATGAGTTTCCCCGACTGATCCTCATCAACTCGTACGCACGACTCAAGCGTACGGAGGGGTACGCCATCGGGGCTCCGGATGGGGCGATCGAGAACATGAAGCAGGCATGGCTTGCCCAGCACGGCTCCACCGGCGATGTGTTGTTTCTGACCGCTCCGTCCGTAGCTGACGATCTGCGATTCCGAGCGTGGTTCGTGCGCTTCCAGCGTGCGGCGCAGAAGCCGAGAGCGGCGGCGTATGCCGTCGATTGGATCGCGGGAACCGATGTGCGAGCCGCTCTTCCATCGATACAAGCGGACACACTCGTGATCCATCGGAAGGACGCCTTGTTCCATAGGGTCGAGTTTGGCCGCTACCTCGCCGAGCGCATTCGAGGCGCACGACTCGAAGTCATCGACGGAGCAGATACGCTCCCGTTCCACGCGGGCGATGTCGACCCCGTCCTTGACCTTGTCGAAGAGTTCGTGACAGGGAAGACCGGACTACGTGATTCGAGCCGTGCCCTGGCGACTGTGATGTTCACCGACATCGTGGGATCGACGGCCCGCGCTGCTTCCATGGGCGACGAGAAGTGGATGGATCTGCTCGACGACCATGACCGAATCATCCGCAAGAACCTCGAGAGGTTCAGGGGTGAAGAAGCAAAGATGACCGGCGATGGGGCCGTCGCAACCTTTGACGGACCACAGAGGGCGGTTCTGTGTGCACTCGCGATTCGAGAGGATCTCGCAGCGATCGGCCTCCCGATCCGAGCAGGCATCCACACCGGAGAGATCGAACGGCGCAGCGATGACCTCGGAGGGCTTGCCGTACACATTGCGGCACGGGTGATGGACGCAGCCGAGACTGGGGGGATCCTTGTATCGGGAACCGTCAAGGATCTCGCTGTGGGGTCGCCGATTGGTTTTCAAGCATGCGGTGATTACGACCTCAAGGGTGTGCCGGGATCGTGGAGCCTCTACGAGGTACGGGCGAGTTGAGTCCTGCTTCAGCAGATACGCGGGAGCTGCTCGCCGCTGAGCATGTCGACGACTCGGTTGCCTCCGATGCGGCTGGTGAGCAACACCCTGCCGTGGTGGTCGTCGACGACCTCGCCGATGATCGTCGCATCGGCACCGTGTGGGTGCGACCGCATGGTGGCGAGGACCTCGTCCGCCACCTCTGAGGTGACAATGCCGATGAGCTTGCCCTCGTTTGCCACATACAGAGGGTCGAATCCAAGAATCTCGCATGCGGCCAGCACTTGATCCTGCATCGGGATGGCAGTCTCGCGGAGGCGGATACCAAGGCCAGCTGCCTTTGCGATCTCATTGCTCGCGCTCGCCAAACCACCCCTCGTGGGATCCCTCAACACGTGGACGTCGTGGCCCCCGGCAGCGAGGATTGCCTCTACGAGCCCTCCCAGTGATGCCGAGTCCGACTCCAGCGCTGTCTCGAATTCCAGCCCCTCGCGAACTGACATAATCGCAATGCCGTGGTCTGCGATCGTGCCCGACACGATCACCTGATCGCCAACCGCGATACGTTCGGGTCTGATGTCAATGCCGTCAGGCACCATGCCAAATCCCGTGGTGTTGATGAAGATGCCGTCGCCCTTGCCGCGGTCGACAACCTTGGTGTCACCGGTTGCCACGGCCACACCTGCCTCGTCGGCTGCCGCCTTGATCGATGAGACGATGCGCCACAGGTCTTCCATCGGCAAGCCCTCCTCGATCACCATGCCCACCGTGATCGCCATCGGGCGAGCACCGCACATGGCGACGTCGTTCACCGTTCCGTGGACTGCGAGTGAACCGATATCGCCCCCAGGGAAGAACATCGGGCTGATGACGAAGGAATCGGTGGAAACGGCCATGCGTCCGGCATCGATCTCGATGACGGCACCGTCGTGGAGCGGATTCAGCCAGTCATTCGCGAACGTCGGCGCAAACATGCCCTCGATGAGCATCTGTGACAGGCTGCCGCCGCCACCATGAGCAAGCAGCACATTCGGGTAGTCGCTGATCGGGATGGGGCAGGCGCCGAGGCCATCGACATCAAGGGGGGTGTCGTCGCTCATCCCACCCTCCCGTACTGGAAGTATGCGGCACATGCGCCCTCGGTCGACACCATCGGCGCACCAAGCGGATGCTCTGGCGTGCACTCCTCGCCGAAGGCAGCACAATCGTTTGGCTTCTTCAGGCCGCGCATGATCTCGCCAGCGATGCAGATCTCGTTCTCCGGCGGTGCGATGGCCTCGACGTCGAACTTCTGTACCGCATCGAACGATTCGAACTGGGGCCGCAGGTTGTAGCCGCTCATCGGGATGGTGCCGATGCCGCGCCACGGCCTGTCGACGGTGGTGAAGACCTCACTGAGCAGTTGTTGTGCAGGTGCGTTGCCCTCGAGAGTCACGGCCCTCGTATATTGGTTCTCGACGCCGTACCTGCCCTCTTCGAGTGCCTTGACGGTCATGTAGGTGCCTTGGAGCAGGTCGAGCGGTTCGAATCCGGTCACCACAATGGGTGTGTGGTACTTCTCAGCGATGGGGCCGTACTCCCAATACCCCATCACGGCGCATACATGACCCGCGGCAAGGAATCCCTGCACCCGGTTGTCGCCTGCACCGAGGATCGCCTCCATTGCAGGAGGTACGAGTACGTGGGAGGAGAGGATCGAGAAGTTGTCGAGTCCGAGCATTTGTGCC
>Ga0265303_10002332_pt1 | contig 11725 bp, 7 predicted proteins | sample Helome_2_FD_192494 | JGI IMG/M metagenome (GOLD analysis project Ga0265303, IMG submission 192494) | Marine sediment microbial communities from subtidal zone of North Sea - Hel_20160317 (Illumina Assembly) | ecosystem: Environmental > Aquatic > Marine > Subtidal zone > Sediment ...
GCTGCGGCGCCGGCAATCGCCTCGCATTCATCGGCACGGCATTTCACGCCCGGGTTCGAACGCAATATGGACGATGACATGATAGTGGCACTGGCTGAGAACGGTGGCGTCATCCAGATCAATTTTGGCTCGACGTTTGTCAGCCAGAAGTCCCGTGATTACGGTGACGCTCGTATGAAAGCTGGCAAGCAATATCTTGCTGAGCACCCTGAACTCACCGAGTCTTTCCTGTATCGGGATTACGGCACCATTTACGAAGAAGAACACGGTCCAATGCCATTCGCGTCGCTAGACGATGTGCTGGATCACTTCGACCACGTAGTCAAGCTGACCAGCATCGACCACGTGGGCATCGGTTCAGATTACGACGGCGTTGGTGACTCGCTGCCGAACGGGCTCAAGGATGTGTCCCAGTACCCGAATCTCATCGAAGGCCTCCTGAAACGAGGCTACACCGAAGAAGATATCCGCAAAATTCTCGGTGAGAACGTTCTGCGAGTATGGGCGGAAGTCGAGGCTTACGCCGCCACAACGTCGAGCAGTACGTAGCGCAATAACACTTCGTAACTGGTGCGATCGAGCTTCATCCCGTCAGGGAGCTCGAGGGTGTGGATGTGCGTACCCGACTCGTCGCGCATTTCGAGGTAGTGTTTCCCCTCGTCACGATAGACCAGGTACTTCACACCCCGGTGCTGGTCGTATTTCAACAAAACGACGCTGTCAGTCCAGTCCTGGATCGTCGCTCTTGCCATGTCTATCTCCGTTTTACTGTATGACGTAAGTCACGCCGAAAATCGGCTCTTAGAAATAACATTGCAAACGTTGTGCCATCTTTTTCACCTCGGGACGATCCTGCTCTATTTCTTTATTTTCAATTACTTATGGGAATTACCTCGCAAGATCGAACGCGGCCGATGCACATTCCTTGTCAGTTTTTGACCCGTCTGTCGTGCGATTTGCGACACGTGTTTTACATAAATTGAGCTGCCTAGAGCGGCCAGAAAGTAATCAGTGCAGGGACAGACACAACGACGATAAGGATCTCGAGAGGCAATCCCATGCGCCAGTAATCCCCGAAGCGATAGCCCCCGGGACCCATAATCAGCGTGTTGTTCTTGTGGCCTATGGGTGTAAGGAATGCGCAGGACGCTGCAACCGCCACACCCATCAGGAACGGGTCGGGACTGACGTCAAGTCGCGATGCGATTTCGACGGCGATCGGCGCGGCGATCACCGCTGTCGCAGTGTTGTTCATCACATCCGACAACGTCATGGTAACGATGACCAACAGGGTAAGAACCACGACCGGAGAGAAGCCAGCCGACAGGTCCACAATGCCGCCGGCTATCAACGTAGTGCCGCCGGTGGACTGCAGTGCGCCGCCGATCGGAATCATCGACCCCAGAAGCACGATAACCGGCCATTCAACCGACGTGTATACGTCGCGGATCGGAACGATATTGAGAAACACGTACAGCGCTGCAACACAGCCGAGCGCTACGGGCAGGTAGACCAGGCCAAAGCTGGCGACAGCGATCGCGCTGGCAAAGGCCCCTACTGCGATCCAGGCCTTGTCACGCTGTATGACGCTGTGGCCGCGATCCGCAAGCGGCAACAGGCTAAGACGGCCCGTAATATCTGCCAGGCGATCCTCGGCGCCCAGCAGAAGCAGGATATCGCCTGGCTGCAGAATCAGCGCCCTGATCTTGTCCTGAAACCTCTGCCCCTGGCGTGACACGCCGACAAGCGCAACGCGATAGCGATATAGCAGGCGAACCGACATCGCCGAACGGCCAGCAAGCCGCGACGATTCCTGTACCACGACTTCCTGCAGCACCAGGTCATCGTCACCGAGTTTTCCTTCGCCTCGGCCTACATACTCAAGCTTCAAGGCGCCCAGCGCTTCTTCGAGACTGTCGGGACTTGCCTCGAGAATCAGTATGTCGTCCACCTGGATCTCCGCAACTCGCGCCAAACCCGGAAGGCGGCGGCCACGACGTATCAGTCCAATAATCTGCACGTCCGATTTTTCCGCATCGGCATCCAACTCGCGCACGCGTTTACCAATGACTGTTGAGCCTTCAGGCACGCGTACTTCAACAATATAGTCCGCAAGCTCGAACAGCTCTTTTCCTGCGTCACTGGATTGCCGCTCGCGCGGTAGCAATCGCCAGCCGATCAATGCGACATAGACAACACCAATGACCGCACAGGTAAGCCCGACCGGCGCGAAATCAAACATCCCGTAGGATGCGCCTAACGCCTCCCCCCGGAACTCGGCGACAACGATATTGGGTGGCGTACCGATCATGGTGATCATGCCGCCGAGAATCGAGGCGAAAGACAGTGGCATCAACGACAACGAAGGGCTGCGCCCCGCCTTCTTGGCAGCCTGCATGTCGACGGGCATGAGCAAGGCGAGCGCGGCGACGTTGTTCATGATTGCAGAAAGAACCGCTGCAAATCCGGACATGATAGTAATGTGCGTCGCGAGTTTGCGAGAGCCATCGACGATATGACGGGCGATAAGCTCAATCGCACCGGAGTTTGATAGCCCGCGGCTTACGATTAATACGAGCGCAATGATGATGGTCGCCGGGTGACCGAATCCCGAAAACGCCAGCTCCTTGGGAACGATCCCGGTAAGCAGCGCAACCAGCAGCGCAACAAACGCCACCAGGTCGTAGCGCCAGCGTCCCCAGACCAGGAATACGAATACAAAAAACAGCAATCCGAATAATGTCGCCTGTTCCTGAGTCACTGCTACCTCCGTCTTCCCTGCAATCGCTGGTAGATTAGCACTCTGAGACACTGGTGGTGATATGGCACTAATCGTAATTGGCTTCGTGATCCTCGTGATCGTGTTCGGACCGGGTATCTGGGTGCAGAGAGTCCTGGACCGCTACAGCGTGCCGGCCGACCGTTACTCAGGCACCGGTGGCCAGCTCGCCAGGCATCTCCTCGACAAGCGCGGCCTGCAGGCAGTGGGGGTCGAGGAAACAGAGCAGGGAGACCACTACGATCCCGAAGCAAAAATGGTGCGCCTGACCAGGGACAAATACGAAGGGCAGTCACTGACCGCTATTACGGTTGCGGCACATGAGGTGGGCCACGCAATCCAGGATCACGAAGGCTATGCACCACTGCACATGCGGACCCGCCTGGTGAAGGCTACGCGTGGGATCGAAAAACTGGGCGCGGGCGTCCTGGTCGTGTCGCCGTTTCTGGGAGCCATCACACGCGCACCCCAAATCGGGTTGCTGACACTCGCAGCCGGTCTGGTCACTCTGGGTATTGCCGCCCTGGTTCATTTCATCACGCTGCCCACCGAGTTCAACGCCAGTTTTGCGCGCGCCCTGCCCCTGCTCGATGAGCATCGTGTCCTCCGGAAAGGAGACCGTTTGCATGCCCACAAACTCCTCACTGCAGCGGCACTGACATATGTTTCCGCGTCTCTCATGAGCCTGCTGAACATAGCCCGCTGGATAGCCATCCTCCGCAGGTAGGCTAACTATCTGATTTTAAATAGAAATCCAGCACCCCTACGCCCCTCTTGAAAGCGACCCGGAAATGGGCTGGTTTAGGGCGCTTTGCACTGCTATTATCCGCGCCCGAAAGCCTGTCCTGACCCGAATGCAGCGCCGCACTGGCTGCCTGGGGAGCACCTGAGGGATAGGCATGGATTACGTGCACCCACCTCGATCGATTTGTCGGGTTCTCGCTTTACAAGGCTTTGAGAGCCGATGCGTCGTGCGAACAGGTCGGTGCCAGAAAGAGACTAATAGAGCTGAAGCAGTGAAATGAAAGACCTTAGCATTTACAGAAACATAGGAATCTTTGCCCACGTTGACGCGGGCAAAACCACGACCACTGAGCGAATCCTCAAGCTCACCGGCAAAATTCATAAGACGGGCGAAGTTCACGATGGCGAAGCCACGACGGACTTTATGGACCAGGAGCAGGAGCGCGGTATTACGATTCAGTCGGCCGCGACGAGTTGCGAATGGAACGGCCACCGCATGAACATCATCGATACACCCGGACACGTTGACTTCACGATCGAGGTATATCGTTCGCTGAAGGTGCTCGACGGTGGCGTGGGCGTGTTCTGTGGCTCGGGCGGTGTGGAACCGCAGTCCGAGACGAACTGGCGCTATGCCAACGAGTCGGAAGTTGCACGCATCATCTTCGTCAACAAGCTGGATCGCATCGGCGCAGATTTCTACAGCGTGGTGAAGCAGATTAAGGAAGTGCTGGCCGCGAATCCGTTGGTCATGGTGCTGCCGATCGGTGTCGAGGACAACTTCGTTGGCATCGTCGATCTGCTGACTCGCAAGGCATGGGTCTGGTCCGATCCAAATGACCCGGCATCTTACGAGATCAAGGATGTGCCAGAAGACATGCAGGACCTCGTGGAGGAATGGCGTGAGAAGCTTATCGAGACGGCTGTCGAGCAGGACGACGACATACTCGAGCAGTACCTCGAAGGAAACGAGCCATCGATAGATGATCTGAAGAAGTGCATTCGCCAGGGTACGATCTCCCTGGACTTCTTCCCGACCTTCTGTGGTTCTGCCTTTAAGAACAAGGGTGTACAGAATGTTCTTAATGCAGTTGTTGATTACCTGCCGAACCCGACAGAGGTTAAGCCGCAGCCGGAGATGGACATTGACGGCAACGAATCGGGCAAAGTCGCCACGGTGGACCCGGAAGGTCCGCTGCGTGCGCTGGCATTCAAGATCATGGACGACCGCTACGGCGCCCTGACCTTCACGCGTATCTACTCAGGTTCGTTGCGCAAGGGTGACAGCGTCCTGAACACATTTACGGGCAAGACTGAGCGTATTGGCCGTATTGTCGAGATGCATGCGGATTCGCGTGAAGAGCTTGAGACTGCCCAGGCAGGCGATATCGTCGCCCTCCTCGGCATGAAGAACACGCGCACGGGCCATACGCTGGCGGATCCGAAGAACCCGGCAACGCTAGAGCCGATGGTATTCCCGGATCCTGTGATCTCGGTCGCTATTTCGCCGAAAGACAAGGCCGGTACCGAGAAGATGGGCGTCGCACTGAACAAAATGGTTCAGGAAGACCCCTCCTTCCAGGTCGCCACCGACGAAGACTCGGGCGAGACATTGATTAAGGGTATGGGCGAACTGCACCTCGATATCAAGGTCGACATTCTGCGCCGCACACACCACGTCGATGTCGAAATGGGTAAGCCACAGGTTGCCTATCGCGAGACGATTACGCGGAAAATCGAAGACTCGTACACTCACAAGAAGCAATCGGGTGGTTCTGGCCAGTACGGCAAGATCGAGTACCAGATTGAGCCAGCTGAGACGAACGTTGGTTACGAGTTCGAATCGAAAGTCACGGGCGGTAACGTACCGCGCGAATACTGGAGTGCGATCGAGAAAGCGTTCGCGAGTTGCATGGGCGAAGGCACGTTGGCCGGCTACCCTCTGCTCGACGTCAAGTTCACGCTGCTCGATGGTGGCTTCCACGCAGTGGATTCCTCGGCGCTCGCGTTTGAGATTGCAACCAAGGCCGCGTATCGCCAGTCGATACCCAAGGCTGGTGTGCAGTTGCTCGAGCCGATCATGAAGGTCGACGTGTTCACACCGGATGACAACGTGGGCGACGTCATTGGCGACCTTAATCGTCGTCGCGGCATGATTAAGTCGCAGGATGCCGGTGCAACCGGTGTTCGCGTGAAGGCGGATGCGCCGCTGGCCGAGATGTTTGGTTACATCGGCCACTTGCGGACGCTGACCTCGGGTCGTGGCCAGTTCTCGATGGAATTCTCACATTACGCAGCAACGCCTGTGAATGTGGCTGAGGAAGTCATCAAGGAAGCGCAGGAGCGTAAAGCCAACAAGTAAGGGGCTCCCTCCCGACCGAATCAAACCCTCGCAGGCTACGCTTGCGAGGGTTTTTTCTTGCCCGTAACAACCGCGTCGTAGCTGAAGAAGGCGACGGCGGCCCAGATGAAGCCAAAGCAGACCATATGGGCAGAAGTAAGCTGCTCACCGTAGTACAGCCCGGTGAAAAATTGCAGGGTCGGCGCGAGGAACTGCATGAAACCGATTGTCGTCAGCTTGAGGCGTTTGGCCGAAATCGCGAATAACAACAACGGAATCACTGTAATCGGCCCGGCCATCATCAGAAGCAGCGATTGCCCCGTATCACCCACCCCGAATGATGCTTCCTGTCCGGCAATGAGTATCAGGAGCCAAACCATCGCAAATGGAAACAACAGTGTTGTCTCAACGAACAGGCCTGGCATCGCACCAATCGCAACCTGTTTGCGAATCACGCCATAGGCCGTAAACAGCGCCGCAAGAGATAGCGCGACCCAGGGAAAGATGCCGCCACTGATGGTCAGGTAACACACACCGACAAAAGCCAGCGCGACAGCGGCCTTCTGTAGCCTGCGCAGACGTTCACCCAGCAGCACCACGCCAATGGCTACGTACATCAGTGGATTAATGTAGTAGCCAAGACTCGATTCGAAGATTCGCTCGTTTTGTACCGCCCAGATGTAGATCAGCCAGTTAATCGATATGCATAGCGCCGCTAGTGCAAGCCAGGCGAGCATTGACCGATCGAGGAATGCCGATCGTACCTCCCGCCATTGCTTCCGGGCGAAAATAATCAGTGCGCCGAAAGGCACGGCCCATACCACGCGGTGCACGAGTACCTCGGTCGGAGCGACTGTGTCTATCCACTTGAAGTACACCGGGAATATGCCCCACAGCGTGTACGCAATCAGGCCAAGCATGACGCCAGTGCGAACCGCCGCAGCCTCATCAGTCGGGTCGTGCATAAGGAGTTTACATTCCGTCGGTGTGAGACATCGGGTCGCTATCCGGACGATTCTGCAACCAGTTCTTCCATTTTCGCATGCGCGCAAAGCTGTCGAGCTGCAAAAGAAAGAGACACGGAATCAGGAACAACGTAATGACAGTGGCAAACAAGATTCCGAAGCTCAGTGAAATGGCCATCGGAATAACGGTCTGTGCCTGCAAACTGCCCTCAGTGAGAATCGGCATCAAACCTGCAGCAGTGGTTACGGATGTCAGTACGATCGCACGGAAACGCTGGGTCCCGGAATCAATGACCGCCTGTTTCACTGGCACCCCACTTTCTCGCGCCTTGTTCACGAAATCGATCATGATCAAGCTGTCATTAACCACCACGCCTGCCAGCGCGACCAGGCCAAACAGCGAAAACATGCTGACGGATACGCCCATGACGATGTGACCGATGACGGCACCAATAATGCCAAACGGAATCACCGACATGATGATTAGCGGCTGGCTGTAAGAGCGCAGCGGAATAGCGATCAGCGCATAGATGAGGAATAACGCGGCAATTGATGCGACTGACAGGTTTCTGATCAGATTCACCTGTTCCTGGCTGGCGCCCTCAAGACCGTACGATACGCCCGGGTAGCGGGATAACAGCTCGGGTATGAACTCCTCCGAAATGGTCTTTACAATCTCAGCCGACTCGACGACTTCGCTGTCAATATCGGCGGAGACCGTTATGTTCCGTTTGCGGTTCAGTCGGGAAATGCTCGAGAAGCTGCTGCCGAATGACATATCGGCAACCGACTCAAACGGAACTTCGTCGCCATTTGGCGTCCGGATGCGCATGTTCTCAAGGTCTGCGACGGAGCGACGTTCAGCAGGCGGGTATCGGACCATAACCTTGAGCTCGTCCTGTCCACGTTGTATCCGTTGCGCCTCTTCGCCATAAAATGCCTGGCGGACCTGTCGACCGAGCGCGGACATGGTCAGACCCAGCGCCTCAGCTTCCGGCTTGATACGCAGGCGAATCTCATCACCACCGGTATCAAACGTATTGCGAATGTCAAAGACGCCCACGTACTCGGCGAGTTTTTCCTCGAGCTCCGCCGCAGCCTGATCAAGGCCTTCGTAGCTGGCGCCACTGAGGCGGAAACTCAGCGGTGGACCGCCTCCAAGATGATTCGCATCGTTGAAGTCCAGTTCCTTCACCCCCGCGAATTCGCCGATCCGCTCCCGCCATCTCTTGCTGATCACGTCGCCATTGAAAGGTCGGTCTTCCGACTGCGGCATTTCAACAAACATGATTGCGCCGGTCTCACCCTGCGTGAACGCGCCGACATGTCGAATCATGGGCAGGGAATCCGGATGCTCCGCGACGTATTCCTCATTCATCGCAAGAATCTCGTTTTCGAGCCTGCTCAGGACACGATCGCGCTCGCTCGGCGCCGATCCAGCCTGCATCTCCAGGTTGACCTGGATGAAATCGCTGGGCTGTTCCGGGAATATCTCGAACTTGACGAACCCACTCATAAGAGAGCCGATGGTCACGATCAACATCGCGAGAAATAGGGCCGTTGTAAGGCCACGATTATCGATCGCACGTTCTACCCAGGGTCGATACCCATTCTCGATGAGCCGTTCAAGCCCATGTTGAATGTGGCGCTGGATCTTCAGGAAGAACCGTGGAATTTTCTCGAAGGTACCGATCGGGCGCTGCGGTCGAAACAGGTCGTCCTCGTCAACCGGCTCGAGATTGGCGTGCACCAGATGTGCCGGCAGGATCAGTTTCGACTCTACCAGTGAGAACATCAGGCAAAGTACGACGACCACCGATATTGCTTCGAAGAACGGACCCGCTATTCCACCAATAAAAAGCAGTGGCGCGAATGCTGCAATGGTCGTGAGAACACCAAACGTCGCAGGCACAGCGACGCGATGCGCTCCGCGAATCACGTTGTCGAGCGTGTGCCCGTCGCTGCGTATCTTCGTGTAAATGCTTTCGCCAATAATGATGGCGTCATCGACGACAATGCCGAGCACCACAATAAAGCCAAACAGACTCATCATGTTTATTGTGACCGGCCAGGGGCCGTGAGGCATGAGCCACATTGTGCCAAGGAATGTAATCGGTATGCCGACGACCACCCACATGGCAATCCGCATACGCAGGAACATCGACAGGACGATGAATACCAGCAAGGCGCCCTGCCACATGTTCTTGCTCATCATCTGGAGGCGCCCCTTCAGGTAATGAGAACGGTCGACCCAGATGTCCATGTTCACACCATCTGGCAGCCTGCCCGATTTTTCGGCCATGTATTCTTTTACTGCAGCGGCAGTCGTTAGTTCGTTCTGCTCCCCGCTTGCAAGCACACGCAACGTGGCGGTGCGATTGCCGTCGAAACGTCCATAGCTATTCGTCTCGACGAAACCATCGGTAATCGTCGCAATATCATCCAAAGTGAGACGAGTACCATCAGGGAAGGTGCGCAAAACAATCGAAGCGAATTCATTGCCGCGATATACCTGCCCTTCGGTGCGCAATAGAATATCGCCTCCATCCGACTTGATGGTGCCGCCGGGCATGTCGACGGATGAGTTCCTAATCGCCTGTGATATTTCGCTCATCGTCAGTCCGTATTGACGCAGTGTGCCTTCGGACACTTCAATACTGATTTCGTATGACCGGTCACCGAGGAACTGCACGGCCGACACGGCAGGAAGCTGCATCAGTTCGTCACGAACTTCCTGCGCGATTCGCTTTCGAGAAAACTCGTCCAGCGCCCCGTGGATGGCGACAAAGACGACGTGAATCGGGATTTCTTCCTTGAAAATTACAGGCTTTTCAGTAAGCCCGGGAAATGTGGAAATCGCATCAATGCGGGTCTTGATCTCGCTGAGTACCTCGTTGATGTCAGTATCGGCCGAGACCTCCGCGACGACAGAACCCATTCCCTCGCGCGCATTGCCGGTCAGCTTCTTGATGCCCTTTACGTCCTGGATCGCCTCTTCGATTTTGACGACAACGCCTTCCTCGACTTCTTGAGGTGCCGCCCCCAGGTAGGGGACCTGCACGCGGATTGTGTTGAGTTCGAAATCGGGGGTCGTCTGTTTTCGGATCGTGAATACAGAGATCAATCCGGCGACGATAATGAACAGCATCAGTAGGTTTGCCGCAACATTATTCGCGGCAAACCATGCGATAAGGCCCTTCTCGTTCGTCACACCGGGCCGGTTCTTCATCCGTCGTCTTCAGTTTCTGTCGGTGCGACGCTGGCCGTGCTCTCGGCATCAGCGTCGGCATCGGTTCTTACCGTCATGCCGTTGATCGGCGCCTCAAGCGCAGAGACGACGATGGTTTCTCCGACCTCCGCGCCTGCGCCAATGTAGGAATACTCCGAATTGGATCGAACGATATCGACGCCACGAATTTCGATCCTGCCGTCATCATCTACAAACAACAGTTCATTGGAGCCCCGAATGACGCCACGCGGTACCCGAATAATATTCTCCGCTCTGGAACCTTCGATCTCTGCACCCACGAAGGTGCCAACGGGCAGTGATGCACCCTCGCTGTGACGCCTGTAAGGGTCCGCGATGCGTGCGACAGCGTAAGTCACACGGCTTTTCTCATCGACGACGCCTTCGCTGCGGACGATTTGGGCGTCCCACTGGACGGATCGACCCTTCTGAATCGCTGAGAGGCTCACAGCGGGCCCTTTACCATCGCCTGCGGCCGTCATCTCGCCGGCATCCGGCAAATCGACGAATGCCAGGTCGGAATCTGTAAGCGGGAGGCGCACTTCCGCGGAATCTGTGGCAAACACAACGCCCAGTCGAGTCCCCAGACCGACGAACTGCCCCAGATCCGTGTCCTTTGCTCTGACCATGCCTTCGTACGGGAGGCGGATGTAGGTGTGTTCGAGATTTCGTTTCGCCCGGACCTGCTCTGCCTCGGCGGTCGCCAGCGCTGCCGCTGCCGAAGCCAGTTCGGCTTCCGCTCGGTAGCCCTGGCTTCGTAACTTCTTTGCACCGTCGTGCTCAATCTGGCGCTGTTTCACCAGCGCCTCAGCCTGCTTCACCGCGACCTCATACGTCGTCGGGTCGATTCGCATGAGCACCTCGTTGCGCTCAAACACGCCACCGGGGATGAACTTAGGCGAAATATTCGTGATCTTCCCCGATACTTCAGCGCTTAGCTGGGTTTCGGTCCGCGGCAAGACAGTGCCCTGGCTGGTAACGGTGAAATTAGCGGTCATCATTTCGAGAACAAACACATCGACCAATGGATCGAGATCGAGCGATTCTTTCTTCGGCGGTTCGGGCTTCAGCTGCATCATCAGGGTGGCTACTGCGGCTGCAGACGCAATAATGATAAAAATCCATAACTTACGCATGAAAACTGATGACTCCAGTTTGCCCGGGCGGAAACGTGAATGACGGCGTATTCTGCCGCCTTTTGACCTCAAATTCAGAGGTTTATTCCAATTTTCCAGGCGGAACCGGATAGTGCCGGAAAAGTCCTCGAGGCCCAAATTTGTGACATAACTCCATGAAAAAGAACCCGGCACCCCACAAACTGGCTTCCTGCCAAGGCTGTAACCGGTTTATAGCCATTATTTTGCCAACCGGACCGTTATGTACGAACAACATTTTGGACTGAAGAAGCGCCCGTTCCTGGCCAAGGCTACAGGACCTGCCGTATTTGTCGGACCGCAGACCGCGAACACGATGGCAGGCCTGAAGAAGGGCCTGATGTCTCAGGACGCCGTGATTACGGTATCCGGTCCGGCCGGGTCGGGAAAGACAACCCTGGTTGCACGGGCAATGGACGCACTATCCGGCTCTCACAAGACTCTGCGCATCGGACGTATGCAGCTTGAAGGAACCGATGCGCTCGAATTTCTGCT
>Ga0265303_10002333_pt1 | contig 11723 bp, 12 predicted proteins | sample Helome_2_FD_192494 | JGI IMG/M metagenome (GOLD analysis project Ga0265303, IMG submission 192494) | Marine sediment microbial communities from subtidal zone of North Sea - Hel_20160317 (Illumina Assembly) | ecosystem: Environmental > Aquatic > Marine > Subtidal zone > Sediment ...
TGGGAAAGGGCGTCGACGGTGCTGTGTTGATGATGTCGCCATTCGTCAATGTCGAGTACGACGGAGTCAGTTCAACGATGACAGGCGAACTAACCGTCGACGGTATTCGTGCCCGGGTCAACGGTTTCAGAGACGAAATCTATATTGAGCGCCTCGGTATCGATACGCCGAGCTATTTCTCGCTTCTCAACCTCACCGACGTTGCGCAAAACGCGCACAGCCCCGATGACATCGTCCCTGACTACTTCGGGTTTATCGCCGAAGGCGTACGAATGAAAGTCGACGCCGACTACTACAAGAAACTGCACAACGAGATTATGAAGCACGTGCAGGCGAACGACAGCGAAGAGCCAGCGGCGGCGTGTACCGGCAAGTACGGCTTTTCTCCGGAGGTGCTCGCGCGACTCGGTTACGCCGAACAGGTCGTGTCGGTTTCCGCACACTTCCGTCGCGGCGAAGCAGACTACTCGGTTTCCATGACTTCGTCGGTCGAAGACATGTGGGACATCGATGCCGAGCTCACGCTGGCCGGTGATATGGTCAGTGAGATGTTGAAAGGACCGCGCTATCGCCCTCGTATGAGCGCCATGCGCATCGAGTATGTCGATAAGTCGCTGAATAGTCGCGTGGCGGATTATTGCGGTCGCCTGGGCTTGTCGGAGGACGAAATTATCGTGGCGCAGCTGGACAAGTTGCAGCATTTCGGCAAGGAGAACGGCATCGAGTTCGACGACTACGTTGTCGAGCCGTATACCGAGTTTCTCAAGGGCAAGACGACAATCGTAGTAACGGCGGACCCGACCGAGCCCGTCTCGTTCAGCCAGATCGGCCTGTACAAGCCCAGCGACGTGCCCGCGCTGCTCGACTTGTCTGCGGAGGCGTTTTAGCCAACACTCGGTAGCATGAAACGACTGCTTGTGTTGGCAGCACTGGGTGCCTCCGCGCTCAGCGCGGCCGATGACACCTATATCCAGATTCTCGGCATCGCACAGGATGCCGGCTACCCGCAGGCCAACTGCTACGCACCGCATTGCATGCGCGCGTGGCAGGACCCGCCCGCCAGGCGCCTTGCGAGCTCAATTGCCGTCGTCGACGAAGCGTCCCGCAGCAAGTTCCTTTTCGATGCGACGCCCGATATTCGTGAACAGCTCTACAACCTGCATCGTTCTGCCCCCGATGGCGAATACGCGCTCAACGGCATATTCCTGACGCATGCGCATATCGGGCATTACACGGGACTCATGCATCTCGGTCACGAGGCCAGCAGCACAAAACTCGTGCCCGTCTATGCGATGCCGCGCATGCATGAGTTCCTGTCGACGAATGGCCCGTGGGACCAGCTGGTTCGCTACGAAAACATCCGCCTGGAGGCGCTTGCCGATACGCAGACGGTCACGCTCACCGAAACGCTCAGCGTGACGCCATTTCTCGTACCGCATCGCAAGGAATACTCGGAGACCGTCGGTTATCGCATCGACGGCCCGACCAGGTCGGCTGTGTTCATTCCGGATATCGACAAGTGGGACCGCTGGGAAACGGATATCCGCAGCATCGTCCGATCGGTTGACTATGCGCTCGTAGACGCCACGTTTTTTGCGGACGGCGAGTTGCCCGGCCGGGACATGAGCAAGATCCTGCACCCGTTCGTCGCCGAGACCATGACGCTACTCGAAGATCTGTCGCGCGAAGAAAAATCCCGCGTGATCTTCATCCACCTGAATCACACGAATCCGTTGCTGATTGAAGGCAGCCCGCAGCAGGCCGAGGTTGAGGCGCGCGGTTTCCGGTTTGCGCGCGAGGGAATGCGCCTCGCGCTGTAACTGCCTTTTGTGTGTATGAGAAAAAGGAGATAAGGGAACACTCTGCTTGATCGCCCAACTGGCGATTAAGCAGAATGTCCCCTTAAATTGTCCTTTCGATTACCGTCTAGTTTGTGGCTTCGTCGATCGCTTTTTCGACCTCGTCGGCCTTTTCTTTCAGCATGTCTTCGACGCCTTCCGCATCGTCCATGGCATCCTGCATGGCGCCAGCGGCTTCTTCCATGGCGCCTTCGGCCGCGTCTTGCGCCTCGTCGACCATCTCTCCTGCCGTATCAGCCGAGTCTTCCATGGCATCACCAGCCGATTCCATTGCGTCGCCCGCTGACTCCATGGCATCACTTGCCGCTTCCTGAGCCGTATCCGCCGCTTCTTCAGCCGACCCGCCCGAGTCGCCGCCACCACAGGCAAACAGTGCCAGGCTTGTTAACAAAATCAGTAAATACTTCATGCTTTCCTCCCAGATCCGATTCATTCGGATATCTTCGTTATAAAATATTTCAGGTACTCGTTAATTTCTTCAATATTTTCGGTCAATCGATGGTCGCCGTCGACCAGATGAAGAGTCGCGCTACAATCGCGCGCGAAACGAATACTGTTTCGTGCGGGCACAATATCATCATGCCAGCCATGCACAAGACATACGGGCAAATTTGGTGGTGGCGGTGTCAGTTCCTCGTAGCCTTCCATGAAATAAGCCGGCGCCAGCACGAACAGTCCCGCAGCACCCACAGACTCCGCAGCAGCCGTTGCCACGTGTCCACCCATGCTCGAGCCGACCAGAACGAGGCGGTCATTAATGTCGGCGCATTCTAGCTTGAGCTTGTCTACCCGTTCAGCAGGATCCGCAATGCCCCGGTAGTCGACGCTGTCGGCTACGCAACCCATAGCCCGGACCCGGTCAGCCATGGCACGAATCTTCGTACCCCAGGGACCGCTTTCCTGACCGTGCGAAAATATTACCGTCGTCATACGAGTATCCCGTCTCCTGAATCACAAAGTTCTTCGATGTGGCGCACCAGCAACCAGTCACGATCCTGGCCCCAGGCTACGAAGTCGCCCATGCGCAGCGTTGGCACGCCCCAGGAGCCGCTTGCCATCATCGATGCCCGGTTGGCTTCGATGCGCGTCCGCCACGCGTCGCTTTCCATGGCTGCCAGCACGTCCGGCCAGAACAGCCCGGTCCGCCCGGTCACTTTGCGCATTCCGGCGTCGGTCGCAACGTCGACGGCCTGGCTCCAGATCGCCTCGCCTGCGTTCAAAAGGAAATCCCGCCCACGCTTTTCCGATTCGGCGTAGCAAAATACCGCGAGGGCTCTTTCAGTGCCCGCGCCGACGGGATCGGCGAATTTGCCGAACGCGATGCCGCGACTTGCGGCCTCCCGAATCGCATCCCTGGCGATATACAGCAGCTTGTGTTTCGGCACCTGCATGCCCCGCATCACCATCGGCAGCACCGGGCGCAGTTTTAGCTGCAGTCCGAAGGCATCCGCAATGTCATAGGTTCGTTGCAGTGCCAGGTAGGAATACGGGCTACGAATCGAATGAAACAGCTCGAGCGCCGGCAGATCCCTGGCCGCCGCGGGAGGTGCGACGGGCAACGTTATCTGTGTTGCCTGTCGCAACGACACGAGCGAATGCGCGATCGACGCGCCCTTTGCCGCACCGAGATCGTCGAGACTGTCGAGCAGGTAGTGCAACCTGTCGACGCCCCAGTACCAGTCCCCGGCGTAATGTACCGTCGCACTATTGTAATGGCGGAGTTGCCGCTGCATTTTCCTTGCGCGATCGATCACGATTTCGGCACGCCCCGTATCGGGCGCGCCAAGGCGCGATGCCGCTTCCGCGTCACCACGCCAGTACACGGCCAGCGCTCGCGGCAATTCACTGTCGAAATCGCTCGTGCCGGCGAGCGAAGCCAGTGCCTCGAGCATTGAGCGGCGGTATTCAACCGGAGGCGCCGTACCCTGGTCGAGGAACGGAACGCCGAGTTCCGCGGCAAGCCTCGTGCAGTCCATGACCCCATACTCGGCCTGCATCTCAGGCTCCGGCCTGTAGGCACCACCGCGAGCCTCCGACAGGTACAGCCGCAATTCGATGTCGTAGCTTTCTGCCAGTGCGGGCAGGTAATGTGCCAGAAGGTAGGAGTACGGATCGTCGAGCTGCAGGAACGCCGACACAACGCGCGGACGCCGCAACAGGCGCCGCTTCGCTTCCTGGTACGCATGCCGCAGTCGCTGCGCCCTGCGACCGAGCAGAACCCCGAGTGCTCGCGACCTTAGTCCGCTTAGCACACTCACAGGCAGGATCTCATGCCAGCGAAGCGCATCATTCGTCCCACGTCAGCGACGGTTTCCACAACAACTCATCGAGATCGGGTTCCCAGCGGTATGTCCCCATGTCGACCTTGCCATTGATAACGGCTACCCCTTCTTCCACGAGACGATCACGTTGCATCCTGAAGTGGCGGCTGTCCGGAGCAAACGCGCTTTTCCCGGAGGAAAGAACGACTCGGTGCCAGGGCAAGCGCATGTCATCGGGTGCATGCCGCAACGCATAGGCTACTTGCCGCGCGCCTCTCGGGATACCGGCAATCTCTGCGATCTGCCCGTAGTTGGCAACATGGCCGCGCGGAATCTCCTGGATTGTTTCCCAGATGCGGCGCATGCGCGTCTCTCGATCCATCGGCATCTTCTATCGCAACCCGAGGCGGGCCTGGATCTCTCGTTTTGCGTCGCGTAAGACCGTGTCGCGGTCGAGAGAATCGAGGATCTGCTTGACGACGAGCTTTGGCCCCCCGTCGCCCCAGGATTTTCCCTGGGCGAGGTATTCGGCGGCCGCCCGGCCCACAAGATAGGTGCTGTAGTAAGCGATCGCCCCTTGCGCACCCGCCGTCAGGATCGTCGACAAGCCTATCGTGCCCACCTTGAGTGCGCTCGACACAAAATGCAGCGCCCAGACCGTACCCATCAATGCCGCGGATTCGGCAATGATCACCTTGACGATCGAGCCGGCCTCTTTCTGATTGAGCGGCAAGTCGTAGACCCGCGACAGGTGCACGACCATGCCGACGTCGATGAACGCCGCCGCAAACAGATCGGCGACCGGGATTGGGTTGCAGGCCACGGCGATACCTTTGGCGACGCAGTAGGTGCGTACGAGTTTCTCCCCGAGCTCGGCGCGTGCCGCGAGAATCCTGCGGCCAACCTGGTCCGAGAGATCGGCAGCGAACAGGCTCGCATTGAGCGCAACTAGCGTCTTGCCCTCGGCTTCGAGGATGTCCCAGAGTTTCAGCTTCAGGTCGGCAACGTCGGGATCCCTTGACCTTTGCGTCGTGACTTCGTTGCCTGCAGCATCGATTTCGACGACTTCCTGCGGCCGTGGCTGAGCGGCCGCCGCTATCACGCAGTCAGGATCGACGATATCGGCTGTCTTCCTGCGCACCGACTGCAGCAAGGCCTCGAGTTCATCGCGTGTATAGAGATCGGCCTTGTTGAGCACCACGAGTACGGGCCGGCCCTGCGCTATGACGGCCTGCAGTGCTTCCAGTTCCGTCTCGGTAACGTCCCCGTCCAGCACGAACATCACGAGGTCGGAGCGCCCCGCAACTTCCCGCGCCAGTGCCTCGCGATCCTCGCCGCCGGCCTCGTCCAGTCCGGGTGTATCGATCAGGAAGACACCGCCGGCCTCGACCTGCTCCCAGGCCTGCATCGACGAGCGCCGTGTCTCTCCGTGCAACGGGCTGACCGAAAAACTGTGCCGGCCGATCAATGCGTTGAGGAGCGATGACTTGCCCGTACTGACGCGGCCAAACGCTGACAAGTGCAGGTGGCCATGTTCGAGCTTGTCGAGCATGGCCTGGACGGCCTCGTAATCGTGAGAGAGCGACTCACGAACGCCTTCGGGAAGACGCGCGTCCTGAATCAGCTCGCGCAGGCTCTCGCGGGCAAGGCTCAGGTGATCGCCGCCGTCCGCGGTTTTCTCAGTCTTCGTCCAGCGCCATTTTGGCAATGCGGCGAACGCCCGCTTCCAAATGCTCACTGATGCCTTCCTCAAATTCTTTCGCGGCCGCCTCGGGTACCAGTTTGCCGTGTTGCGTCAGCGTTAGCACGAGACTGCGCCCCAAAGCATCGAAGATCAAACCGTACGCGACGGCGTGCACGACCCCACCCGCTACCGTGCCGATGCCTGGAAACGCTTTCAAACCGTTTCCTGCGACTGCCAGTGACAGCGGCAAGGCCCGGCCAACACGACTCTGACCCAGGGAAAGAAACTCCTCGATGTCGAGATCACGCGGCGCAGCGCCGAAAAGCGCGCATAGTTCCTGCGTCATCGTCGTTCCGATGTAGCCCTGGATCAGTATGTCTGTGCCCGGACTGATTGCTGCCAGCGCGCCGACAACGGCCTTCCTGGTCGAGCTACGTATGATTTGCTCGGATCGTTGTGCGCGATAGGCGGCTTCCGCTTGGGCCAGCCGGCTTGCCGCCATCCTGAACACGGCGCGCTCGCGTCGGGCATCGAGCGTTGAGGACTCACCCTCCAGCAGCCGGTTGATCGCCACAACCAGAACGCCGATGTCCGCCTGCCGCTCCCGGCGCACCGTTTCCTCGCTGCCATCGGCCCGTCGTTCAACGATCTCGGCTTCGCCGCCCGCGGTTACGGCCACCACATGATCGCGCGCCAGTTCACCGCCCACCGCGTCGATGCGCTCCAGTAATTGCTGCATCAGCGCGGCCTGCTCTTCGGCATTGAAGCGATCGGCCTTGTTCAGCACCATAACGAGCGGCTTGTCGAAGGCGAGGAGCGACTCAATCGCCTTGATTTCGGGTCGCGTCAGGTCACCGTCGCAGACGAACAGGACGATGTGTGAACGTTTCGCTTCGTTAGCCGCAATGGACGTCAATTCGCCGTCGCCGCCACCGATACCGGGCACGTCAATGAGCGTAATCTCGGCGCCGGCTTCGTTGCGCCATCGATATTCGCTGGCCTCGTCGGTTGAGCCGCCGACAACATCGATCGTGACATCGGCGTCGGGGACCAGCGCCTTGATCAGCGAGCTCTTGCCGGAGCTGATCTCACCGAAGAAACAGAGCTGGATTGCACCTTTCCTGGCCGCGAGCTCATCGAGCTCAGCTCGTGCTTCGCTCACGTCCACGCCGCTCGAATCGGCGTCACGAATGCGCTCCTCGATTTCGCCCTGCGTCAAAGGCGCCGCCCGCACCGCGCGATCAGGCGTGATCTTGCGTCGCACCACGAGTCGCCAGACCAGCCAGATCGCCGTGACGGCCAGCAGCAGCATGACCGACACGTAAGCATACAGAAGCGCAGGTGGGCCGGCTTTGAGCCGATCCCAGACATTGAGCGCCGCTTCCGAAATGAACAACAGCGCCGCCGTCGCGATAACAAACGCGAGGATGACGGCGACCGCGATCACGGTCCGGACGAAGCGGTCGACTTTCATAGCGGCAACAGTTTACTTAATTGCCCGCCTCGGGACAGTTATTCGCACACCGCCACCCCCTGCAATCAGGCAAGGACAAGTCCTGAAAAGAGAATCAGGCGATCATGAACCCCAGGTCGCGCTGGGCAAAGTTTGCGAGGTTGGGCGCCACGTTGTCGAGCTCCGCATCAGGGATTCCGAACCATTTCGCGAGTGTCGCCGCGTATTGGTCGGCCGACGTCGAGGGAATCATCCGGCCACCTGTGACGTCTTCGGGTCCGTCGATAGCGAGCAGCGGGTACTGCCCATAGAGTTCCCGGCCGTTGATGGCGCCGCCGACGACGAGCTGATTACCGCCCCAGGCGTGGTCTGTGCCGTCGCCGTTGGATGTCAGCGTGCGGCCGAAGTCCGACTGCGTGAACGTCGTTACATTGCTGGCGACGCCGAGGTCTCCGGTGGCCGAATAGAAGGCCGAAATCGCGTCACTAATCCCGCCCAGCAGACCCGGCTGGTCCTGCAGCTGGTTGTCGTGCGTGTCGAATCCGCCTGTTGCGACGAAGAATACCTGGCGTTGCATCTGCAGTTCGTCGCGCGCGGCTATCAGGTATGCCACGGTTTCGAGCTGAGTACCCAGCTGCGACGCCGGAAACGGCGTCGTGAACGCCGGCACGCCCTGGCGCGCTTCTTCAATGGCGCCGCTCACCGTATCCGCCGCATCGATCGCCCTGCGCTGAACCTCGGCGAAACCGCGTTCATAAATGGTGTCGTATTGAGCTTCGACGATTCGTTGAAATGCCGCCCGTTGTTCGAACAGGATATTTTCCGGGTCCGTCGAAAAGCCTTCAAACTGAAGTGGGCCATTCGGACCCATGACGTAAGCGACGGTTTCGTCAGCCGACTGGAACAGGTTGGTGCCAAACAGCGATGCGTTGGTCGCCATCTGCTGCCCGGTCACGCCGCTTCGAATCAGGTCAGCCATACGCCCGGCCCAGCCCGTCTTGCTCGGCGTATTGCCCCTCAGCGAGGACCACTGGTCCTGCTGGTCGTTGTGCGAGAACAGCTGGGGCGGCAACGTGGCAGAACCGCTGAGAAACTGCTCCTTGGTCGTCGGCCGGATGAGCGGCCCGACGTTGGTCACGAACGCGGCGTTGCCGGCATCGAACAGGTCCCGGACACCGCCCATTGACGGGTGCAGGCCGAAATCCGGCGTACCCGACGACAGTGGCGATATCGGCAGCAGCTCGGCTTGTGGAATCCCGAGATTCTGGCGCGACGCGGCATAGGCATTGTACTCAGCTGTCGTGTTCGGCACGAGCATGTTGAACGAGTCGTTGCCGCCGAACAGGAACACGCAGACGAGCGCACGATAATCATCGAACGGCCCGGCGCCCCCGACGACCTGCGAATAAGCGAGTCCCGGGGTCGCGGCCAACAGCGCGGCGGCGCCGCTGGTGCGCAGGAAATCGCGTCGATTCAGTGTCTTCATAGTCTTCCTCCCGCGACTAGCGCTGGTACGCGTATTCAGGTGATGTCACGACAAGGTAGATTGCCTCAGCGGCGCGCAACGCCGATTCCGTCTCGGGAACACGGGCCAGCATGCCGGCGACTTCCTCGCGCAGCGGGTCGGAGATGACGCCGCCGAGCAGCTTGCCGGCCACCATGTCGATCAGCGCATCGGTGTCGGCAGCGACGGCCATCTCTTCAGCGATGTCGATGAATATCTCGTCCTCTTCGAGTTCGGTATTGGTCTGATTCAGCCCGAAGACCTGGTAGAACATGAAATTCGTAAGCAGCGTGTTGAGGTATTCAGTCGCAAGCTCGAGCTCGGGTGCGACAAGGCTGCTGTCACGGATTTCGCCGGGCGGCGCGTGGAACGGGCTGAAGAAGTTGAACACCGATGGCGACTGCAACGGTCCCTGGCCAAGCAGGATGTATGCGAAGCCGAATGGATATCGCCCGCTGCCCGAGGTCGCGTCGTAAGCTTTCCATAACTGTGTAAGGCGCAGAATTGGCTCCTTCAGTTTCCCGTCGATTTCCATGGGCATCGAAGGATGTGCTTCAGGGTCCAGCAGGATCGCCCGCACGACAGCACCGAGGTCGCCGCGCACGCCGCTGCCATTATTGTTGAACACCTCGGCAACACGGCGCACGTAGCCAGGCGACGGGTTACTCGTCACGAGGCGTTGTATCAGGCGAATCGCAATGAACGGCCCGACATTCGGGTGATTGAATATGTTGTCCAGCGCCTGCTCGAGGTCCTGTGTGCCACCTTGCCCGGCCGGCAATACGACACCGCTCAGCAGTTTCTTTTCACCCGTATCGTGATACTCCTCCCAGAGCTGCATTGGAAAGTACTGGCTTGACTGCGGCAACAGGAACTCATTGGGGTGAAACGTCTGCGCACCGGCCCAGGTCCATCCTGTAAATACATGCGCAAACCCCTCGATGATCGACTGGTCATACGTCGGGATTGGCTCGCCCATGCTGTCGAGCCTCTCGGTGCCGTCGGTATTGAGTTCGACGAGCCCGATCGAGAAGAGCTGCATGACTTCGCGGGCGTAGTTCTCGTCAGGCCGGATATTCAACACCGGGTTCGGCTTTTCATTACCCAGCATGCTCAGGTAGACACCCATGGCCGGATGCAGAGTGACCTCTTCGAGAAGGTCACGATAGTTGCCGAACGCGTTCTCGGCCAGCAAGTCGTAGTAGTCGGCAACAGCGAAAGGCAGGTTGCCAAGCGCGCCCAGTTGCGAGACCACGAGGACCTCAGACAGGGCGAAGGCGACGCGCTGTCGCAGCTGGTCATCACCATGCAGGGCATTGCGGAACCAGACATCGACACGGTCCTGGTGCAGCTGGAACGGAAACTGCGGCGGCGGCACCGACTGCAGGTGCTGCAATTGCCTCGAGACCGGCTGCCGCATCTGGTCGTCGATCCAGCCTTCCTGGCGCATGGCAATGACGACCTGTGCCTCGGCCTCGGTCGCCCCGAACGTGGCCTGGTTGAGTAGCTGGTAGGCCTCGATCTTCGTGACGGGCGGTGGCGTGGGGGGCGGCGGCTGCGGCGGAGACGACGAGCCTCCACCACCGCCACACGCGGTCAGCAGCAACGCTGCGGCGAATGTCAGAATTCGATTCACGTTCATGAGCTTATTTCGGATGCACCGACTCCAGGTAGCGGATTTGCTCAGCGGTCAAAAGGTTCTTGAGGCGTATCAGCATGTTCACCTGCTTCTTCTTGACCTCGTTCTCAGCCAGCAAGGCAGCGTCCACGTACTCGAGAACACGATCGGTATCGATGGGGCTCTTGTCGAGCTCGAGCATCAGCGCCTGGTAGGCCTCGGCGATATCCCACTCGTGCTCGGCGACGCCTGACTGGACTTCGACTACGGCCGCGCGAATCGCCGTGAACTGCTCCTTCGAAAGGTCCAGCTCCGCCTTGTGTTCAAGGATGACGTTCGGCGGAAACAATTTCCCCTTGAACACATCTTCCTTGGCGGCTGCCGCATGAACCGGCGCAATGCCAAGACTGATGGCAGCCACTACTAGCAAAAATCCCTTTTTCATAGTAACGCTCCTCCATAGGTTTCGGTTGACTCGATAAGCACCGGAATCTCCCCGTAAATGTCGTACTGGTGTTCGGGCATCAGGCTGTCACTGGGCGCAGCCCAACTCGTTGTCTCGAGCAGTTCGGACGTGTTGATGTAGTGCAGTTCATCGCCCGCGGGCCTAAAAACGATGAATGCCAGCGCCAGCACAGCGGCCGACCCCGCGACCATGCCGCGACGCCGCCGACGTGCCCGGACACGGTTCTCGGCACTCGCCCAGGTGATTCCAAACGCCGGCACGGTCCCGGACTCCCGGTCCGCCTGCGTTTTCTGCAGCGCGGCGCGCATTTGTACATCTGACAGTTTCATGTCGTTCCCCACTTCGACAGCTTGTTCCTGAGCGCCTTCTTGGCGCGTTCGTAGTGCACTCGTCCCGTTCCCGTTGTCACACCCATCACGCTGGAAGCCGCCTCTATCGTCATGTCGCGACAGAACACGAGCTCGACGATGTCACGCTGCCGCTGCGGCAACTCCTGCACGGCCTCCCACAGCATTGAGTTTTCATCGGGCTCCACGGGATGCGCCGCTTCCCCGGCAACTTCGGCGCCGGCCGCCTGCACGAGCCGCAATCGTGACGCGATGCGGCGGTAGCGACTGCGTGCCAGGTTCTGCACCACGGAAAACACAAACGTCTTCAGTGACGAACGCTTTTCAAAGCGTGCTTTCCCGGTGAGCAACTCGATGTAGGCCTGTTGCATCAGGTCCTCCGCGGCGGCCTTGTCGTAATCACAACGGGAGAGGGCCCAGCCAAATAACTGGCCGTGAATGGCTTCCAATGCCGATCGAGATATGTGCGGGTTCTTGTCCAGGACATCACTGTCTCTCATACCCCCTCCCGATTCATTGGTGGCACCAGGA
>Ga0265303_10002334_pt1 | contig 11723 bp, 10 predicted proteins | sample Helome_2_FD_192494 | JGI IMG/M metagenome (GOLD analysis project Ga0265303, IMG submission 192494) | Marine sediment microbial communities from subtidal zone of North Sea - Hel_20160317 (Illumina Assembly) | ecosystem: Environmental > Aquatic > Marine > Subtidal zone > Sediment ...
GGCGATAATGAGTGAGACGGCTGCATCAGTCAGCTCTCCTTCCGGCTCGATTGCCTGGGTGAATGGTTCGGCGCCGAGAGTGATGGGCTCCCGAATCAGCGAGTACGGACCCTTTTCCCGTGCTGAATCTATAGCGATGTAATACTCGCCCTGGGGGACCAAGCTTCCGTCGGTGTCGGTGCCGTCCCAGATGACGCTGTATTGGCCGGGTGGGCGGGTCGCACTGGAAATCGCGCTGATGGCTGCATCGCTGCCGTCTACCGTCGACCATCGGCGGAGGTCGCTCAACCACTTGAGGCCCTTTTCGGATTGAAGGAACCAGAGAGCAACGGTGGCGACAAGTTCGCCCTCCCGATCTTCGACCCACACCGCGACGTAGGGGTTCTCCACACTGCCTCCGGAGCCTTGAGCCGTGTAGTTGAAATCAACGACGAACTCTGCCCCAGTAGGAAGCGTGGTCCCCGGCACTGGCGACTGGTTCGTAGTTGTTGGCGTCGTAGTGCTTGTGGTCGTCGCGCCCGTCTCGGATGTCGTGACTGTGGGGATCAACGAATCGCCAAGGTCGTTTTCGAAGGTTGCCGCGTCATCGGTGCCGCAAGCGGCGAGAAGGGTACCCGGGATCGCGACGGTGAGACTAAGTGCGGCACTGCGGCGGAGAAAGGCTCGGCGGCTGACCGCTTCGTAGCGGGATTCGCCGGATCGATCGTCCATAACCTTGTTGCTTTCTGGATGGATCTGGGCTGCGAGCGACCTGAGGCCAGAAACTGCCGCGACTTGTTCGGCGTGATGCCACATGGCGTTGCGATGCATGACACCGGCCTCGTCGATGATGCAACATGCAATTCGTAGCGAATTGCTCAACGTCAGCCCCTCATCAATCTCAACAACGGTTAGAGCGGTGGCGATGGCGTCGGCGGTCGCCACATCGGGGGCGATGACCGACGCAGAGGCAATGCGTCGTTGCGGCCAACCGGTCCGTGGGTCGATGACATGGCTGTAGCGAACACCGTCGATAACCCAGGCCCGCCGTGAGCTGCCACTGGTGGCCAGCGCTCCGTTGTCGACCGCGACCTGGCGTAGCGGGGAGCCATTATCGTATGGTCGCTTCGGATCCTCGACTCCGACCAGAATCGGATCGCCACCGATGTGCAACACGTCGCCCCCGGCGTTGACGATCAGGCTCCAGGGGGCACCCTTTGCTAACGCGATTTCTACCGCGCGATCGACGATCCAGCCCTTGGCGATCCCATTGAGATTGTGGTGCGCAACCGAGTTCGTCAAGCTGGACAGGGTCTCCGCGATTTCGCTTTGGGAGGGGACACGCCCCCGCTTGGCAGCATGGGTCCAAAGGGCCACTAGTGCGCCGACCGCAGGGTCGAACGCCCCGCCCGTGCGCGATTTCCAGAGTTGCGCCAGCGCCGCTACCTCGGCGAGTTCCGGTCCAGCGCTGGACTCGTTGCGACTCCAGCGGCGAAGCTCGCTGCCAGGGTCGAACCAGTTGAACACGCTCTCGAGCCGCCGTATCTCATCGAATATCGCGCTGGCGAGATCCGATGCCGAAGATGGTGCGCCGTCCACGGTTATCGCTACGTCTGTTCCCATGAGTCCGTCGCCGACGAAATGTTGGCGAGAAGCCCGAGCGTCTTGTGAATGCTTGCTTGCGGGAATTCGGTACATGTTGATCCTTCCTGTTGTCCACCATTTGACCAATCCCACCTTCCAAGACCCTCAACGGAAGATAAGAAGTGTCTGAGAACGTAGGAGGGTTGGCCAATTGCACAAAGTGGCGTTGTGTTTTCGCATCCGAAGCTGCCGGTGCGCTCCGCGCAGAAGATCTCTCCACGCTGGCGTGGCGGGCCCGGGAAGGTCTCGTACGACCTTGCCTCGCCAATCAGCCAGCTGTTGGTTACCGCCGTGAACCGTGTGCGGCACCGGGAACCACGCCAAGTGAGCCCCACGATTGTTCGCCCAGGGCTCACTAGCGATCGGCGGCGTTGGCTAACTTGCGGTAGCTATCCCAGAGAGAGTGCCTGGGGTGTAGGCATCGTCGCTATACAACCCTGTTGTGGAATCGCCACTGACGGAACCTTCAAGGTAGACCTCGTACTCACCGCCTGCTTCGAGATCGGGCGAGGTGAAGACGATCACGTCAAACACGTTGGCGGGTGCGAAGGTGACGAGGCCCTCCCCATCTGTGGTCTGGATGTGGACAACGGTGCCCGCATCGATGACCGAATCGAACGTCAGATAGAGCGAAGCCTGCGTCGAGCTGGTACCGACCCCCTCGGAGTTCCTGCCGTCGATATTGGTGCCGATGAGCAGGCCACCGCTGACCTCAAACGTACCTCCGCTGTAGTCGATGGCGCTGTTGCGGGCGTCGGTCGGGCCGCTCACTGCAACCACCCCACCGGTCATGACCACGTGACCATTTGCGTCGATACCATCTCCCTGCTCAGCAAGTTCACCGGTGACCGTGATCGCTGTGGTGCCGCCGTTGATGTAGATGTAGTAGTCGCCTACCACCTCCGCGCCTGGGCCACCGCCCACAGTCGGCGTGTTTGTCTCGGCAGCGGTGCCGTCGGCCACATTGAGACCGTCATCGTTGGCGGTCACGTCGATGAAGCCGTCATTAATGGTGATCACTTCGGATTCGATCCCTTCGAACGAGTCCATGATGACGATGGAGCCACCATTGATCGTGACGAAGAAGTCACCGTGGATTCCGTCGTCGCCCGATGACAGCGTCAGATCTCCGCCATCAATGGTGACGGTCGAGTTGGAGTGGATAGCGTCGTCGGTGGCATCGGCAGCGATCGTGCCTCCACTGATCACGACCATCACATCTCCCTGAACGGCCCTGGCGTTCTCGCTTGAGCCAGTGGCTCCTGCGTCGATTGTCACCGTACCGCCGGTGATCAGAACATCGGTGGCGGCTTGCACTCCGTCGTCGGCGGAGACGATGTCGATTGCCCCGTCGACGACGAGGACATAGCCGAGTTCTGGATCTTCGTCGTTGTCGGACTTGATCCCGTCGCCGCCCGCGGTGACATTGAGTTCACCGCCGTTGACCGCAACGTAGTCCTTGCCACGGATACCGTCATCGACGGCGACCACGGTGATGTTGCCACTGTCGATGACCAGGCCATTCTTACTGGTTATGCCGTCGTTGTAGTTGCCATTCACCACGAGCGAACCTTCACCGGTGATGGTGAGATCCGATTTGCTGTAGAGGGCGGCGTTGGGCTCGTCCTCGCCTTCGGCCAGAACGTAGACGGCACCATCTGTCAGCGTGTTCACGCTGACGTCGGCCAGCATTACGATTGCCTTTTCGGCACTCATCACTGCGATGGCGGCACCGTCGCTGCTGGTGATAGTGGCACCATCCAGAATAAGCTGCACCACCGCACTGTCACCCGCGTCGACGAGGATCTGGCCGTCGTCGATGGTGCCGCTGATGCGGTAGGTTCCGGCGGCGGTGATTGTGGCACTGGAGCCATCTATGGCAACGGAATCCGCATCCGCCGTTATGGAGGTCCCCAACGAGATCTCTACGACGTCGGCATCGTTGTAGTCGTAGTCGGCGGAAACGTCGTGCGTGTCCGCGTTCTCCTCCGTCGAAGTGGCCACTAACTCTGACTCGGCTCCGACAGTGCTCGATGCCGATGCGTCGGCAGTCTCGGCCGCGGTGGCGACCTCTTCGCTGCTCGCCGCGGCGTCAACGCCGCTACACGCTGCCAGTAGGGACAGGGCCAGAGTTGCGGCTATTACCAGGTTCGTTTTCTTCGTCATGATTATCTTCCTTTGCTGTTTCTTCGAAGGTACGACGCAAAGCTGGTGGATCGCTGGCAATCAGCTTTGAGCGACATTCCTAGAGGGACCCGGCGATACGAAACCGGGTCCCTCGTTGTGTGCAGCGTGATGGGAGGCTCATAGACCGACGACTCGCAAGCTCGTTTGTCCAACCTCGCACACCTCGTGATCTTGCGACCGGATGGACTGGCATACGTCGCCATCCCTGGTGGGAGTCCAGTCAAAGTAGGAACGGAGCACTCGGTTCCATTTGTTCGCAGGCAACCCCGGAGTCAAGGCTGCAAGACCGGTGCAGTACTTGCTGATTCTTGTCGGTCGTCGGTGGTGCTCCCAGAGGAAATGATCGATGGCACATGGCTGGCCGGACGTCTTGGTCTCAACAACGGCGATCTCCGGGAGAGAAATGTTCGATCCATCGGGGCGGGCGCATTGCAGATTGGTGTCGATAGTGATCCGACTGCTGGAAGCGGGCTCGAACAGCGTCGTGCGTTCGTACCGGGTAGTGAGGGTGGGCACTAACAGGTGGCTGACCGGAGCAATCATCTCGAACCCGTCGAGAAACGCCAGCGCATCTTGGTTGAGAACTGCGCGTTGGTCGAATGCATAGGGCAACCGGGCCTTCTCCGTGAGTCCGCGACGTTCCCGGGTCTTGACCTCGAGCGAGCACAGACCACTGTCAAGGTACGACCGGGTGCGCACCTTGAACCGACGGCGGCGCTTGTGCGCCGCCGCCTGGTAGGACAGGTATTCGGGCGTGTCGAAGTACGCCGATTCGTAGCGGAAACTGCGGCGCCCTTCGATCTCCAGCATCAGCAAGTCACCCTGGGCAACCATCTGTTTGGCCACGGACATCGGCACGATGTACTTGCGGTCCTTTCGGGTCAGCAGCGAGGCTCGGCCGTTGAGGTCGGCGAGGCCGATTGGGTCCAAGCCGTCAACGGGCAATAGCTGTCCGTTCATCGCTGTTCTCCTGTCGCGTTCAGCGTGGCGTAGTTACGCTGCCAACCGCTGCCCGCTCGGGGGAGTTCGTAGCGAACGTCCACAGAAGTCGTGTCGTTGACAAGGTCGACCTTGCGAATGTTGGCGTGGTGCACCTTGGCGTTCAGCAGGGTTTCGAGACGCATCACCAGAGCAGCCTCGTCTGTGTAGGCAGCGTCGAGATTGACGATCTGGTTCCGATACTGAGAAAACAGCACCGGGTGATCGCCGACGTACAGCGCGGCGAGTATGGCCACAGTCATAACTGGAGTCGCCCAATTCAGAGAACCACCGAGGCCCGCAAAGAGGCCCAGAGCGAGCGCTCCGAAGTAGTAGGCGATTTCGGTGTGGTCGAGTTCGTCCGAACGAAGACGGATGATCGACAAGATGCCGAAGAGGCCCAGCCCGAGCCCGGCGTCGATGGACGAAGACGAGAGAACGCTGGCCACGGCGGCTACACCGATGTTGGCGGTCAGGTAGGCAACCACCATGCTCTTGCGCTTGTGGCGGGGCCAGTAGAGCCCAAACGTCAGGACAAGTATGGCGACTACGTCGATGAGGATAAGTACGGTGAGTGACATTGGCTAGCTCCCTATTGTTTGTTGCTATGCCACAGTTCTATCGGGACAACCTGGGGATTCGCTGGGAACAACCTCAGCGCATTCTGAGACTTCACTGCGCCCGCTTTGCAGGGTCCTCGCCGTCACCTTCGGTCTCCGTGACGTCTACATCGACGGGCGCGAAACGCTGAGACCCGGCCATCGAAGCGACCGTAACCGGCGTGGCCCTGTATGCAGCTTCTAGGCCGACACCAGGGGCAGTCGGACTGTGAATCGTGCACCATGACCAGGCTCGTTGGCGGCTTCAACCGAGCCCCCATGGTCGGCGACGATCGCAGCGACGATGGCCAGCCCCAGCCCGCTACCGCCGCTTTTGCGCCCTCGGGACGGATCCACCCGATAGAACCGATCAAAGATCCTCTTCTCGTCGCCGTCGGGAAGACCAGGGCCGTCGTCGACGACTTCGATGATCGCCTGATCACCCTCAGCGTAGGAACGGATCAACACGGGGACCCCCGGCGGAGTGTGCATCCTGGCGTTGGCTAGCAAGTTGCCAATGACCTGGTTGAGCTGATGGTCATCTGCCAACACACGCAAGTCGCCGTTGCCTTCGACGGTTATCGCACGGTCGGGTTCGATGGCGGCACTGTCCGTAACGCAGTCTTGGATGAGAAGGGCGATACTGACGGTCCGCCGCTCAACCGGCTCTGCTCGATCGAGTTTTGCTAACAACAGCAGATCTGCCACGAGGCGGCGCATGCGGGCGGCATCGTTGCTGACGCGATGCATGGCGTTGTCCAGCTTCTCTTCATCGTCGAGAGCACCTTTACGGTACAGCTCGGCGTAACCCTGAATGGCCGCAATTGGGGTCCGTAGTTCGTGCGAGGCGTCGGCGACAAAGGTTTTAAGCCGCTCCTGTGCTTCGGCCTCGTGCGCAAACGCGTTCTCGATCTGGCCAAGCATCTCGTTGAGGGCGAGACTCAGTTGCCCGAGTTCCGTGGTCGGGGGCGCCTCTGGGACCCTGCGGCTTAGGTCACCAGCCGCGATCGCCGTAGCGGTATCGACCATCTCGTCAACGGGTCGGAGCCCACGACGCACGGTCCACCACGTGATGGTGGCGCCGATGATTGCAACGCCAGCACCAGCCAGCAAGAGGGTGCGGAGCACTTGGTTCACGGCGGCATCAGCTTCGGTGAGGGGCGAGGCCCACGCTTCGATCACACCGTCAGGTTTGATCTCATAAAACGCTCGGTAGCGTATTGACCCATCGATTGCCTCAACAGTCACTATCTCGCCAGCCGCGACGACCTCGGTGAGAGCAGCAATATCGGGTATGGGATCTGGTGCGTCGACAAACCCGGATGGATTGGCGATCAGAATTGTCCCGTCAGGGCCCATCGCAACAAACGCAACCGGTTGTTGGGACGGATCGTCGATGCGGTCGGCGGGCTCCGGACGCGGGGGCCCGTCGGGTCCTGTGCGCGAAAGGATTCCTCCGAGCATCTCGTCCACCTGGTTGGTGAGCACCGTCCGGCTCGACTGAACCACGATGGTCCCGACCATGGCAATCACGACGAGCAGCAACCCCGTGAAGGCGACAACGAGCTGCGTCCGAAGCCTCATGGTGTCACGCGGCGGTGTGCTTCAACATGTATCCGAAACCGCGCACCGTTCTGATCAGCTCGGCCACTTCGGGTCCCAGCTTCTTGCGCAGATAGCTGACGTACGTTTCGACGACGCCGGCGTTGCCATCAAAGTCATACTCCCATACGTAGTCGAGGATCTGGACCTTGGACAGAACCCGCCCTTGATTCAGCATCAGGTAGCGGAGGAGCCGGAACTCGGTCGGCGACAGTTCTACCTCGTCGTCTCCGACGTGTACTTGATGAGCGTCTTCATCGAGTACTAGCTTGCCGCAGGTGAGCCGGTGGGCGGGGTCTTCGCCGCCACGCGCCCGCCGAAGGACGGCTTCGATTCTCAACGAGAGCTCTTCGAGACTGAACGGTTTCGTTAGGTAGTCGTCGCCTCCGTGCGAGTATCCGGTACGGAGATCATCCGGGGCGTCGCGGGCGGTCAGGAAGATTACCGGCGAGTTAATACCGTCCCGCCTGATCCGTCGACAGACCTCGAATCCATCGAGATCAGGCATATTTACATCGAGCACGATCAAATCCGGTCGGGATTTCTTGACGGCACGCAAGGCGTCAAACCCCGCAGTAGCGCTCACCACATCGTATCCGGTGAAGCGGAGGGAAGTAGTCAGCAGGTCGACGAGTGACTCCTCGTCATCGACGACGAGGACTTTCGCTGGCGGATCCACCTCGGATTTGTCGGTTGCATGTGGCATGTCGTCCTCCGTTCTCCCCCGTACTCTATGCGGCGACCTTCAAAGGAGGCTGAGCGATTCCTGAGAGTTTCCTGAGAACCCCAATGGCCGTCCGCCGCTCGTGCGGCATGGAGTCTGGCTGGTTCCGCGCACCGTTTCACAGCAACTTCCCACGATGCGGCCAGCTGTTGTGGATGTTTAGATGCGATGTTGTGGTGAGAGCAGATCAAGATTCAGGAGTCACCATGCACCTATCCGCCGACCGAAGGACCCAAGCTAAACCACGACTCAACAGCAAGAGGCGCCTCCGTGTCGATGGCAATCCGGGTTGGCGGCGTCCCGGCCTCTGGACTGCGATTGGAATCGGGGGCGGGTTTGCCCTCATAGCTGCCAGCCTGGCCATGGCGGGTTGACGCGCCGCACGTGATCACCGCTGCCTACGTCAAGTCGCTGGCGGACCCCACGCAACTCGACCGGCCCCCTTCTGGACTCTGAGGGTGGTCTCACCAGACTCGGAGTTCCAGGTTGTTGAGGACGTCGAAATGACGGCACGCATCGATTCTGGCGCAAGCCTTCCCATCCGCTGGTCGGCACCCGGCCCAGTCCTCATTGTGTCCCGGGTCCGCCTTGCTGCTTGCGTTTCTCTGACCAGTAGCCCAGGCCTGCGCCGACAACCGCGGGGACGACAATCACCCAGAAATTCGCCACGCCACTAACCGCCACAGCGATCGCACCCACAACCCCACCGGCAATTCCGCCAACGCGCATGCCATTGATGGGGTCCCAAGGTGGACGGCCAGCCGGGAGGGTCGTAGGTTTCTTGCTCTTCACACCAGCATTGCATCACAACTGAAGATCAGGAGGAAGAGGAGGAAGTCATCGCCAGCGGGCTTGAGGTCTCACCTCCGGAGGTATTTCGTGGAGTCGCGCCGGGTATGCTCGCAGCAGGGTCCGGATGGAGGCCCGACCATCAAACATATGCACGACGAGCTGTTGGAGACGTCTTAGTGATCTCGGCTGATAACCCGTACGACTATCAGACTGTCGAAGTCCTTGATTCGGCCATGGGCTACATCGACACGGGCGGCGAACACGAGGCCACCGTCTTTCTGCACGGCAATCCGACGACGTCGTACTTGTGGCGCAATGTCATCCCCCATCTCGAGCCGGTAAGTCGATGTCTCGCTATCGGAGACTTCGAGTGGACCCACTGGCCACCCGACGTTCAGGCGCTGTTCAAACGCTTTCGCTCCGACGAGGGCGAAGAACTCGTCCTTCAGCAGAATTTCTTCGTGGAGAAGATCTTGCCGGCGATGGTGATCGGCGAGGTGTCCGAGGCCGTCCACAACGAATACCGGCGACCCTTTCGCAACCCGGGAGAGGATCGGCGCACCACCTTGACCTGGCCGCGAGAGATACCCATTGAGGGCGATCCCGCCGACGTGCTGCGCGTGATCACCCTGATGGCCATCTCACCGAACAAACCGGATGAATCTCTCTCTCTGATCGAGAAGCATGAGCTGACGTTCCCTGTGCTCTCGGACGATGACAACCTGGTTGCAAAAAGGTTCAATCTGGTGTTCAAAATGGAACAGGGTCTGGTTGATCGCTACATAGAGGACGGTCGAAATATTGCTGAAATGAACGGCTCAGAGAAATGGGAACTTCCCGTCCCAGCAACGTACGTGATCGATACCTCTGGCGTCATCCGATACGCCTTTGTCAGCCTGAATCACAGGGAGCGGGCCGAACCAACCGAGGTCATTGCGGTGGCGGCTTCGCTGTAACAACCGATCTCAACAGACCATCGGAATGAACGGTGGGAGATGAGGCATCGGCCCACTTGAGGCTCCCTACCTCTAGAAACGGAGAAGACTGTGACGAGAGACAAGTTCCTGACCCGCTCCTGGAACAACCAACTGACGCTGCTGCTAGGCCTGCCGACCCTGGTGTGGGCCGTCGTCGCTCTGACCACGTCAGAGTTCTCGGATCTGACGGCCTTCATCGGCATGGTCGTGTTCGCCGCCGTCTACTGACCGTCCGTGGAGTACCACTCCACCCGGCGGTTCGCCTGGGAACGCATCAAGACGGTGGGCGGTGACCCGCAGAAGCTCGGGATCGGCCACCCGTACACCTGGATCCTCTTCGTGTACAACGCCTCCTACTGGATTCCCATGGTCCTGCCATGGACGCCGCTGATGAGCTACCGGGAGGGAACCATCGGCCTCGTTATCCTCATCGGCGTCCGGGCGACGGCCAACCTGTATCGGAACAATTTCATGACACTCGAGCAAGCGGAAGTGTTTCCGTTGAGAATTCCTTAGTCGGTTGTGGTCTGCCCCGTCCGAATACAGGGCAGACCGACGCCGGTACGTCAACGAGCCCCGGAAGGACTCGGTCGTTCTTAGGTGGAGGCGTGCTCGACTGTGATGGTGGTCTTGCCTTGGGCGTGTCCTTCTCCGACATGAGCCACAGCATCCGCCGTCTCGCTGAGCGAGTAGGTCTTGTCCATGATCGGCGTGATCTTTCCTTCTTCCGCCGAGTCTCTGAGTGTGACAAGATCCTCCGGTTTCGACACCGAAAGGAAAGGCTTCCCTTGCTGTTTGACGAAAAGCGACGTCGCCATGGTCGCCATCGGCTGGAGAATACCCCCGAACCAACCGCCGACGGGTGAGCTATTGGCTAATAGCAATCCGGTTGGGGCGAGCGCTTTCCGGGTATCGGACAACGAATGGTTCCCGACGTTGTCGAAGATAAGGTCGAATTGGTGGTCGCCCTCCGTGAAGTCTTCTTGGGTGTAGTCAATGACGTGGTCTGCACCAATCGATTTGACCATCTCCACGTTTCTCGTGCTGCACACACCGGTCACTTCGGCCCCAAGTGCTTTGGCGATCTGCACAGCGAACGTTCCTACGCCTCCAGAGGCACCTGTGATCAGAACCTTCTGTCCAGATTGGACGTTCCCATGGTCACGAATTCCATGAAGCGCGGCGAGTGCGGACACACCAACCGCGGAGGCTTCCTCAAACGACAGGTTGGTCGGCTTCATCGCCAAGGCCTTTTCGGGAAACGACGCATATTCGGCGAAGGCGCCCTTATGCGAGCCGAAGACTTCATCACCCGGTTTGAGTTGTGTGACGTTCGCACCGACTTCTTCCACCACGCCGGCGATATCGGTTCCTGGCACTCGGTTCTTGGCCCGGATGCCCGCGAAGATCGGGCGCATGACGTAGGGCAGACCGCCGATTGTGTAGTAGTCGCCAATGTGGATAGAGGCGGCGTGCACTCGTACCAGTGCCTCGTCTTCCCCGACTATCGGCTTGTCGATCTCCTTGATCTCCAACACCTCTTTGGGTGAACCAAACTTGCCTTGAACAATCGCCTTCATATCCCTTGTGTCCTTCTGTAGTTCAATTGAATACTTTCAAGATGGTGGAGTTCGTGGCCAGCAATATGGAGGGCACCCGCGCGCACACTCATCGGATTGCCGTTCGCCGTGCCGATCCGCGTTAGGGCTGCTTCTGGGAAACCCTCAAAGAGAGACAACGTGGATTCCCTCACCGTTCGGTACTCGTCAAGCAGACTGGATACAGACCTGTCATTTGCTCCCGAATGAGCGGTGACCATATCGGGATCGAACCCAGGGAGCTCGGTCAAATCGTTGCGGGCGAATCGGAGCACCCGGTAGGCGTAGATTCGCTCATCGTCGATGATGTGTTGGAGAATCTCCTTGACTGTCCACTCGCCCGATTCGTGCGAGACGGACAAAATCTCCTCCGGCAAAGACTCAAACAAATCGATCGTTGTCTTGAGACACGCGGACATGTGCTGAAGAACGTCATCGCCGGGCACGAGTTGGAAATACTCGACGGTGTACGGGGCATATTCGCCCGGCTCGGGCCTAGGAATGAAACGCACGAATGTCTCTCTGAAAAGCCCCTCACTGTACGTACCGAGTCCTCCGGAACGATAGACCGCTACCACCCCCAAGTCCAACGAGACCCGCACACATCCCCCGGGCCGGACACCTTCGGTGAAGCGTCTCCGTA
>Ga0265303_10002336_pt1 | contig 11715 bp, 6 predicted proteins | sample Helome_2_FD_192494 | JGI IMG/M metagenome (GOLD analysis project Ga0265303, IMG submission 192494) | Marine sediment microbial communities from subtidal zone of North Sea - Hel_20160317 (Illumina Assembly) | ecosystem: Environmental > Aquatic > Marine > Subtidal zone > Sediment ...
ATCTGCAGCCGGGTGGCGGCGATCAAGACGGCCCGCTACTACGACATGGACGGCCGCGACGTGATCTTCACGCCGCTCACCGATTCGATGGAGCTGTATTCGTCTCGTATGCAGGAAATGCAGCATCAGCATGGCCCCTACACCAGCCATCTCGCCGACCAGCACTATGGACGCTATCTGCACGGAGCAACGACCGATCACGTCCGCGAGCTGCGGTATGCCGATCAAAAGGCCTTACACAACTTCAAATACTTCACCTGGGTCGAGCAACAAGGACGCAGTTCGGAAGAACTGCGCCAGCTATGGGACCCGGACTTCTGGCGTGGAGTATTCTCACAGGATGTCGTTGACGAATGGGATCGCCTGATCGATGCGTTCAACAGCGGCGGAGGCAGCAAATGAGCAGTAGCTATTACCAGGATGCGATGGCGGTCAAGGCCGATCTCGTGAAATTCATGCAGGACATCATTCGCATCCCGTCATTGAGTTCCGAAGAAGGGGCAGTCGTTGAGCGCATCCGCGAGGAAATGCTGCGCATCGGTTACGACGAAGTCACGATCGACCCGATGGGCAACGTCATCGGTCGCATTGGCTCGGGTCCGAAAGTGATCGCATTCGATGGCCATGTCGACACGGTCGACGTCGGCGACCCCGATCTCTGGGACCGGGACCCGCACTCAGGCGATATCGAAGGCGATATTCTCTACGGCCGGGGCACCAGCGACATGAAAGGCGGTGTTGCCTCCAGCGTCTATGCCGGCGCCCTGCTCAAGAAACGGGGAATACCCGACGACGTTACGTTCTATGTGACGGGAACCGTCCAGGAAGAAGACTGCGACGGCCTGTGCTGGCAGTACATCGTTAACGAAGACAAGCTTCGCCCTGATCTCGTCGTCATCACCGAGCCAACCAGCCTGCGCATCTACTACGGACATCGCGGCCGCATGGAGATGGAGGTCCATACATCCGGTGTTTCATGTCATGGCTCGGCGCCGGAACGGGGTGACAATGCCGTTTACAAGATGGCCGGTATCATCGCCGATATCGAAAAACTGAATGAGGAACTCGAGCCAAGGGACCCGCTTGGCAAGGGGACAGTCACCATATCTGAGATTCGTTCGACATCGCCCAGCCTGTGCGCCGTGGCAGACGGCTGCACGATTCACCTCGACCGCCGCCTGACGGTCGGCGAGACCGAGGACACGTCGGTCGCCGAAATTCTCGCGCTCGAGTCAGTTAAGGCCGCCAACGCGACGGTAACCGTCCTCGAATACGCGGTGCCGAGCCACACGGGTCTCACCTACCCGACCCGCAAGTACTACCCGACCTGGGAGATGCCGGCGGATGGCACCGAGATGCAGTCTGCTATGAAGGCCTATCGCAATGCCTTCGACGAGGAACCCGAAATCGGCCACTGGACATTCAGTACCAACGGTGTTGCCACGGCCGGGATGCACGGTATTCCGTCCATCGGCTTCGGCCCCGGCCACGAGCACTTCGCACATGCGCCTAACGAACAGACTGAGATCGAACACCTCGTCTGCTGCACCGCATTCTATTCCGCCCTCGTCGACGAATTCGCGAACGGCTAGTAACAGGAGAAATACAATGACTCGCGAAGCCAAACCGATACCTGGTCACATGAAGGGCCGCGACTGGCTCATGACGCAGGACTGGTCGGACGAGGAAATCGAACTTGCGCTCGATACGGCCGATAACCTCAAGGACGAGTTCAAGAGTGGCGTCCATTCGCTGCACCTGCCCCACAAGAGCGGGTTCCTTATCTTCTTTGACAAGTCGACGCGCACCCGAAATTCATTCGAAGCCGGCATGACACAGCTCGGTGGTCACGCACACTTTATCGACTCGGAAACCTCGCAGATCGCACATGGCGAAAGCCCGAAAGACATGGGCACGATTCTCTCCACTTACGGCCACGGCATCATGATTCGCCACGACCTCGTGCCGGGCGAAGGCCAGACCTACATGCGTGAGGTCGCGGAGCATTCATCGATCCCGGTCATCAACATGCAGTGCGATGTGGACCACCCCTGCCAGACACTCGCTGATCTAATGACGATTCGCGAAGAATTCGGTAAAGACTTGAAAGACCTGAAGATTGCGGTCTCCTGGGCTTACGCTCCGAGCTATGTAAAACCCATGTCCGTGCCGCAGGGCCTGATCATGCTCATGACGCGATTTGGCATGAATGTCACACTCGCCCACCCGCCCGAGTACACGCTGATGGACAAGCCCATGCAGCTTGCTCGTGATAACGCGACCCGCTCCGGCGGCTCATTCGAAGTCGTCGACAGCATGGAAGAAGCGTTTGCCGATGCCGACATCGTGTACCCGAAAAGCTGGGGCGTGGAAGCGCTGTTCAGCCAACCCGCCACGGCAATGCAGGTCGCGCAACAATACCGCGATTGGATCTGTGACGAGGCGATGATGGCTCGGGCAAAAGAGCGCGCCATCTACATGCATTGCCTGCCAGCTGACCGGAAGTACGAGGTGACGGACGCAGTCATCGATGGGCCACAGTCCCGTGTCTACCCGGAGGCTGAAAACCGGCTGCACACGGCCAAGGCACTCATGGCCCTGACAATGTAGAGACGCTATGGCAGATCACGACACAAAACCCCTGGTGGTCATCGCGATTGGCGGCAATTCCCTGATCAGGGATGCGCAGCACATGGACGTGCTGGATCAGTACAGGACCGCTGGCCAGACGGCGCGTCATATAGTGCCGATCATCAAGGCGGGATTCCGCGTCCTCGTGACCCACGGTAACGGCCCGCAGGTTGGCTTCATCCTGCTTCGTTCTGAACTCGCACGCGACACGATTCACCAGGTGCCACTGGCCAACTGCGTTGCCGATACCCAGGGATCGATCGGGCTGCAAATCGCACAGAGCCTGCAGAACGAATTTCTGCACCAGGGTTTGGCGCAAGCGGTAACGGCTATCGTCACCCAGTGCGTCGTGGACGAGCAGGATCCGAGTTTCGATAAACCCAGCAAGCCGATCGGGCCGTTCATGACCGAAGAGGAAGCGCGGCAACATGAACAGGACGATGGCTGGGTCGTCGGCGAGGATGCCGGTCGCGGCTGGCGCCGTCTTGTACCCTCGCCCGACCCGCTGGAAATAGTGGAGCTACCGGCGATTCGCACCCTGCTCGACAGCGGCACGCTCGTCATTGCCGCGGGCGGCGGAGGCATTCCGGTCATCTACCGATCGGACGGCGAACTGCGCCCCCGACCTGCCGTGATCGACAAGGACGCCGCGTCCTGCCTGCTGGCCTGCGAGCTCGGCGCGTCTATTTTTATTATTTCTACGGATGTCGACAAGGTGGCGCTCAACTTTGGCTCTGACGAACAGGTCGAGGTCGATCGTTTGACGGCGGCCCAGTGTCGTGAGCATTTGGCAGCCGGGCAGTTTGCGGCAGGCAGCATGAAGCCAAAAATCGAAAGCGCACTCAGGTTCCTCGAACAGGGCGGCAAAGAGGTCATCATTACGCAGCCACACAACCTTCAGGCCGATCTCGAGAGTATATACGGCACGCACATCGTGCCGTAGCGGAAAAACGAAATGAACGGATATCGATGCTTCGCTTGTGACCAGACCCAGACCGCCGATTTTGCTGGCTGGGCCTGCCCGTCCTGTGGCGGCAATCTCGACGTGGTCAACGATCACGAGACGATCCTCGCTCAGGTCAGACGTTCGCCATTCGACACAGCGCGAATCCCGCTGCTAATCGGGAACACTCCGCTATACCCGGCCGAACGCCTGGGACAGACCATTGGTCTGCGCAACCTGTTCCTGAAAGACGATACGCTCAACCCGAGCGCGTCGAGCAAGGACCGCGCAAGTGCGGCCGTAGTGCTGCAGGCTATGGATGCTGGCGCGAACATCGTGTCTGTCGCTAGCACTGGAAACGCGGGTTCGTCGCTTGCCTGCATCGCGGCGGCGGCCGGCTTGCAGGCTATGGTCTTTGTTCCTGAGAGCGCACCCATCGCGAAACTCACGCAAGCGATGTCATTCGGCGCGACCCTGTTTGCCGTGCGCGGCAGCTACGACGACGCCTTCGATCTCTGCCTTGCCGCATCTGATGAATTTGGCTGGTTTAACCGCAGCACAGGTATCAATCCATTTACACGTGAAGGCAAGAAAGTCTGCGCCTGGGAAATCTGGGCCTCGCTTGATGGCCGCGTGCCTGACAGGGTGGTCGTGCCGACCGGCGACGGCAACATTCTCAGCGGTATGTGGAAAGGCTGGTGCGAACTAAAGGCCGTCGGCCTCATCGATCGATTGCCGAGAATCGATTGCGCCCAGTCGACGAACAGCGACGCGATCAGTCGAGCGGTGCACCGCCGAATTGGCGACGGTGTCATCGACTGGTCCGAAATCAATGTAGCTGCTGTCAACGCATGCACCGTTGCCGACTCCATTTCCGTCGACCGACCACGCGACGGCCTCGCGGCAGTCCGGGCCGTAATCGAGTCTGGCGGCCAGGCAGTCGCCGTCCTTGACGAAGACATACTCGCCGCGATACCCGAAATGGCGGCGGCCACAGGCGTATTCCCGGAACCAGCGGCAGCAGCGCCCTGGGCGGCCGTCAAGCAAATGGTGGCCGAGCGCAAGATTGCGTCTGACGAACTCGTGGTCTGCCTGGTGTCGGGCAATGGGCTTAAGGACATAGCCAGCGCTCAGACAGTCACAGGCGAACCCTGTGTCATCGACGCGTCGCTCGAGGCCGTTAGAACTGCGTTGGCAACGACCTCATAGATCTGGTGGTTGCCTGGCCTGGCTGGCCTGTTCAAACGCGTAGGCGAAATGAATCAGCTGTGCATCACTGAAGTTCCCGCCGATAAACGATATTCCGATTGGAAGCCCCAGTATATTGCCAGCTGGCACGGTGATGCTTGCGTATCCGGAAACGGCTGCGAGGGACGAACTGGAAATGCCGGAAGAATGGTCACCGCTGACATTGTCTGTCATCCAGGCCGGCCCGCGGGTGGGCGCGATCAACGCATCAAGATTGTGTTCCTGGAACGCGTTATTGATGCCGTCTTGTGCAATCTGTTTGCTGAGCGACAGCATTTCCAGGTAAAACGCATCGTCCAACGCACCCCTCTCCTGGGCGGCCAGCATTCGTTCCTGCCCGAAGAATGGCATGACAGTATCGGCATGTTTCTGATTGAACGCGATGATGTCTGCCATCGTCTTGATGGGTGCCCCGGATTTTTCCAGGTACGCGTTAAGGTCGGTCTTGAATTCGAAGTAGAGAACTTCGCGCTGGGCGGCACCCATACCTTCTGTATCGATTTCAATCGGATCGACAATTTCCGCACCAAGCGATCGCAGTGTGGCCATCGTGTCGGCAACAATCTGATCGACACGCACATCGTTGCCCGCACCGCTATGGGTGCGCAGCACGCCGATGCGTGCGCCTTTGAGTGCATCGGCTGACAAGCCCGCAGCAAAGTCAGCCACGGCATCAGGATACGAGTCCGCCAGTGGATCCTCGGGGTCCATCCCCACCATGGCCGTTAGCAGGGTGGCTGCGTCCGCAACAGTCCGGCCCATCGGGCCCGCTGTGTCCTGGCTGTGCGCAATCGGAACTATTCCGCTTCGACTAATAAGACCGAGGCTGGGTTTTATGCCAACAATCCCATTCACGCTGGATGGACATACGACCGAACCATTGGTTTCAGTGCCAACGGCGACGCTGGTCAGACTGGCCGCAACAGCAACGGCCGAGCCACTGGAAGAGCCACAAGGATTTCGCCCGGAACCGTAAGGATTATTCGTCTGGCCACCGATGCTACTCCAGCCGCTTGACGATTCGGTTGACCTGAAGTTCGCCCATTCACTCAGATTAGCCTTAGCCAGGATCACGGCCCCGGCCTCCCTGAGCTTCGCCACATGGAAGGCATCGACCGATGGATGATGTCCCGCCAAGGCAAGCGAACCTGCGGTCGTGGCCATCTGGTCGCCAGTGTCGATATTGGCCTTAAGAACAACAGGTATACCGTGCATGGGGCCCCGTGACCCCTCCGCCTGCCGCTCCTCGTCCAGGGCGGCGGCAATGTCGAGCGCCTCCGGGTTGATCTCGATAATGGCATTGAGTCCGCCCTCAACACGATCAATGGCCTCGATTCTCTGCAGGTAGTACCTGGTCAGCCCGACACTGGTGAGTTCACCCTTCTGCATAAGTTGCTGCAACGACGCGATGTCCTGTTCGTTGTACTCAACCTGGCTTGGAGGTTCGGCGCACCCGGCCAGCAATAACAAGGCACATATCCAGGACGCAACAAATTTCACTTTAATCTCCTTGCGCGATCAGGGCGTCACGGCGTTTGCCGAGCGCCGACAGGCGTTTCTTATTCAGCAGGCCGCCGAGCTCCCGGCTCAACACGTCGTCGTCCAGTGCTCGCAGCGCTGCTCGCCATTGATTGCCGACAGCCAGGTCAACGGTCGCGAAACTGGCCGGCAGCGTCGTGTCGGTTCCGAATGTACCCACATGATCGACAAGCATCAGCAGCCAGTCGTCGGGGTCGAACAGCATCGATGACGGCGATCGGGATGCGTTATGAATCAGGGCGTCGAAAACGAAGGCCGCATCCATCTGTTTCACCATCGGACAGGCAGGCCCCTTTCCACGACCGCTGGCGACACGCTCACGTTCAGTGAGCGTAACGGCCGGAACGAATTGAAGCGTTCCATGCTGCTCACCAATGTTGCGACGCACGGTCATGGGAACCATGCCGAGATGCAGCAGGCGATCCAGCTTGAATGCCGCGAGTTCCGGCATGAAGTTCTTCTCGTCCGGCGCCTCCCGGAATACGGCGAGCACGGTCCGGTCGTCCAGACCAATACGCAGCAACCTCCACTCGGCACCGACTGCGGCGACGCTAACGATCTGCCCGATTGTGAGAATTCTCTCGAGCTCGGATTCGTCGATTGCGATCGCCTCATGACCGACGCGCAGCGGGTGCTGCTCCGGCACGAGGCCAGTTGTACCGTCCTCATTGGTGACACTCAATTTGCCATTTTCAATAACCAGTACGTTGCCACTTCCGCCGTAATTCTCTGTCAGCATGCCGGTATCGATTTCGATAACGCGACCGCTCATGCGTTGCTGCACGCGTCGGGTGATAGTCACGGTATGTCCAATGACAACGCGGGACGCACCGATTTCATCCAGCACAGCCTGCAGCGAATCACCCTCGACGAGCTCGTTGCACGCGGCCGTTCCGCGATACCAAGTAGGCCCGGCGGAGCCGAACAGCACGGAACTCCCAAACTCGAAAAGACGCTCGGCCGTATCCAGCGCGTCGCCCTGGAGTTGCCCCGTTTCTGCTTGCTCTGTGACGATCGACGGAATCTGCTTGAACCCGTCGACCAGGTTCAGAACGCCTGTTTCCTGCAGCTCAGAGGAAGCGGTCAGGAAACCCTGAAGTTCCGTCTTGAGCGTCCCGTTAACGCCTGCAAGCCCATGCTCAGCTATGTAGGGCGGAAAGCCACCGTGAGCATAGGCGACATCGTTGATAACAATCATGAAGGGCTTGGTGAGTAGCCAGCTGCCGTATTTCCCAGTTCTCGAAAAACCACGACGGTGCCCAAAGAAGCCGGGCGGCGCTTTCTCATCAAACTCCCACTGAACTGTGGCTTCGTCGCTATCGATTGGCCTGCGTTCGCGAAACCGCTGGTACCAGAAATCTCGATCGTCAGACGACTCCATGTCCAAAAAGGCGGCGTACTCCGCGTCCGCCACGTATCGAAGGTCGCCAATAAGGTTCATGACCTCGTGGTTGCCCATCAATTGATGTACTCGGCCGCCAGCGCGTTGCGCTTCATGTTCAAGCCGCATCATGAGGTCCATCGCGCGCCGTGATTCCGCGCCGCGATCCAACAAGTCACCCGTACTGACCAGGTGCGTCTTGCCGCCACTCCATTTCAGGCTTTCGTCAATGACTCCGGCTTTCTGAAGAGTCGTGACAAGCGCTCCGTAGGCACCGTGGACATCACCGACAGCGACGACCCGTTCGACCTCCGAGAAATGCCATTCGTCTGTTTGCGCTATGGATAGCGGCGCGTAAAGACAAACAAGCAACGCGAATATTTGTAGAGTTAAAAGGCCAGCCCGGTTGCCGGGCTGGCCTGTTCTTGCAATGTGACCCATTGAGTCGAACCTTCTAGTCGTCGAATCGCATTTCCAATCCGACATAAACATAACGACCAATGCCGCCACCGAACTTGCTGTCGTAGTTACCGATGCCGCCTTCATAAGCATCGCCAGTACGCGGAACGAAAATATCCTTGTCAAACATGTTCCTGATACCAGCATACACGTTCACGTCCGCGCCACTATCCAATGTCATGTCGTAAGACGCTGACAGGTCGTGTCTTATGTATGACGGATAGAACAAGTACCCCTCAACTTCAGGGTTCAGTACGCAATCCGGATCGCCGGCGGCGCATAGTGCGTCGTTGTCTGCCACATCTTCCAGGTAGCTCTCAACACGATCATTATGATCGATAATGGGGCCTTTCCAGGTCGTGCGCCAGCGCAGACGCCAGTCATTGTGGCGCCATGCCAGGGAGGCCGTCGCAACATCTTCGAAGATGCCAAAATCAAGTTGATTGTTGAAATCTACAGTCACCAGACCGTCGATACCGTCGAATATCTCTTCATGCTTACTAATGTGCGTGTAATGAGTTATGAATTGAAATTCGCCGATGCTATCCGTGTCAAACACATAGTCCAGCGCTACGTCAAAGCCACTTGTGCTCTGTTCGTTGAGATTGAGTTGGCGATTCAGGATCTCTACGATCTGTCCCTGATCATCACGAGTAATGTCATCACAGAACAAATTCGGTTGGCCGAAAGCAACGGATGAGGCATAACACTGCTTCATGATCTCAGAGTTTTCCAATTCGATGATCGCATCTGAGATCGTGATGTCGTAGTAGTCAACCGCGAGACGGAAACCCTCAAGGAATTCGGGCGCGATACTGAATCCAACGGTAAACGTTTCGGCCGTCTCCTCGAACAGGTTGTCGTTACCAATTGCCGGCCCATAGCCACTATTGTCATCATCAAATATGAAATTAACCGGATCGGCAGCAATTAGCGCAGCAATTGCAGGCTCCAGACGACAATTATCGTGACCAGTCTCAGTTGACGTCGCCGATACCTCGTGACAAATATCATCGAAGGAATCATAGTCGCCACGCCGTGGCGACAACAGCTCGGTAATGTCAGGCGCACGCTGCGCGCGTGCGAAATTAGCACGAAGAATGTAACCGTCGGCGGGCTCCCAAATCAGGCCTGTCGTATAACTGAATACAGTGTCGATGTTCTTCATACTGTAATCGGCAACGCGCAGGGAGACATCCGCTGTCAGCTGTTCAGCTAGCGGGAACGACATTTCCGAAAACAGTTCCGCGACGTCGAAATCGCCCTTGATTGGCGGGACCAGGTTAAACGTGATGCCACCGTACCTGGGACCATCGCTGACTCTCAGGTTCATGCTGTCACGACGCCACTCAAAACCAAATACGGCGCCGACCGTACCGGCCGGCATCTCAAACAGTTCGCCGGTCGTGTAACCGACCACATTGAGCAGCTCGACCGTGGGATTGATTATCGGATTAACACGAATCCAGTCGGCCGCTTCGGGTGAAATTGAGCCGATACCAAAGAGATTCAGGGGTACGCAACCTTCCGCACGAGCGGCGGGATCAGCGCACTGGATAGTAACGCCGTCGGGTGCCAGTTCGGCATCCAGCGCTTGTGCTTCTCTGCGGACGTCGATCTCGTTTGATCGAATCTGATACTGCTCAAAATTGCCGTAGCCAACAGAGAGATCCCAGTCCCAGTCGTCAAACATAGCGCCCTGAAGGCCTGCCCACGTACGCCACGTGGTGCGCTCATTGTCGGTCGTGATGTTGCCGACTTCGGCCATACGGCGGTCCCAGGAGAGCCTGCCATCGGACTGCACATCCGGGTCGTTAAGGATTGCGGCTGGTATGAACGGGTTCGTCAGCGGAATATATCCTGGCCTGATCTGACCTGGTGCGCCTGTTACAGGATCAATCGTGGCGACCAATCCGCCTTCGTACTCGTCTTCCATTGATTTAAAGTTGAACGAATCGTTTCTGCTGTACTGCACCTGAAAATAGGCGTTGATGTCGTCCGAAAATTCGTAGTCGATCTTGGCAGCCATAGCTGTTTGCTCGTTCGGGATCTTGACCACGTCCCATTGGCGGCTGAAAATACCGTCACGTTCTTCTGACCAACCGGTTTGCAAGCCGTTTTCGTTGTACCAGAAATTTCCACCTCCTTCATCAAACACGCCGCCGAGTATTCCGTCGCTGCGGTCGCGCCAGTCCGACGGACTGATATCGCGTATGCACTGATCACCCGTTTCGGTTTGCATCTCGTTACACATTTCCGAGGCGTTCCAGTCGAAATCTGCTTCAAGTTGAGCGCGATCGCGATCTTTGTTGTCGATGCCCTTTTCTTCGTCATAACTTGCAGCAACGAACAGGTATCCGCGCCCGTCAGCGAACGACGTGCCATAGTCCAGATCGATTGAATACTCTTCCCCGCCGCCCTCTGTGGTATAGCCGGTACGAGCATCGAAACTGAAGCCTTCCTGATCTTGCTGAGTGATGATATTAATCACTCCGGATATAGCGTCCGAACCATACGTCGCCGACGAACCGCCCGTGACGACCTCAACGCGATTTACAATGCCAGAGGGAATGGTGTTAAGGCTGGTCGTTCTACTGCCGTAGGCGTTGGTGACAATACGCCGTCCATCCATCAGGACCAGGGTCCGGTTGCTGCCCAGTCGACGCAAGTTGGCGGATGTCACACCCGTGTTACCGATCTGGGACTGCGAATTCATGTTACTGGAGGATTCGTAGAGCGCTGGCATTTCGTCGATCAAAACTTCGGCCAATGAACCAAGACCAGCATCTGTTATTGCCTCGGCATCGATACTAACCAGCGGCGTGGAGATGTTAAAACTATCGCGAGGAATTCGTGAGCCCGTAACAATGATTTCCTCTACTGCGTCTTCGCTCTCAGGCGCATCCTGCGCGCCAACTCCAGATGCTATGAAGAGCGACGCGAAAAACGTGCCTACTGTTCTTCTTAACGGTATTTTTGGGGTAGCCATTTTCCTTTCCTTTTTCCCTTGATCTTCAGGCTCATCGAGAGCTATCTGGATCACTCGCTTATCGGAAAGGCCGCTGGAAAGTCCGGAGTCCTTGAGCAACTCGCTCAAAGCATCGGTCAGCGTATAGCGCCCGACGACTTCATTGGCTTGTCGGGACTCGGCAAGGTCGTAGGGGAAAAGCATTATCGCGCCCGTCTGCTCTGCCAGACTGTTCAGCGCATCGGCAGCATTCATTGACGGAACATCAACATCGTACAGCTGCGCATCATTTTCGCTGTTCGCGACACTCGTGCCGCTGTGCAGTGCAAGGAAGACCCAGGCGATGCAAATGACCATCGCTCGGACCACCATTCGTTGCGTTTCTCCAACAACCTGCCTGCGATGCGCGGACGATGACCGTCCACAAATCTCGGCCTGGTCAACTACATAACCAGCCTTGGATCGAAACCCGTAAGTCGGGGTCGACTTTTTTCGATTGAAACGTATTGTGTTGCCGAAAACCAACAGCCTTCTCCCCCTGCCACT
>Ga0265303_10002337_pt1 | contig 11713 bp, 12 predicted proteins | sample Helome_2_FD_192494 | JGI IMG/M metagenome (GOLD analysis project Ga0265303, IMG submission 192494) | Marine sediment microbial communities from subtidal zone of North Sea - Hel_20160317 (Illumina Assembly) | ecosystem: Environmental > Aquatic > Marine > Subtidal zone > Sediment ...
TCGATAATGTTTTTGTACATGTCGAACAGATTGCCGTATTTACGGGTAATGCCCTCCCTGCCGTCGCGCTTGATAGCTTCTGAAAACTCCATATATACCGCGCGACCGGTGGGCCCGACGCCTCTGCCGGCATCACACTGCTGCTTGGCGTTGCGGGAGGCAACATCCCGGGGCACCAGGTTGCCGAAGCTCGGATATTTCTCCTCCAGATAGTAAACACGCTCGTTTTCCGGGATCTCGTTCGCCGGTCGTTTGTCACCCGAATTTTTAGGGACCCATACCCGGGCGTCGTTGCGCAGGCTCTCGCTCATCAGGGTTAACTTGGACTGGTGATCGCTATAATGGGGGATGCCTGTGGGATGAATTTGAACAAAAGATGGATTCGCAAGACAAGCACCCTTTTTATATGCCCGGAATATCGCGCTGGCATTGGATGAAATGGCGTTGGTGGATAGGTAAAACACGTTACAGTATCCGCCGGTTGCCAAAACCACCGCATCGGCAACGTACGGTTCGAGATCGCCGGTAATCAGATTGCGGGCGATGATACCCCGCGCCTGATCGTTAACGACCACCAGATCCTGCATTTCATAGCGTGGAAACATTTTGACCTGCCCACCGGCGATTTGGCGCGACAGCGCTCCATAAGCACCCAGCAATAGCTGCTGGCCGGTTTGCCCCCTGGCGTAAAAAGTCCGGGATACCTGGACGCCGCCGAAGGATCGGTTGGTCAAAAGCCCTCCGTATTCCCGGGCAAACGGCACGCCCTGGGCCACGCACTGGTCGATGACGTTGTTGCTCACCTGGCCCAGGCGATACACATTGGCCTCCCGGGCGCGGAAATCACCGCCCTTGATCGTATCGTAAAAAAACCGTCGGATACTATCCCCGTCATTGGCATAGTTCTTGGCCGCATTAATGCCACCCTGGGCGGCGATGCTGTGAGCCCGTCGCGGACTGTCCTGGATACAAAAGGTCTTAACATTGTAGCCCATTTCGGCAAGACTGGCCGAAGCCGATGCGCCGGCCAGGCCGGTGCCCACGACAATGATATTAAATCGGCGCCGGTTGGCGGGATTGACCAGCTTCATTTCCATCCGATGGCAGTCCCATTTCTCAGCCAGCGAGCCATCCGGGATTTTTGCATCCAGCTGTTGCATGACATTCTCCTTGAAATGACGATTGACGAATGACGAATTAAGGAATTCTATCTTTATACTTTGATTAAATCGTTGGGGCGATCCGCCGCAGGCGGACCATAAATATTCAATTTTCAATTTTCTTGCTACGCTATTATCCACAAATAAATCGGAAGAATCCCAAACCCGATTCCGAACACAAACGTTACGACCAGACCCAGCTTCATGATCAGGGGCATGTGGTGCGGGTGATTGATGCCGAAGGTTTGAAAGAGGCTCCAGAATCCGTGACTGATGTGTACCGCGACAATCACCATTGCAGCCACATAGATGATCACCCACAGGGGATCGGCAAACGTGGTCGCCATCAGCTCGTAAATCGGAGTCTCAGACTTGTCGACAAAGGTAAATTTGAGTAAGTGGAAGATGACAAATATAAGAATCAACACGCCGGTGTAAGGCATGGTGTTGGATCCGATCGTCCTTCCACCCGGGTTTTGGTACACTCTGTATCTCGTCTCCCGGGCCTTCAGGTTTTCAAAAAAAAGAATAATACCGACTGCGACATGAACCAGTCCCAATGCTGCCAGCCCGAGGTTAAATACGCTCAGATAGGGCTGCAGAGAGTGCAGCTTGGCCGCATAGCCATTGAACGCATCAGCCCCAGCAAAGGCCATCGAATTGCCGAGCAGGTGCACGGATAAAAAACCAATCAAGCCCAGTCCCGTCACTGCCATCAACATTTTTTTGCCAACGGATGAACCAAGTATAAAAAGATACCAGTTCATTGGGTTCCTCCCTGGTTGTAGTTATTGGAAGCTATCTCAAAAATGCATCTCACACCCAATTATGAATTATTTCGGGATGTCCCGCGGATCGGTCATATTTTCCGGGCGCAGCATCTCGTCCAGTTCGTCTTTTTTCAACCAGCCCTTTTCCAGCACCAGCTCAAATACACTGCTACCGGTTTTCAGGGCTTCCTTGGCAATCGAGGCCGATTTTTCATAACCGAGCACCGGATTGAGGGCCGTGACAAGACCGATGCTGTTTTCCACATATTGGCGGCAAACTTCCCGGTTGGCTTCGATATCAACGATGCAGCGGCTGACCAGGGTGATACAGGCATTTTTCAAAATCAGCATCCCGTGCAGCAGATCATAGGCAATGATGGGCTCGGCCATGCACAGCTCGAGTTCGCTGGCTTCGGCGGCCATGGACACCACTGCGTCATAGCCCATAATCTGGTAGCAAACCTGGTTGACAAGCTCGGATATCACCGGGTTGACCTTACCTGGCATGATGGAAGATCCCGGCTGCATGGGCGGCAGATTGATTTCGTTCAAGCCGCAGCGCCGGCGCCGGCGCCGATGGCAGCGCCTTTTTGGGTGCGGCTCCATTCAGCGCAGCCCATGGTTACCGTCAAAAATGAAAAGATTAAAAATAAGGTAAATATTCTTTTAACCATGGATTTATCCTCCATATCTAAAGTTTGCAAAATACGTCACTTAAATTGAGTATAGCTGGGACCCATGTCAATAGGACTAAAATGTTGGCCTGGATAGAAAGGAATGGCGGTTTAGCGGCAAAAACCGTAAGGAGTTAAACTAATGGAATTTAATTTTTTTTTCAAGTAATTTAATTGCTTGTGCACTATCATGGAAGTAAAATGATATGAATTTACCAAGCCCAAAAATCGGCCCCACCTCATTACAGGCAAATGCCCACCGGCCCCTTAGCCAGTCACCTGGTCTCCCATTTACTATTTACAGCCGGCAGGCGCCTTGGCCGAACGATTCTCCGGGCCGATGGCCATAGCGCAGACATCACTCCCATCACCGGGCAGGTCCTTGCTGAACAACCGGCGCAGGGGCACGGTCACCGGACTGGCAATAAATCGGATGGTGGTGCCGAACAACCCGCCGGCCTGGACACCCACCCCGAAATCGGCAAAATTTCCCCGGACTTCCATGGGGGTGGCCAGGCTGAAAAATTCCGGTTTTTTGGGCGTGGGGGCCATTTTCAGATCGATGAACTCTTTTTTAAAGTCGACCTGACCTTTGCCGCAGATTCTGATTTTGGTGGTATCTATCATAAAAATGTTGGGAGTCAGCAAGCCATCCTTCATGGTCCAGCGGCCGATGACGCAGTTAATTTCGGAAGGCTTCTTATCTTTTCCGGTGGCAACGGCAGCGATAATATTCACCGCCCACAGGTCGATAATGCCGGCCTTGAGGTTCTCCAGGCGGCCGGAGAAGTCAAAATAGCCGTTGCTGTTGGCCATCAGATTTTCAAAGCTGTTGGCCGATGATTTGAGATCCACATCGAGGTTGATGGTGCCGCCCATGTCGGCCTTCGGCTTTGCTCGTCTTACCAAGACACCGAAATCGAAATTTTTCATCAACATCCGCAGCGAAGCTTCCGGGGCCTTGGGATCGGGTTTGAGGGTGGCTGTCATGGCGTATGAGCCTCCCGGAATATTGAGTTTGAGAGGGTCCAGAGCGAACTGTCCGTCTTTGAGGGTGGCCGTCAAAACCCCGCTGCCCAGTGCATCAGCACCGGACAGTACCTTTTGTGCTTTGACATTCATCCGAACGTTGATCTTTTTAAGCACCTTGGGGCTTAAAAGCTCTTCAACCGCTGGATCAGTGGATGATTTATCGTTGGTGGATTTTGTGCTTTCAGTTTTCTTATCCTTTTGTTTTCCGCCAACCGGTTGGCCGGCATCACCTTTTTCAGGTGACCAGTCACCCACATCAAAATCATTGAGCTGGATCAAAGGTGAATTGAGGTCGATGACTACATCCGGCTTGCCTCCGGTAAGATCGGCCGTCATTTTGCCGGTCAGTTTGCTCTTGCCGACCTGGAGGATCAAGTTCGAAAGCTCCAATTGGTCCCGCTGCAGTGAGAGTTGGGCGGCGGCCTTGTAAGCCTTTAGCGGCGGCAGGTCTAAATCCAATAGTTCGTTCAAACTGTTCAGATGTTCTCCGGTTACCGCAGCATTTAATTGCAGACTCCTTAATGCCCGGGCCAGATCCACTGAACCTGCAAAATCGAATCGGGTTTTGGCTATCTCGGTTTTGATCTCCATCCGGGACCGGCTTTTTTCCACCAGTTCCTTCAGAGAACCGATCTCGACCGTGGTAACATAGGGTTCGTTAAGCAGCTTACCCTTCATCGAAAGGTTGAAGGGCTTGCCGGGCAGCATGGTGCCTGTGCATTCATCTATTTTGAACTGCAGCGGTTCCGCCAGCCCGGGCCTGCGATAGTCTACTGCAATGTCCTCTAAAACCAGCTTGGTCAGCACAAGGGAATCGGATGTCAGCTCCAGCTGTCGTTCTTCCGAGGACGGTTGAGGTTGCAGCGGAGGCTCGGATTTAGATTTTTTCGGTGTCTGGGAAGACCAGTTGACAGCGCCCGTCTTGTTTTCCACCAGCATGACGGCAAGCCCTTTAACGCTGAATTTGGCAATCTTTAGCTTGCCCTGCAAAAGCGGCAGCAGGCGCACCTGGAACTCGGCGATTTTCATCCTGAGAAAATCACCTTTATCAAAATTTTTGGGGTTTGATATCCGCAGGCCCTCAAGAGAAAAAATGGGCTGTAAAGAGGTGGAAATGACAATCTTATCGTCAACCTTGACACTGCGGCCCAGGGCCAGGGATGCCGCCGACTCGACTGGTCCCTTGTAATTGGTTAGATCGATCGGAATTCGAATGGTCGCCAGGAGGACAATAATCAAAAGGAGGCCTGCAATCAGGCCACCCAGGATATACAAAATCCAACGCAGGGGTTTGGAAACACGCATAATTCTGGTTCCTTTTCTTAAGGTGTCAACGATCTTGTTCTTAAGGTATCAGTGATCTTGTAAAATAAATGATAGGGCCTTGTCAATAATGCGGATAATGAGTTTTCTTATTGACAATTTTGGCTTTCATGAGCAATATACGGTAGATTCACGATTTACAAATGGCTTTTAACCCCATCTTCTAAATCTTATCTGGAAATTAAGGCCGGCGAGCGCATAATGTTTCCAGACCGAACAAAGAAAGGATCGCACCCGGGCGGCAGAGTTAGAAGTGACTCTGCTTTTTTTACACTAAATAGCACTCAGGATGAGTCTTGCGGGTGTCACATTTAAAAATTACCGGACCAAATGATAAAAAAGGGGATTTATGAACGAGGGAACCGTTAAATGGTTTAATAAAAAAAAGAATTATGGCTTCATTGAATCGGATGAAAATGTTGAAATTTTCTTTCACGGTTCGAACATTGCCGACCACGGCTTCTTTGGTTTAGCGAGCAATGATCGCGTTACCTATGAAGTCAAAGAAATGCAAAACGGACCACAAGCTGTTAGGGTAAAAGTGAAGAGTTAGTCTTGCACTTAAAATCGTTTATCCGGTTTTCCATCTCTTGTAGCGCAAGATACGCCTCGTCCAGAGATACCGCTCTAAATTTGATGCCATCACCCGGCTTAATCTGACCCAGCGCCGGAAGGTCCGCTGAAATTACCGTCGCTATTTTGCGGTAACCTCCGGTAACCGTTTCTCCCAGGATAATAATGGGCTTCCCATCGCCTGGAATTTGAATCGAGCCCGAAATTACGCCTTCCGAAATAATCGACGCTTCGATATCCGGCTTACACAGAATCTCATGCCCCTCCAGTCGGATACCGGTTCGATCGGAATCCTGAGACATTCTAAACATACCGTTTAGGAAAGCATGTCGGCTGTCATCCGGGAAATGATCATCCTGGGGGCCCCAGACCACACGTAATTTCCAATGATTCGAATAACGGGGAATACAGTCCGGGTTGAATTTGCGCCCGGCGCCATTCATTGGCCCGCAAGACCCATCGCATAACAGGACATCTCCTTTTTTACAGGATCGCCCCTGGTAGCCCCCGAATCCGGAAGGAAGGTTGGTTGACCGACTGCCCATGACAGGCGGCACACCGATGCCACCCCCAACGGCAATGTAGGCGCGAAACCCGCTGACTGCATTGCCGAATGATAAAACGTCATCCTTTTTGAAAGCATGCGAACGCCACAATTCGATGGGCTGCTTGTTTCTTTTAGGTTGCAGATCACCGCCTGTAACGGCCATAACCACATCGGTTAAAACCTTGATGCCGGGACCCAACAGCATCGTTTCCAGGCAGGCATGATCCTCGCTGTTTCCGACCAGCAGGTTTGCAATCCGCAGCGAAAATGAATCCAGTGCGCCGCTGGGCGCAACACCGAAACGGCCGTAGCCGTATCGGCCAAGATCCTGAACCGTCGTCATGATCCCGGGAGATATAATCTCTAATGTCTCTATGGCTGCCATTGGGATGCTTCCTCCGCGCTAATCGCTTGAAAACGGACCCGGTCTCCCATCATCAAAAGGCTTGGCGGCTGCCCCTGGGGATCGAAAAGATTCACGGGTGTCCAGCCGATGATCTGCCATCCACCGGGGCTGTCGACCGAGTAAATGCCGGTTTGTTTCTGAGCAATCCCCACCGACCCTCTGGGAACGAGAATCCGCGGAGTTTTGCGACGGGGAGTGGCTATGGCGGTTGGCACTTCTCCCAAATAGGGATAACCCGGCGTAAAACCGATCATGTAGACCCGATAGGTCGGCCGGGTATGATAATCCATGACCGCTTGGGGGCTGATGTGATGATGTTGGGCAACGCTTGCCAGATCCGGTCCCTGGTTACCGCCGTAAACGACCGGAATATCCATGGTTCGTGGTTCCGGCAGCTCGGCTTGATCCAGATTTTGATGGGTATCGCTGATCGTGCGCTTGAGGTCGGTCAGCGAAATTTTCAGCGGGTCATAGATCACCAGCAACGACCGATAGCTCGGAACCAATTCCCTGACACCATCAATCGGGCGCATATCCATGACAGTAAACAATTCCTGGACGCTCTGGTTGACGGAAGGGCTGATTTCATCGCCCAGTTCGACGAGCAGAGAGCGGTCGCCCATGAGGCGAAATATCGGTGAATCATAAAGCATCGATAATCCAATAACCTATATTAAGATTATGATCCATGCTCAAGCTTCCATGCTTCTATGCTTCTACAAAAAATCACCAGGTGGTGCAATTTCAACACCGGAGATCAACAGAGCCTCCCGAATATTTTCAACCAGTGCCAGCGCGGACGGGTTATCACCGTGTACGCATATCGTATCGGCGGCCATATCGATTTCAGATTCGTCTTTACAAACGACTTTACCTTCTTGGACCATTTTTAAAACTTTCTCGGCCACCCTCTCATGGTCATGAATTACCGCACCGGGCTCCTTGCGAGAAACCAACGAACCGTCCCGATTGTAAGCGCGATCGCCGAAAAATTCAAAGCCCATCCGGATCCCGTGTTTGGTACCGATAGCTTCCAGCTTCGACCGGTTGGATCCGGCCAGCACAAATAAAATGAGGTCTTTATCCAGTGCCGCAATCGCTTCGGCCACGGCATCCCAAATTGCGGGATTCTGCACAGCCATGGTATACAGCGCACCGTGAGGTTTGACATGCTGTAGTTTCATGTTTTGGGCAACGGCAAATGCCTGAATCGCACCAACCTGGTAAGTCACATAATCCTTAATTTCTTCCAGCGAAGCATCCAGGTTACGTCGACCAAAGCCGATCAAATCCGGAAAACCCGGATGAGCGCCAATGGCAACCCCGTTTTCCCGGGCAATGGCGATGGTGCGCTTCATCACCGTGGGATCACCGGCGTGAAATCCGCAGGCTATGTTGGCGGAACTGATCAACGGAATGACGTCTTCGTCCATTCCGAGTTTATAATTTCCAAAGCTTTCCCCCACATCGGAATTAAGATCAATTTTATTCACCGGCATGCTTTAACCTCCATAATATATGCTCGATTCAAGCTACCTAGCTTATGACACAAATCACTAGCTAATTCAAAATAAAAAAGGGAATAGGCAACTACCTATTCCCTTTAAAAATCAAAGAAAAGACTATTAACGTTTCGAAAACTGAAACCGGGCCCGGGCCCCTTTTTGTCCGTATTTTTTACGTTCTTTGACCCTGGGATCACGTTTGATAAACCCGGCCTTTTTCAGCGTCAGTCGAAAGTCGGGATTGATGCTCACCAGCGCCCGTGTAATCCCGTGTCGCAGGGCTCCGGCTTGACCGGCAATGCCGCCACCAACAACCGTTGCTTTTACATCGTAAGAACCCTGCGTGTTGGTAAGCTTGAAAGGCTGACAGATCTCTTCCCGGGTGGCTTCAATCGGGAAATAATCCTCCACCGGACGATTATTGATAACGATTTCTCCGCTGCCCGGTTTCATCCATGTTCTGGAAATGGCAGTCTTGCGTCTGCCGGTGGCATAATGAGCATTTTCCTGGTTCATTTAATTCCTCAATATTCTGTGTTGGTTTATATTGTAATAACCTCTGGATTCTGGGCTTCATGCGGATGCTGATCGCCGGCATATACTTTTAATTTCTTAAACTGCTGTTTACCCAGCCTGTTTTTGGGCAGCATGCCCTTGACGGCAAAACGGATAAGATCTTCAGGTTTTTTTTCTTTAAGGTCCCTGGCTGTAGTCGATCTTAAACCGCCGATATATCCACTGTGGCGGTGATACTGTTTTTGGTCTAATTTCCTTCCGGTAAGCACTATTTTATCCGCATTAATCACGACGATCCAATCACCGGTATCGACATGGGGCGTATACAGGGGGTTGTGCTTGCCCTGAAGGCGAGAAGCGATGGTGGTGGCCAGACGACCCAAAACAGCTCCGTTGGCGTCAACAAGGCCCCAATTGCCCTGGTTATCCGATTTTCTGGCACTGTAGGTATATTTTTTCACTATTGGCACTCCTAAGTTTAATGAATCCGGCATGTTTAAACAATTCTACGGCATGTGTCAAGAGAAAAGTGCAATCAAATCGCATTCTAATTGGCTACCGCCTCTTTACACCCCATAGAAAAAAGGCTAAATGATAATATAAGAAGAATCGAGCCCTATTCAAGAAAGAAAAAGCGAATTAGGGGCTTTGGCCCTATTGGAATCATTGTAGAAATTCCAAGGTATCAAACCAATGGAAAAATTGGAATTTGAGGTTAAATTTTTTCTCCCTGACATCCAATTACTGCGTCAGAACATCCTTAATCTGGGTGCCCGGTCCCAGGGAAGATTTTTTGAAAAAAATCTGCGATTCGAAGACGCTAACAAAACCCTGAAGGCTAAAAAATGTCTCCTGAGGTTACGGCATGACCAAAAAACAACCCTGACATTTAAATCTACGCCGCCGGAAAGCAACGATCAGTTTAAGGTTTTAATTGAACGGGAAGTTGAGGTCAGTGATTTTCCCGTCATGAATGATATTCTGGAATCCCTCGGGTTTCACTGCGAACAAGTATATGAAAAATGGCGTGAAACCCTTGTCGTAGAAAACACCCAATTCTGTTTGGACGCCATGCCGTATGGAAATTTTCTTGAAATAGAGGGAACTAAAAAAGATATCAAGCAGTACGCTCAGGATCTGGGGCTTCAGTGGGGTAACAGAATTCTGGCCAATTATTTAGAAATTTTTGAAATTCTAAGAAAAAAATTTGACCTTAAATTCACAGACGTAACATTTCACAATTTTAAGAATATCGACACGCAACTGCAAAATTTTTTATACCTGATAGAAGCTGGTAGTTAGCGGATTTGATAAACAAAGACCAAAGCGTATAAGGTTTCTGGAATTCGGAAGTTGGAATGCGGAAGGCGGAAAATAGGACAATCAACCTTTTTCTTTTCCGCATTCCCAATTCCAAATTAAAAACTTCTGTCCTCTGCCTGCAGCGGCGAAGACGGGACTTCTGTCCTCTGCCTTCTGCCGGCCACGGCGAAGCCGTCAGGCGAAGACGGGTCATCTGTAATTTATTCCGAAGACGTGTCCTTCAGCGTTTCCATAAGGGCGTCCTGGGACGGGGGTGCTGCCGTCTTCGCCGCCGGGGTCGGCGCCAAAGGCGGCGGAACGGATTCCGCTGGTATAGCATGCAGGGCAGGTGCCGGTTCAGTATCTTTCAGCTTGGTTGGCGGCAGCTGGACCGGATACGTCTTCTCCAGCAGCAATTCCCCTGCCTGCGTAAACACATAAATTGAGGCGGTTTGAAATTTTTCCGGAAATTTGGGAAGTTGCGTCGAAAGACTCATGGTTTTAAAATAATTTATGCCAAACGAATGGCCACGTTGTTTGCCTGTTGGACGTCCGTCCACCAGTGGCATCCAGGGGATGGGCAGCCAGTGGGTCTGCTCTCCTTTTAAGACCACAATTGTGTAACCGGAAACTCGCTGGGAATTCAGCGTCGTATTTTTAATTTTGAACAAGACCCTTAACCTGTTGTCGTCGGGTAGATTGGATATTTGAAAATTCTCAACGGCAACACTTAATCCCGAATCGATTGGTGAATTGTTTGGTTGTGGTTTGACCTGCTTTGGTGCCGGCAGCTTATTTTTTTTTGTGGCCAACTGGTTGGCTTTATCATCATTATCGGAACGTCTTGGCTCCGGATTCGGTAATTTGTTGTCGGCCGATTTTTTCGTTTGGCCGCTTAAATTTTCCTGGACCCTGGATTCAGCCAACACCAACCGGGTCATCAGTATGTCTTTATCATACCGCAGGGTGTCGACACGTTTATTCAATTGTTTCAAATCATCCTTAAGATCGTGATTGTCCATAATGATTTTCTGGTTCCAAATAAAAAAGCCCGCAGACATACCGATGGAAACAACCAGCACAGTAAAAATTAGTACTGCTATGCCTTTAAAGCGTTTGAGTGTTATGGTCCTACCGTGATTCCCGATGAACATCAGGGTCCAGCGTCGATCCTGATTTGAACGTTTTTCAGCTCTAAGGGAACGGCCGGCTTGATTTGAGTTTTTCTTTAAATATTCCATCATTGTTACTTACGATATCCTGTATATCGAAATTTTACAAATTTTTATAAAACCACCCACACATTTTCCCCCTTTTCAACATTTAAAAGTTGTGCGGCGTTGCCTCCATTGATTGCGATCTCAAGATAACCGCGACTCCCAATAAGGGCCAATGGTGTGTTTGACCCCGCGCAGGCATAGGTTTCAGATAGGCCTATTATGACAGTGGACCGAATTTTTATCCGAATTTCTTCCTGGGGGCCGGCATGTAGGCATTCGGTCAACTGTTCGGATTTGATGTTGGTTATCAAATTTCCGAAATGATCGATAGCCACAACCTGGCCCTTAAGGTTGCCATCTTCTGTGGTCCGGGCACCGATAGGGTCAAGACAAACTGCCTTCTGCACGTCTATTGCAGGACCCAGCTCATTTACCGCCAGGCCGCCGGCGATATGAGCACCAACCGGCGCTATAATATCCCGACCGTGAAATGTCGAACTTACGGAGGCCCTGAAATAGTTCGAATTGGTTATAAGGTTAAGCGAAAAAACATTTTTTTCTTTGAGCAAGAGTGTGAGCACACCGTTATCCGGGGCAATGAAAACGCAATTTTTCAATTTGAGGGCCAGCAGGCCCCTTTCGGTACCAACGCCGGGGTCAACCACAACCAAGTGCACTGTTCCGC
>Ga0265303_10002338_pt1 | contig 11712 bp, 9 predicted proteins | sample Helome_2_FD_192494 | JGI IMG/M metagenome (GOLD analysis project Ga0265303, IMG submission 192494) | Marine sediment microbial communities from subtidal zone of North Sea - Hel_20160317 (Illumina Assembly) | ecosystem: Environmental > Aquatic > Marine > Subtidal zone > Sediment ...
TGGCCAACCTGGCCGAAACCCGGCCGACCATCATGACCGCCGTGCCGCGACTCTACGAGTCGATGCACCAGCGCATTCTGCGCGGCGTCGAGAAACAAGGCGGCCTGAAGAAGAAGCTGTTCGAGCAGGCGGTCCGGCTGGGCCGCAAGGCGATCGAAGACCCGGGCAGCCTGAGCGCCGCCGAATCGGTCCTCAATGCCCTGGTCGAACGCCTGGTCCGCGAGAAGGTGCGCGGCCGCTTCGGCGGGCGGCTGAAGGCCATGGTCTCCGGCGGCGCGGCGCTCAACCCGGAAATCGGCCTCTTTTTCCAGGCGCTCGGCCTGCCGATCCTGCAGGGCTACGGCCAGACCGAGTCGGCGCCGGTGATCTCCGCCAACCCGCCGGGCGCGGTGAAGATGCATACCGTGGGACCGCCGCTCAAGGGCGTCGAGGTGAAGCTCGCCGAGGACGGTGAAATCCTGGTACGTGGCGAGCTGGTCATGAAGGGTTATTGGCGCGACGAGGAGGCGACCGCAAGGGTGATCAAAAACGGCTGGCTGCACACCGGCGACATCGGCGAGCTCGACGCCGACGGCTACCTGCACATCACCGACCGCAAGAAGGACATCATCGTGTTCTCAGGCGGCGACAACGTTTCGCCGGCCCGGGTCGAAGGCTTCCTCACCCTCGAATCCGAGATCAGCCAGGCCATGGTCTATGGCGACAAGCGCCCGAACCTTGTGGCCCTGCTGGTACCGGAGGAGGAGTTCCTGACCGACTGGTCCAAGGCGAACGGCAAGCCGCGGGACCTCGCCGCGCTGGCCGACGATCCGGACCTGCGCGCCACGCTCTCGAAAGCCGTCGAGCGGGTCAACCAAAAGCTCTCGAACATGGAAAAGGTGCGCCGCTTCGCGATCGCCCCCGAGACCTTCTCAACCGATAACGAAATGTTGACCCCGACCTTGAAAATACGCCGCCACAAGGTCTTGGAGGTCTATCGGGACGTTGTTGACGGGCTTTACCAGAAGAAATAGGCGCAGGTTTCGGAGGCGGCCGGGCAAGCCATCTTGACCGCTCTTAACGGCAACCTATATGGACAGACTTCGCTGCTCGAAGCCGTCCGGCCCCAAGGAGCCTGCCCGGGTATCGGTCACGGGCGCCTGGGCCGGAAAACGGAGTCCGTCATGTTCTTCTCTGGATTGCTCGGCCCCATTTTCGCCGGGTTTCTTGCCGCCAACGCGGGGCAACCCCTCGTCGTCGTCAAGCAAACGGACCTGGGCGACCTCACGGTCGTGGTGAAGAATCTGCGCAGCAACCAGGGCCAGGTGCTCGTGGCGCTGTGGCACGACTCCGAGGGCTTCACCAAGCCGGAGGCGGCGATTTCCAAGCTGAAAACGCTGCCCCGGGGCCATGTCGCCCGCGCCACCTTCCCGGGCCTCGAGCCGGGGCGCTATGCGCTCGCCACCTACCACGACGAGAACGACAACGGCAAACTGGACCGGACCTGGATCGGCTGGCCCGAGGAAGGGCTCGGCTTCAGCAACGGCGCCTGGATAAACCTGGGCCCGCCGACCTTCAAGGCGGCCGCCGTGGACGTCGCCCCAGGCACCCAGGCGATCGTTATCCCGCTGCGCTACTGACGCCAGGCCCTCTAGGGGCCGGCCGATCAGGCACTTGTGGCAAATCTCACAGACTGTGCCGCGACAAGCCATCTAGTCTTCGACAAACGGCATAATGTTGCCGGCCGCATGGCTTGTGGCACAGACGAAGGGGATGGTGTCATGCCGGAAGATTGGGCGTTCCCGGTCGCCGTGATTATCGGGTTAGCTATCGTCCTGGGCACATCCTGGGACAGATTCGACGAACCTACCTATACGAAAAAAGACAAGGTCGGTAACAAGTATTATCTCAGGTTCCAGCCGCGGTTTATCGCCCTCAGAAGGAAGTACGGCCGCGCCAGACTGGTGTATGTCGGCTTCATGTGCGCCGCCTACCTGATCGTCTCGACCACGCCTTGGCTGGCCGATTTCATACCGGGCTTGGCCGAAGCGGCCGGAGCCGGCGACACAGAGTCCGGAGCAGCGGAATCAAGTGCAGGCCTGGCCCAATCGGCCGCCTATCCGCTCGCCGTGGCCGCCGGGCTCATGGGCTTCCAGACCGTCCCTTACCTCAAGACCCTGGAAACCAAGTGCCGAAGGACGTTACACACCTGGGCCAAGGTTCCCAAGGGCGCCAGTGACACCATCATGAAGCTGATGCGCTCCGACTTCGACTTCAGCGCCTATCGGAAACTCGATGCGCTCAAGAAAGGGAAAAGAGAATTCGAGCACGTGGCCGCGAAGGACTTCGAAGCGGCACGGAACACCATAGAAAACGACTGGGCCAAGATCTGTTGCACGCTCCATAGCCTGCGCCTTTCGCGCGAAGTGCCGCCGGCACCCGGCGGCTTCGATCAGGACTGCTACAGCGATGCCTTCTTTGACGAATACGAACCGGAACACGAAGAGATACTCATGCTGTATCGCAACCTTGCCAAAGCGGTCAGCTACCACAAGAGCAACAGCGCTGACGGCGGCAAGGGATCTTCAGAATCTCGTCAAGTTCTCCAGAACGACCTCCGCTCCCTGCTGGAAAAAATCTACTCCTTCGTGGCCTGTGCGGTCCGTTCGAAGCAAACCACCGAAAGCAACGTGGTCGTGGCTCTGAACAAGCTGGGATTTGCCATGATCGAACCGACCCTGCCCAAGGTCGACAAGGGTTTCTTCGTCTTGGCGGCGCTCGGTCTAGCGCTCATATTTCCGCTGATTGCTATCTTCGGCCCGAAGCTGTTCGATGACTTCCTGACCAACGAGATCGATAAGTCGGAATTGCTGGCCGCCTTTCCCTATGTGCCGTTGAATGCGGCGGACGGCGCCTTGTGGGCAGTCAGCACGATCCTGATCCAGCTCGGCGCCGCTGGGGCGGCGCTCGGCTACCGTTCGCGAAGGGTTCGCACCGGCGACTGGGACGGCAGCATAGAACAGAATGCCTTGGCTGCCGTGCTCGGCGGATGTGCCGGTTTTGCCTTGCTGTCCCTGATGAGCGCCTTTCATCTTTGGACTCGCCCCGAGGTGTGGCAGGCGTTGTCAGCGAGCCAACTTTCGTGGCAGGTGTTTGTCACCCACAGCCTGGTCTGGACCCTGCTTCCGGTCATCACGGCGAGCTTCGCGGTGTTCCACAGAACCACCGGGCGTTCGGAGCGCAGTGCGGCGACACTTTCCCTCTGGTGCCTCGGCCAGGGTGTCGTCATGGCGCTCGCCGGCTTTGTGCTCGGCCTGATCTTTGTCCAGCTCAGTGTTCCAGAAGGCAGCGTACCGGCCGCTTTGGCGGACCAACGCGGTACCATCGAATTCCGCTTCGAACTGCTCGCGTCAGCCATCTGCTTCTTGATCGGTGCCTATCTCGGCTGGCTTTTCCCCTATCGCCAGAGATCCATTTTCCGGCAAGCCTTCGAAGGCGATTGGGTGGTGGACGAGGCGAACGGCGGCTCGGGATACATTTCGCTGCAACCCGGGGGGGTCGCCATCCACCAGTCGACGGACCTCCATGACAAGCGCGTCGGGCGCTGGACCCCGCAGGGCCATAGCTGCCGCATCGACTGGGAAAACGGCGAGCCCTACACGGCTCAATACATCGACGGCGAATATGGCCGGCTCAAATTCGTCGGCGCCGCACCGGCCGCCGCCAAGGCTCAACCTGCATTGATGGCCCAAAGGCTGCAAGACCCCCGGCTCGCCGCTTAGAGGCCGCCTCAAGGGCTCGATCCCATGGCTTGTCGCGCCTCTCCTAGTGCCAGCCGGCGTGGAGTCGGAACCGGCGCGGGCTTGCTGGCGGCAAAGAAAGTTGCCGTCGGATGCGCCGCAGGGAAATTTCCTGTATAACGTCGCGCATGCGGCATTCTATGCTTGCTTTTCAAGTCGGCCGGCGTCACGTCCATTGCCGAATAGGTCAGTATGCATTACCTATATACGGCGAAGCACGGTCAACTTTGCTGAGGCAGTGAAACATGGCACTCGCAGCCGTCTCGCTTGAAGATAAATACACCCTCGATTCCGGCCGGGTCTTTCTGACCGGCACGCAGGCGCTTGTCCGCCTGCCCATGATGCAGCGGCAGCGCGACGTGGCCGCCGGTCTCAACACCGGCTGCTTCATCTCCGGCTACCGGGGCTCGCCCCTGGGCGGCATCGATCAGCAGCTTTGGGCCGCAAGGCGCTTTCTGGAGAGCAACCACGTCCGCTTCCAGCCCGGGGTCAACGAAGACCTGGCGGCAACCGCGATCTGGGGCAGCCAGCAGGGCGACATCTTCGCCGACAGCAACTACGACGGCGTCTATGCCATGTGGTACGCCAAGGGGCCGGGTGTCGACCGTTCGGGCGACGTCCTGAAACACGGCAACTCGGCGGGCAGCGCCAAGCACGGCGGCGTGCTGCTGCTGGCCGGCGACGACCATACGGCCAAGTCCTCGACCCTGGCCCATCAATGCGAACACACCTTCGCCGATGCCATGGTCCCGGTGCTCAATCCGGCCGGCGTCCAGGAGTTCCTCGACCTGGGAATCTTCGGCTGGGCCATGAGCCGCTATTCCGGCTGCTGGGTCGGGTTCAAGACCATCGGCGAGACGGTAGACAGCTCGGCCTCGGTCTACGTCGACCCGCACCGCATCCAGATCGTCACGCCCGAAGATTTCGAGATGCCGGAGGGCGGCCTCAATATCCGCTGGCCCGATACGCCGCTGGAACAGGAAGAACGCCTGCACCGCCACAAGGTCTATGCGGCCCTGGCCTTCGCCCGGGCCAACAAGATCGACCGGGTGGTGATCGACAGCCCGAAGCGCCGCTTCGGCATCGTCACCGCCGGCAAGTCCTATCTCGACGTGCGCCAGGCGCTCGACGACCTGGGCATCGACGACGAGCTGGCGGCCGAGATCGGCCTGACGCTCTACAAGGTCGGCATGGCCTGGCCGCTGGAACGCGAAGGCGTCCGCCAGTTCGCCGAGGGCCTGGAAGAGATCCTGGTGGTCGAGGAAAAGCGCGCGATCATCGAAAACCAGTTGAAGGAACAGCTCTACAACTGGCGCGCCGATGTCCGGCCCCGGGTGATCGGCAAGTACGACGACGAGGACGATTGGATCCTGCCCTCGGTCAACGAGCTGACGCCGGCGCGGATCGCCCGGGTGATCGCGCGGCGCATCGCCCGCTTCCACACCAGCGAGCACATCGAGGCCCGGCTTCGCTTCCTGGCCGATAAGGAAACGGCGATCAAGCGCGAGAAGGCGCCGCTGCAGCGCATCCCCTATTTCTGCTCCGGCTGTCCGCACAATTCCTCGACCAAGGTGCCCGAGGGCAGCCGGGCGCTGGCCGGCATCGGCTGCCACTACATGGTCCAGTGGATGGACCGGGAAACCGCGACCTTCACCCAAATGGGCGGCGAAGGCGTGCCCTGGGTCGGCCAGGCGCCCTTCTCCAAGACCAAGCACGTCTTCGCCAATTTGGGCGACGGCACCTATTTCCACTCCGGCATCATGGCAGTGCGCGCCTGCGTCGCGGCCAAGGTCAACATCACCTTCAAGGTGCTTTACAACGACGCCGTCGCCATGACCGGCGGCCAGCCGATGGACGGGCCGCTCGACCCGGCGACGATCTCGCGCCAACTCTATGGCGAGGGCGTGCGGCGGATCGTGACGGTGACCGACGAGCCGGAGAAGTATCCGAGCGACATCGAATGGGCGCCCGGCGTCACGGTCCATCACCGCGACCAACTGGACCGGATCCAGCGCGAGCTGCGCGAGGTCGAGGGCACGACCGCGATCATCTACGACCAGACCTGCGCCGCGGAAAAGCGGCGGCGGCGCAAGCGCGGGCTCTATCCGGACCCGCCCAAGCGGGCCTTCATCAACGACCTGGTCTGCGAAGGCTGCGGCGATTGCTCGGTGCAGTCGAACTGCGTTTCGGTCATCCCGTTGGAAAGCGAATACGGCCGCAAGCGGGCGATCGACCAGTCGTCCTGCAACAAGGATTTCTCCTGCGTCAACGGCTTCTGCCCCAGCTTCGTCACGGTGCACGGCGGTTCGCCGCGCAAGCACAAAGCCTCGGCCAACGAAGACCAGGCCTGGCAGGCACTGCCCGAGCCGACGCTGCCGACACTCGAGGCGCCCTACAACATCGTGGTCACCGGGGTCGGCGGCACCGGCGTGGTCACCATCGGCGCGCTGCTGGGCATGGCCGCCCACATCGAGTCCAGGGGCTGCTCCGTGCTCGACATGGCCGGGCTGGCGCAGAAGGGCGGCGCGGTGGTCAGCCATGTGCGCCTGGCCCCACGGCCGGAGGACATCCACGCGGTGCGCATCTCGGCTGGCGCCGCCGACCTGGTGCTGGGCTGCGACCTGGTGGTGGCGGCCGGTTTCGAGGCCGTGTCCAAGATCACCGGCGGCGAGACCCACGCCATCATCAACAGCCACGAGACCGTAACCGGCGACTTCACCCGCGACCCGAACTACCACTTCCCCGGCGGCGGCCTGCGCCAACTGATCGCCGAGGCGGCGGGTTCCAGCCACAGCGACTTCCTCGACGCCACGCGCCTGGCCACGGCCCTGCTGGGCGATTCCATCGCGACCAACCTCTTCATGCTGGGTTACGCCTGGCAGAAGGGCCTGGTGCCGGTCAGCCACGCGGCGCTGGAAAGCGCCATCGAGCTGAACGGGGTCGCGGTCGAGGCCAACAAGCAAGCCTTCCTTTGGGGCCGCCGCGCGGCGGTCGATCTGGCCAAGGTCGAAGCGGCGGTCCAGCCCCGCAGCGAGCCGGAGAGCCGGCACCTGTCGCAGAACCTGGAAGAGCTGATCGAACGCCGCGCGACCTTCCTGACCGCTTATCAGGACGGCGCCTACGCCCGGCGCTACCGCGCCCTGGTCGAGCGAATTCGCGGCGCCGAGGCGGAACGCACGCCGGGACTGGCCGGCCTGGCGGCGGCGGCCGCGCGCTACTACTTCAAGCTGCTCGCCTACAAGGACGAGTACGAGGTGGCGCGCCTCTTCACGGCGCCCGAGTTCATGGAAAAGCTGAAGCAGCAGTTCGCGGGCGACATCAAGCTGAGCTTCCACCTGGCGCCACCGATCGCCGCCAAGCGCGACCCCCGGACCGGGCACCTGAAGAAGCGCGAATACGGCCCCTGGATGATGCGGTTCTTCAAGCTCTTGGCCGGGCTCAAGGGCCTGCGCGGCACGCCGTTCGACCCCTTCGGCCGGACCGCCGAGCGCAAGACGGAACGCCGCCTGATCGCCGACTACGAAGCCATGATGGAGGAGCTCCTGGCCGGCCTGAACCACGACAGCCACGCCATCGCCGTGGAACTGGCCTCGATCCCGGAACAGATCCGCGGCTACGGCCACGTCAAGGAAGCCAGCCTAAAGGAAGCCAAGGCCCACGAGGCCCAGCTGCTCGAAGCCTTCCGCAACCCGCAACAGGCGGCGACCGCGGCGGAGTGAGAACTGCGGGCCAGCCACCATGCGGTTAGGTGGCGCGGCTTCAGAGGGTCAACTGCCACGGAACCATTGATCTACGCCAATGGATATTGACAGTGACCTTAAGAATAGAGGTATAGGCGTTCTCTAAGGGTTCTGCTGAACCTCGTCCTGAGCTTGTCGAAGGGCGAGAGTGGCGGTGCTTAGCCGTCCTCATGCTTCGACAAGCTCAGCATGAGGGTGAGCGCGGCCAAAACCGGGGCCAGTCCAAAGATCACAAGGCCCTTTGGTACTATTGCCGCCACCCTTCGATCTCTTCGGGCGGCAACGGCTCGAAGAACGCGGCGGTTACCCGACCCTTTAACGAGCCGGGCCGTCGCGGTTCGATCGGTATCAGGCGCGCCACTGCTTTGCCCCGCCGCGTGATCACGATTTCCTCGCCGCCGGCCACCTTTCCAAGTAGGCCACAAATCCGCGCCTTCGCATCGGTGACACTGACTACCGTGGCCATGTTCGGAACGTATCCTTCGTGAAGTTCACTCAGCCAAACCCAAGGCGGCCTTGTAGAGGTCGAGCAGGTGTTCCTGCTCCTGGCGGTCGTTCGACTCCATCTTCCTGAGCTTGATCACCTGGCGCATGATCTTGGTGTCGAAGCCGGTGCCCTTGGCCTCGGCGAAGACCTCGCGGATGTCGGCCGCCAGCGCCGCCTTCTCCTCTTCCAGCCGCTCGATACGCTCGATGAACGACTTCAGACGCTCCGCCGCGATACCACCCACATCCGCCATCTTGCCTTGCCCTCCGGTGCCCGGTTTTGAATCAATTCGCGCCCGCTCTGGCTAACCAAAGCGAGCGCGCGAAACTAGCCGAGCCGGGCCGGGCGGCCAAGGGTCAATCGGCGCCGAAGCGCTCCTGCGCCGCCGCGTAGCCGGCCTTCTGCTCGGACGTTGCCTCTTCCTGGTACTTCGCCTTGTAGTCGGCATAGGGCATGCCGTAGACGATCTCGCGGGCAGCCTCGTAATCGAGCGCGAGCCCGCGTTCCTCGGCCGCGGCCTTGTACCACTTGGACAGGCAGTTGCGGCAGAAGCCGGAGAGGGTCATCAGGTCGATATTCTGCACTTCCGGGTGGGCGCGAAAGTGCGCCACCAGGCGGCGGAAGGCGGCGGCTTCGAGTTCGAGGCGGGTTTGATCGTCGATTTCCATGGCTTCTCCAGCAGGCTAGTGGGCTCTTCCCGGATGCTACACCAAAGCGCGGAGATATTGACCACTTTCATGGCAGCGGCCCAGGTCGCGCCAGAGGTGGGCTAGATGGAGCCCCAAATCATGTCCGCCGCCGCGGCGGCCTGTTCCAGTTGGCTTACCTGGGTGTTCCAGCCGGGCCCGGATGCATAGAAAGAGAGTGCCATCAAGCCCAGCCCGAGGCAGATGGCGACGATGGCCACGGCCGCAACGGCCCGCGGTTGCTCGTTCTGCATGGTTAAAGTCCCTTCCACTCGAAAACCGATCCAAGTTACATCCCCGGAGCGTGATTCGAGGCAAGACCGCCCTCCATCCCCCTTTTATTTTTGCTTTGGCACAGATTATAGCCGAAAAACCGCCGCGCAGGCTAGTAACTCCGTTGAAACGCTTGCGGCGCAAGCTGAAACGGACCAAATCGGATCTGAAGATACCGGCATGAGGCGTCTTGCAAGCGGACAAGACAGTCCGTTGGCTTGGCGTCTATCGAAGAGCCAGGCAAGCCACTTCGCCGATCTGGTTGACGGTGTCGCGGCCGCGCAACGGCCCTGCCACGACTATCTCGATTCCGAGGGCCGTGATGACTTGGTCGTCGTCGTGTCACGTGGCGAGTACGACGGTCTCGAGCACCAGGATTTCGATCCCGGTCAGGAAGCGGCCAGCACGTCGTTAGACTGACGGTGCCTCCACCCCCACAAGGGTCTCCTCGATCAGAAAGTCGACCACCGCCTTGAGCGCCTCGTGCTTGTCGGCGCCTTCTTCCAGTGCTTCCTCGTAGACTTCGATCTGGCGGTGGGCGCTGGTGCCGCGCTTGACGATGTCGCGGGCATGCTCCACCTCGGCCAGACAGTCGAGCGCCAGGGCGTCGGGCTGAACCAGCTCGATGATCTCCTCCAGCAGGTCCTTGTAGGGCACGATCTGGCCCTTGCCGAAATCGACCAGGCCCTCGTCGATGCCGTAGCGCTGGGCGCGCCAGCGGTTCTCCTGGACCAGCATGTTGGTGTACTTGCGCCAGCGCTGGTTGCCGCGCTTCAGGCGGTAGAGCATGCGCAGCAGGCAGACGTAGATCGCGGCGATCGAGAAAGTGTCCTCGGACCGTGTGCAGATGTCTGAAATACGCATCTCCAGCGTGGGAAAGCGCGCTGAGGGCCGCACATCCCACCACAGCTTGCTGGCGTCCTCGACCACGCCGGCGGAGACCATGATGTCGAGATGGCGCTGGTACTCGCCCCAGGAATCGAAGCTTTCCGGCAGGCCGGTGCGCGGCAGCTCGTCGAACACCGACAGGCGGTAGGACTTGAGCCCGGTCACCTCGCCGCGCCAGAAGGGCGAGGAGGTGCTGAGCACCAGGAGGTGCGGCAGGAAGTAGGCGATCTGCCCCATCAAATCCAGGCGCAGCTCGTCGTCGTCCAGGCCGCAATGGACGTGCATGCCGCAGATCAGGAGGCGCCGCGCGACCGCCTGCATGTCCTGGGCCAGCACGTTGTAGCGCTCCTTGTCGGTGTGCTTCTGGGCGTCCCAGGCGGCGAAGGGATGGGTCGAGGCGGCGATCGGCGCGAGCCCGTGCTCGCCCGCGACTTCGGCCACGGTGCGGCGCAGGTCGCGAATCTCGGCGGCCGCCTGCTTGATGGTGTCGCACTTGCTGGTGCCGACCTCGATCTGGCACTGCAGGAACTCCGGACTGACCCGGCCTTCCAGGCGCCGCTCGCACTCGGCCATAACCGAATCCGGCGCGTCATAGACCAGATCGCGGGTCTTGCGGTCGACCAGGAGGTATTCCTCCTCGATACCAACCGTGAAGCTCGGCTCGGTCATGCGCTCAACTCCCCCTTCCCTCTCACCCCCTGAAGCATCCGCGAATCGCTCAGCACCTCGCTCAGCACCTTGTCAAGCAGAGCTGCCCATTCCGCGGCGCCATGATGGGTGTCGATCAGATCCTGGCGCACCTCGATCAGGACGTTGGCCAGGCCGCGCGTGTCGGCATGCTCCTGCAAGGTATGGCCACAGCCGCCCCGCCCTGAATAGGGCTCGTTGTCGCCGACCGTGATGCCCTGGGCGCGCAGCTTGGCCATGACCGGCTGCGCCAGGCGCGGATCCTGGTTCCACAAAACGCCGATCTGCCAGGGCCGCTCGAAGCCCTTCATCACCGGCGTGAAGCTGTGCATGGAAACCACCGCCGGGCCCGGGCCACGCGCGGCCAGGGCGTCCAGGGTGCGGTCGATCGCCCGGTGATAGGGCCAGTGGAAGGCGTCGAGCCGTCGCTGGCGGTCTTCGGCGGTCAGTTCCCGGTTGCCCGGCACGATGACACCATCGCCGATCTGCGGGATCAAGGTCGGGTCGTCGAGCGGCCGGTTCGGGTCGACGATCAGCCGGGAAAAGTGCGTCATCACCGCCGGGGCGTCGAGCCGACGGGCCATATCCCGCGTCACCTCGGCGATGCCGATATCCCAGGCGATATGGCGGGCCAGCTGGGCCTCGTCCAGGCCGAGGGACTTGAACGCGCGGGGCAGGAAGTTGGTGGCATGGTCGCACAGCAGCAGGAGCGGCGCGGCCCCCGTCTCGTTGACGTGCTCGAATGGCGCCGGCTCGTCGGCGGCGAGCAGCGCATCGCCAATCTGCTCCGGGGTTCGAGCCTGGTCGGTCATGGGCCGACTATAGCCGCTTCACAGCGGTTGCAACAGGCCTGGCCGAAGCCTAAAAACGCCGGATGGCTGGGAACGACGGCGTATTCAAACCCAACACCTTTTTCTGCATCGACGGCCACACCTGCGGCAATCCGGTGCGCCTGGTGGCCGGCGGCGGCCCGCCCCTGGAGGGCGCGACCATGAGCGCGCGGCGCCAGGACTTCTTGGCGCGCTATGACTGGATCCGCACCGGCTTGATGTTCGAGCCGCGCGGCCACGACATGATGTCGGGCGCGATCCTCTATCCGAGCAGCCGCGACGACTGCGATATCGGCGTGCTCTATATCGAGACCAGCGGCTGCCTGCCCATGTGCGGCCACG
>Ga0265303_10002341_pt1 | contig 11705 bp, 12 predicted proteins | sample Helome_2_FD_192494 | JGI IMG/M metagenome (GOLD analysis project Ga0265303, IMG submission 192494) | Marine sediment microbial communities from subtidal zone of North Sea - Hel_20160317 (Illumina Assembly) | ecosystem: Environmental > Aquatic > Marine > Subtidal zone > Sediment ...
GTTGGGTGAGCTTGGACAGATCGAGGTTAATAACCCCAGGTCCCACCCAGGCGGTCTGGTTGGCCTCGTCGATCTCCACAGAATCCATCCTCGTCAGAGCCACCACAAGCGACGGACGTGCGGGCGTGGCACCGCCCGCCAAACCAGTTCCCGCCCCGCGCGGCACGATGGGGGTGTTGTGACGCTTGGCAGCTATCACCACTGCGGCGACCTCGGCAGGAGTCTCCGGCAGGGCCACCAGGGTGACCTCACCTCGCGCCACCCCGCCATCGGTTCCATACAAATACCGCTCTAGGGGCTCCGAAAGCACCCGATCGGAACTCAGAACGTCAATAAGTTCCGTAGCGAGGGTCACGAAAACGGGTCTTGGGTCGTGAGCTGACGCCCCTGCCCGTCAGATACGTGAGCCTGTTCGATGACCATCATGTGGGCAAGGTTACTCCGAGACCCAGTCCCGAGGCACGGATCAACGCCGGGTTCGGGGAGGATTCGGATCGCACCAAACTTCGTGCGATGCGAGACAAAGGGCTGCGTGCGGGTCATGAAAAATCTCAGGTCTTCTCGCAGGATTACGCCTGTAGCTCGGCAATGTCATCGGAGATATCGGTCCATTCTGGATACTTGGCCAGTATTGCCTGAAGCCCCTGAATGTCGCCTTCGAGTCGACAAATGCAGTAGTCGATAAGCAACAACTCGCTTTCGTGGCCAGTCAGTGAGCGATGGGCGTCCCTGACTTCTTCCGGGGGGTGGAGGAACACACCGGGCTCCATACGCTCATGCAAACCTCGCAGGGTCTGCCAGAAACGTACGTCGTCATAGGCTCCGTCGGCCATATAGAACCAATCTGCATACTGAAGCTCGATCTGCTCTTTCGTGGCAGCAATCTGCTCCCACAAGTCGAGGTACTGCTCCGTCTGGGCCAGCGCACCAACACAACGAGCCAAGGCCTGGAGTTCTGCTGCCGTCTGAGCTTCACCAAGCACGGCGAGACCCGCCGGCGGATCGAATCGCCCTAGCGCTTCACTAGCGGCCCAAATGGGGTCGCCCTGCACGAACATCAGTTCCTCACCCTGTTCGGCCGCTTGTTGAATACTGGTTAGATCGTCGAAGCCGTGCGGAACCTCTTCATCGACGTCGAGCGCCCGATTGATGGCATTGAGCGCTGGTTCGTACTCGCCAATCCGAGCGTGCATGATGGCCAGCTCTCGGAACGAGGCAGCCGATCGAGGGTCAGCTTCAGCAGATTTCCGATACGCCTCGATCGCAGCCAGTGGCGCATCGTTGAAATCGTGGATGTCTCCGACGATGTACCAGGCGTCGGACAACAGCTCTTCGTTAGGGGAAGCGTCCCCCTCGACCAGAGCAATCGCCGGCATCAGTTCGTCGCGCATCCACTCGTATCCACGAGAGTGCGATTCCAGAATGCCCTCTTCGGCGATTTCATCGAGGAGTTCGTATGCGGTTGAAAGGTCCATACCGAAATACTCGCATAGACCGCGGCCCGCCATAAATCGGCTTATTGAATTCCCTCAGAAATGGGGAGCCACAAAGGGTGCCAGGTCCCCATTATCAAAAACCACAACCTGGTCGAGACCTTGCCAGAGCGCCAGCGACTCCAGCTCCTGGGCCAAAGCTGCCGCAACCCGCATTCGGTCGACGCCATCTTCGGCGAAGCTGCCCTTGGCTAGCAACCGTCCGTCTTTTCGATCGGCCTTGAGGTCGACCCGCCCGACGATCTCGCCGTCGAGCATGAAGGGCATCACGTAGTAGCCATAGATGCGCTTGGGCTCAGGTACGTAGATCTCGATGCGGTAGTGGAAATCAAAAAGTCGCTCTCCCCTATCGCGAAACCACACGACGGGATCAAACGGAGTGAGGAGCGAACCTCCGGCAATCTTGCGGGGGATCTTGGCGGCTGTGTCTAGGTAGGCAGTTTGTTTCCAACCCTCGACTTCCACCTCCTCAATGACGCCCTCCTTGATTAGCTCGGTAAAGAGCGGACGGGCATCAGGCATCTTGATCCGGTAATAGTCGGCGATATCAGTAGCGGTACCAATGCCGTGGTGTCGCAGGGAACGGCGTAGTAGCTCCTTCTGGGCGTCAGGCTTGGCGATAGGATCCGCGGCCACAACGTCCGCGGGCAACACTCGTTCGGGCAGGTCGTAGTACCGCTTGAACCTCTCGCGGTGTCCGCACGAAATGCGGCCAACCTGAAACAGCCACTCAAGCGCGATCTTCCCGCTGGAATAGCCCCACCACGGGCCTTGACGTTCGCCCTGCTCCTGAAGATCGGACACAGAGATGGGGCCGTGCTCGGCTACTTCGTTGAAGATGTCTTCGAGGTAGGAAGGGTTCTCTGCGATGAAGTCCTTCACTTGGCGCCAAGGTTGCGCCTCGGTCATCCGCCATTGCAGCAGCGGCCAGGTGTCGGGGGTAAGAAGCGAAGCCTCATGGCCCCAGTACTCGTAGAGCTCGCCGCGCTCATACGCGTATTCGTCGATGAGCTCTTGCCGATATGGGCCCAACCGTGAAAACAACGGCATGTAATGCGACCGCACGCAGACGTTCACCGAGTCCAGCTGCAAGAGCCCAATACGGTCGATCACCCTGCGAATGTGCCGAGCATCAACCTTTCCCGAGGGTTTTGGGTCGGCAAACCCTTGCGCTCCCAGCGCAATACGGCGCGCTCGCTCCACAGGTATAGATCTCATAGAGCAGGATCATAGAGCCAGGACTCGAAATCCATGTCGAACCCAGCACAATCCAACCGTGTAACTCGCAAAAGTCAGCGGGAACGCTAGGTGTCTCGATCCCATCACACAATGGAGCGAATCCAGAATCAACTAAGTGGCAAACCGGTGAGTGGACTCAAAAACGTTGAAAACGCTTCTTGACCTTCAGGATCGGGGCTTCAAACCGACGGTACATCACATCCGCCACGACGATGGAGAGCCACGCAAATACCAACATGGCCGCCGTCGCGCCGAGCAGGCTGCTCGACCACAACCGGCCAGACCTAGCGAAGAAGCCGAGCACCAGGGGATGAGTGAGATAGATGCCAAAAGAGACGCGCCCAATGTGAACCGCGTAATCGTGTCCCAATAGGGTCTCCCGTCCTCCATCTGGACGAGCGATGACCTGAACAATCAGGGCAACGGCTGCGGCTACAACCAACAACCTGGCCACGACGCCTGGGCCAGGAATGAGATTCCGCTCGAGTCCGGACACGCCATCAACAAACACAAGCGCTATTGCGAGCCACGCAATCCAACCTGCGAATCGGAGCAAGCCGCTGGAGAACCCCGTAATTCGACTGCCGTGAAACACCCAGACGTAGCCGATAAGACACCCCGCCGCGATGGCGAACAGGTTGTTGTGGGTAGTTTCCGAGCTCCGGCTAACTGCCGTCACAATGCCCAGGTTTGTCAGGGTAAATAGCAGTGAGCTGCCAACTATGGTCAGGCCGAGGAGCCATGGGAGTGCGCGTCGAGGAAACAGGATTACCACCATCGGCCATGCCAGGTAGAAGTGCTCCTCCACCGCCAAAGACCAGTACACGCCCAGTCCCAGCCTTACTTCAGCTGCGCTGGTCAAGTAATTCTGAAGAAACACGAAATGCGGCCAGAGTGCGTCGCGATACACGGGCCACTCGGCCGTGTCCACGCTCACGAAGACGTTGGAAAATGCCGTCGAATCAAACCGTGGCAACACGAATGCGTACAACAACAACATCGCGTAATAGAGAGGCCAGATACGTAACCCACGCCGAATGTAGAAATCACGCAGGCTGATTTTTCCTGTTCGTTGCTTCTCGGCCAGCAAGAGGTAGGTAATGAGAAAGCCGGACAAAACGAAGAAGATCTGAACGCCGACCCACCCTGCTCGGATCACCGCCTCTCGGGGCCAGAGGCGAACCGAGCCATGGGCGACGACAACCAACAACACGGCTACAGCCCTCAGCCCATCAAGCCCAGGGAAGTTGAGGCGCTTCGTACCGATGTTCTCGGATTCCTCCACGGAAGGATTCTCGGCGGGTAGTTTGCCTTGGACATTGACATGTTCCATTAACTCAAGCGACCTTGGTTGGAGGGGCGACCTAGTCGGGGCATATTATCGATCAGACCCGTGAGTTGCGCTATCTCAACGCGTCCCCTCCCGGCTGCAACAGATTCGATCGTTCCTCCCCTGGCGCGACCGCACCCTCCAAGCCCGCCATGCATGGTCAGCGACGGCTCCGAGTCATATCTGTCCTCGCAACTTGGACACTACCTGGGCGAATCCCTCTTGTTCCTTTTCCAGTGTGTGGAGCGAAAGCGTCTCGTACGCGGCGGATCGCATCCGGTCGATCTCAGTTGGAAGCTCCTCCGCCAAACTTTGGAGCTGAGCGACATAACCCTCAGCATCCTCGAAATCCACCGGGAGACAATTATCCTCAAACCGTGAGTAGGCCATGTTTCCGCCCACATCGGGGACAATGAGAATGCACCCTGCCGCAAACGCTTCGATTCCTGGCAAATAGAACCCTTCCTCGGGCCCCGGGCAGCCCAAGAACGCGTCGCAACCGTGATACAGCTCACGAAGTTCGGACCACACGGCTGTGGACCGGATTGCCTCGAATTCGAATCTCGGATCGTCTCTCAGGATGCGGGCAACCTCGTCACCAACAGACGACTTCCACGTGGTGTAGCCGACCTTAATGGGGTTGGGTAGGCCAGACGCCCGCGTGAGAGAGAAGTACTCCCAAGCGTGCCCTTCAACAATCGTATCCGTCATTGAATTCGGATTCAGAAACGGCCGACACGCTTCCGTTACCTCATGAGTAATGGACACTCGAGACATCCGACGGCCCAGAATCCTGACGCCGTAGCCCTCCGCGAATTGAGGGTTGGCATGCCGCACGTTCTGCACAATATGGATGATCTGATCGGTAGACGATTCCGGACCCAGCGCAGCCTCAAGGGTGTGATAATCAGTAGGCCACGAGAACATCGACAGGTCGCCGGGTTCGAGCTGCGACGGAACTTCCAAATGGAAACTAACGTGCTCATTGGTGAGCAAGGAACGGAATCGATCCATCGCAAACAGAGGCTCGTGCTCGCCGACCGGAAAACGGCACACAACCTGTACCTCCGTGAAGCCGATGGCCAGCGCGTGGTTCAGATAGTCGAACATCGTCACGACCCCACCAACAGGGTTGTACGAGGGTGTGACAAAGACGAAACGCTCAGACATGTAGGTCACCTTGCCGAACGAAGTCCACAAGGTCGGTGACAGCAACGGCGGGATCAAAATAGCCTTCCCAGGCCTTCCGAGCATTAGCAGCCTTTCGCTCGACCAGTTCAGGGGAACCAACGATCTCGCGCAGTATCGCGGCCAGACTCGCCTCTGGAGCCGAAGGTTCAATGATCCATCCAGCATCCATCTCCTCGATCATCGGACTGACCTCGGTGAATGCAGGGTGAACTACCGGGACGCCGCAGGACATAGCGACCACCGTTCTCGTTACCATGGCGTATTCTCGTTCGAGTGAGTATGGGAAAACGTCCACCGCTACATGATGCCTCCCCATGAATCTTTGAAACGCTGAAAAGTTCATCGAATGGTGCACCGTTACGTCGTTTCGTGTTTGAAGTCTCGCCACAACCGGTGATTCTGTCGCAACGTCCGAGGATTGTCCCCAATGAACCGGCGCGAGAACATCCAGCGTGACGTTGGGCGGATCCAAACAATCAAGAACGGGCTGGAGTCCAAAATCGAGGTTGTTCCAACCTTGGATATACCCGGCGATGATGAGGTTAAGACCCTCTGCCTTCTCGGTGAATCGCCCAGGAACTGGCATATTCAGCTTTCCGACGGCGATTCCACCCGGACCGTGATTCGTCTGCTGGAGCCAAGCTTCCACATAGGGGCGCTTTTTCTCCCCGTTCACGACAACAAAATCGGCCATGTTCAACGCGCGAATCTTCCGCTCTCGCAGGCGCTCCAGCTTGTCTAGAGGATATTCGTCGCCAAACTCATAGGCCAGTTCCAGCATCTTCGGAGCGAAGAAGTCGAAAACGTATCTAACCCCCTCAGTCTTTCGCAGATGATCGATCTGGTTCGAGTTGCAGAACACGACGGTGCAAGGACTCCGAACCTCAATGTACCGCGAGAGTTCGTTGGCCCGAACAATGGCGCTATGCGGAGGCATCGGCAGCGGAGTTCCCGGCAGCTGATGTCGGTTCGCCGTGCCAGCCAGCACGACAAGGTCGACCTCAAGTCCATGCTCGCGAAGGCCCTGTGCTATGGCCCAGGATCGAATACCCGGAGCTGCCACCGGCCTCGCCATGCCAGGAACGATATCGTTGGAGACTACGATCACCTGTGTCATAGGTCGTGATCTGATCCCAGTTTGCCCACCGTGACCAGGCCGATCATTTCTTCACGGCGGTTCGCATTCCACACCGTAGCCACGGCTTCCCGCACAGAGTGTCCGCCAGAAGCTTCAAGAATCTCCAGCCCCAGACCAGAAACATCGAACGGCGTCGACGTAAGATCTTCCACGACAACCAGCTTGCCTCCAGGCGCGATCTCACCCCAAGCGCAGCTGAGCGTCTCCGCGCGTTGCCCCTCGGCCCCGAGCTGACGATCGATCACGGCCACCGTTGCTCCTCGTGACCCCGAAACGTTGTTTACTATGAACGGCAGGCGCCGCTGGGCGTACAAGAGTGAATCATCACCTTCAGACCCAACCATGCTCACATTCATGATCCCGGGTTCCCCGAAACGTCCATGAATCTCATCGAGAGATGTCCAGATCCCTTTGAGAATCGATAACTCAAACAGCCGTTCGTCCCTGCTCATCTGCGCCTGCGGTTCGCTAGAGGAAGCTGCGGGTGCCGCCGGGTCGCCGACTCTGCATTGTCGCTTTGACAACTTCAACGCGGGCCTGGCACGCTGAAGCGATTCTTCGCTGGAGAAGTACACGAGATGGTCCGGGGCGAGGTGAGGAAGCAAGACCGACTCGAACAGAGTTAATAGGTCCTCGGCCCGCAGATCCGGCATGTGCACAGTCCAGTGCGCAGCCCAGTCATCCGGTGCCACGAATTCAAAGGGAAACGTCAATGTATCCAGAACAACGACCGATTCCGCATTCCTCAAGTGTGGCGTCACGGTTCGCTCAAGAGTATCGCCGTCATCTAGCCATAGACACGGGGCAGAACCGGGTTCTGGGTACCGAAACCCGCCGTAGACGACGAGGGCCGCAGGGTCAGCGGTCATCGGGAAGCCACCTGGCGAGGAGGCTCGCGAATCCTGCGCGCCGACGGAAAACTGGCCCAAGCGGAGACTCATCAAGTCGCCGGAGTAACCAAATCAGGTCGTTTTCCGCTTCGTCGTCGCCTGACGAAATCGCGGCGCTCGGGACCTGTCGGGGCCGCGTGGTCCGAAGGTGTTGCACTTCTAGCCGAAGAAGGTCATTCTCGCGGCTCAGTCTTCCAGCTTCAGTTGGTTCAAAGAAATCATCTTCACGCATGACGGTTAGACCATAGCCGTTTTCGCCTCTAGCTCCACCAGGCGGTCCCAATTCCGAATAGTACGGCCAACCAGCCTCTGATCTTCCACACCTTGCTGATCTCTTCTGCTCCTCGTGGCCTTGGGATCAAACACGCTGGGGTAATCCTCCTCCATGTCCCACCCCCATCGCCGATTTATGGATTGAGCGAGATTGAGGCCTCCTTGAAGCGAGGAATTGGAAACGCATAAAACATCATCCAGATTCTCCTCGGCGAAACGAATCAGAGCTTCGTTATTCACATTCCACATCCGGAGGGCAAGATCGGGCTCCTCCCAAAACACTGCATGGAGCTTTCGGGCACCAAAACCCTCAAACATCTGACTCGAATGGCGTCGATGCAGCGAGTAGGTGGTGTCAATGGGTGATCGATACACGAGGAGGGTCTTGGCGCCAGGCAGCAGGTGTTTCCAGGCCCCCAAAAACACACACACCCGAGGATCCTTGAACCCCCACATGGCATGATCGCGCCTCCTGCGGCGCACAAAATCGGCCATGACCAACCATTCGTCATCTGGGATCATTGGCAACAGGGGTTTGGCGAGTTTCCAGGAGGCACCGTTTGCCGCGAGAATCCGGTCGTGCGTCTGTACGACCTCGCGATCCTCAAAGTGACCATACGGATTCGAAGGCATCGACCCCAAGAGGTCATCTCCAATGAATAGGCCCCCTTCCGCGAGAATCTGGGTGGCGAAGGAAGTGCCGCTCCGATGAAATCCTGCAACGATGAGCTCTCGACTCATACCAACCCCTGCCTTTTTTGGATGCTGTCCAAGCTGCCGGAACCAAATCGGTAGTGCTCGCTCAGGTCATCCCAGAGAGGATGGTCCCAGGCAGGGTAACCAATCTCGTCTAGGTTTGACATCGAATCGAAGTGCTGGCGAGTCATGAACCTCCACGTGTGTGCTGGGCCTCCGTACATCCTGGAAAGGACAGCAATCTCTTCCTTGTATTGCTCGGCGAGCAAGGCCCAATACTCCTGCGGTATGGATGTCGACTCCCCTCGATGGACCCGGCGACTCGCACCCTTCCACGTGATAGCGCCTACGCCGAGGAATTGCCCCACGGCCTCAAGGACCCGTGCTGGGGTGATCGAAACGTCGTCCAGGTAGCCCAGGAATATCTGCTCCGGCGGAAAGTATTCGGACCATAGAGACAATGTTGCATGATAATCGCTCAGGGCTCGCGGTCGCCGTCCCTGCAGCTGAGCCCGGATCTCTTCGGAGCTCATTTGTGGGGCGTTAGAACGGACGGTCATCTGAACATTGGACCACGTTCGATCAATCGGATTCCGAATGAAATACAGAATCTTCAGCGATGGATTCGCAGCCGCGATGTCAGCCACTACGGCTCGGTCCAAAGAGGCATAATCAGGAGTAATCTCGCCTACAACGAGCCCCGGCCTCTCGGGGAAAAGCGACGCGTACCAACCGTGATTTGGATCACCAGACAAGAATCGCCTCATAAAGCGGAGGTCCTGACCAGAGTGATCCTCGATCAGACGCTTGCGGGCTTGTCGCAGCTGCCGTTCGCGCCGAGCGGCCCGATTCGACACCGCGCCTTCTGACATATCCCCATTGAGTAGTTCGTCAAAGTAATGCAGTTCTTTGATCGGTGGAACCCAAACCCCGTCCTGTTCGCGGAGCATTTGGTACAACCATGTGGTGCCACATTTCTGGGCACCGATGCAAAGGAAATCAGGAAAAGCCATACGTAACAAACTCCGTCGATTGTCGGGATTCTAGACCCTGCTCGTCCACTCAGAACGCCAACCTATCGGTTCCGTCGGTGAACAGCAATCAATGATCAGATGTGCCTTAGGTCAATCTCTCCAACTGAGCTAGACGTTCGCTGAGCTAGACATCACGGAAGGTTTGCCACAAGTGAGGCAACCGAGGAACGAGCGTCTCGCTCTTCGTGCCAGGACGGTCGTTTTGCCGATTCTGCGATACCGTCAGAAGCCGCATCCGGCTTTCCCGAATCCGGCTCTCCCGACTCCGGCTCGGGCTGCGGAGCGTCAAGACCAAAAACGTGCGGGACCAGCAAAGTCTGAAACTCCCGTACGTCGCGATTCGTTTGAAGCATCCAGCCCAACATATACGACGCCAGCTCAGGGCTGCTGACGGTCACCAGGTCGGAACGGACCAACGCTGATACAACCTTGCCGGCATCGACCTTACCAAGATCGGATTGGAAGGCTCTATCGATGTGCAGCACACAAAACGTATCTGCTGAAAGCAAGCCGACATGGGCCGGGTCGAAGAGGATCGTGGGAGCTTTCCCACGGGCAATCCGAGACCCAAGGCGTCGATCGTCGACGGCTTCCACGACAAAATCGGAGTCCGCCGAGGATGACCCTGTCCAACCAACGACAGATTCTGGGACGAGGACAGTCACCGCATAGCCGTGTGCGCGCAACCCTTGTGCGACTCCCCAGGCCGCCAAACCCTGCTCCGTCATCGGCTTGCCGAGACCTGGCACAGGAACGGGAGCAACGACAACAACACGATTCATCACTTCAGCTTACACAGCTGAACAGACCCCTCGACCGCCAGAAATTGGGGTCTCTACTCCCCTTGAGCGGTGATGGTCCAGGAGCAAGGAAAACTGCGTCCGCCACCTTTTCGGCATCCGTATGCGAATCGATCGCTGATGCGAGTCTAAGATCGGCCTTTCGATACTTGAGGCGATATGATCGATCGTTATACCTTGCCGGAGATGGCCCAGCTGTGGTCAGATCAACACAAACTGGAACTCTGGAAAGAGGTCGAGACGCTCGTCGTGGAAGCGTGGGCAGAACTTGGAGTGGCGCCAGTAGAAGCCGGACCTGCAATCCGGCGAGCGCCCGATGTCACGCCTGCACAGGTAGAAGAACGCGAACGAATCACCAACCACGACGTCGCCGCCTTTGTTGATGTGCTTTCCGCGTCGGTCGAAACGGGTGGAGAATGGGTGCACTATGGTCTGACTTCTTCGGACGTACTCGACACCGCCTCTGGCGTACGGCTCAAAGAGGCCGCAGACCTCTTGCTCGCCAAGGTTGAATCCTTGTTCACAGTGGTCAAGGCAAAGGCTCAGGAACACAGAGACACAGTGATGATCGGGCGAACCCACGGAATCTGGGCGGAGCCGACCACCTTCGGACTCAAGCTCGCCACGTGGGCTTTCGAACTCACTCGAGACCACGCTCGTCTGGTCGCAGCTCGCGACTCAGTTGCGGTTGGCAAGATTTCAGGGGCCGTCGGAACGTACGCCCATACCCCACCATCCGTCGAAGACTACGTGTGCGCTCGGCTGGGAATAGGGATTGAGCCAGCTTCGTCCCAGATAACCCACCGAGATCGCCACGCCGAGTTGCTGCAAGCTGTTGCGATCACCGGGGCGTCCATCGAACGATTCGCAACGGAAGTTCGTCACCTCCAACGCAGCGAGGTTGGAGAGGCGCGAGAAGCCTTCGGAAAAGGGCAGAAGGGTTCATCCGCCATGCCCCATAAACGGAACCCAATCATGTCTGAGCGAATGACGGGCATGGCCCGGGTTCTGCGTGGATACGCTCAAGTGGGACTTGAAAACATTGCGCTGTGGCACGAACGCGACATCAGCCATAGTTCGGCGGAACGGGTGGTGCTGCCCGACGCAACCGCCACCCTGGATTACATGCTGGGCAAGTTCACCAACCTTGTCGCCAACTTGGTTGTCGACAGAGACCGCATGCTCAAGAATCTGGAGGCCACGCGGGGCCTCGTGTTCAGCCAGGCCGTACTCCTACAACTCGTCGAGAACGGGATAACCCGCGACGATGCCTACCGAATTGTGCAAAGGAACGCCATGCGAGCCTGGGACGAGGGACTCCCACTTCGAGAACTTCTTGGCGCCGATCCTGAAGTCACCGCCTCCCCAGATGACCTCGACCGGGTCTTCTCACCCGAGTGGTTTCTACGAAACACATCGGTAGTTTTCGATCGACTCGAATCTCTCGAGATCTAGGGGTAGACCTCAGCGAGCAAGTCCGTGAACGAAACCGTTGGCACGAGAACCGCTGCACCGTTTTCGGTCCGATAATCGTCGACCAGCAGGTCGATCCTCTCAACGTCATCTCGGGAGACGTTACGGTGGCTCCAGACATCAGACGCAACCTCGTGCATCGTCCAGT
>Ga0265303_10002343_pt1 | contig 11704 bp, 12 predicted proteins | sample Helome_2_FD_192494 | JGI IMG/M metagenome (GOLD analysis project Ga0265303, IMG submission 192494) | Marine sediment microbial communities from subtidal zone of North Sea - Hel_20160317 (Illumina Assembly) | ecosystem: Environmental > Aquatic > Marine > Subtidal zone > Sediment ...
TCCGCAAGCGGGCGAGACGGTTTCGTGTTCGCTTCGCTCACTCCCTTTCCTCTTCCGTCTCCCCCTGGGGGAGAGACGCGAGCGGTAGCGAGCAGAGAGGGGGAGCTGGCTGGTGGCCCCGAGGCTCAAAGCTCAGCGACCATTCGGCGGTGATCAACGACCATTCCGAATTCGTTTGCAAGGTTGGATTCCAGCACCTCGGAGACGCTGAAGCCGAGGTGTTCGTAGAGACGCTCGGCGTCAGGGTTCTCGACGGACACGTCGAGTTCCGCCACCTTCTTGCCGCGCTGGCGTCCCTCCTCGAGGAACCGCTCGATGAGTTGGGTGCCGATGCCCTGCCCCTGGTGCGCAGGGTCGACGCCGAGGTGTGCGATGTACTGCACGTTCTTCTTCGGCGGGGGCATCACCCGCTCGATACGCAACCCGCGGCCGATGATCCCGGCGGCCGCAGTTCCATACGCCTTGAAGATCTGTGTTGCGACCACGGCAGCGGTCGAGAGGCCGCTGTTGCCAGAGTACGTCGCACCAATCCCTACGACTTTGCCGCCGGACTCGGCCACTGTGTGGTTGCGATAACCAAACGTCCCACGACCGTCGACGAACGCCGTGCCGAGGAAAGCCTGGGCGTCTCCCTTGGTCGCGTGGGCAAACACGTAGCTGAATGCGTCCGGACCCGAGCTGAAGATGAGGGGAATTGCCTGATCGACATCGGAAGGTGTCGCTGGTCGGAGCGTGACCGTCATGGGCGGAGAGCGTACCCACCCGACTGTCCCTGCGCCCTGTCCCGCCGGTGGATGTGTCGCCGGCTGCGGTCCTGGTGTCAGAAGAGCCGTGGTCTGAAGAGCTCGTCGTGGGTGCGGATGGCATACCTGTCCGTCATGCCTGCGACGTAGTCGATCACCTGGGTCAGTTCGTCTGCCTCGTCGTGGCGGTACGTCGCAGGCACGTCGTGCGGATGTTCGAGGTAGTAGGTGACGAGGTCCCTGACGATCTGTGTCGCCCGGAGCCGCTGGCTCTCGGCTTCTGGGCGCAGATACACGCGCTCGAACATGAATGAGCGAAGGGTGTGCATGGCCTCGAGCATCGAAGGCTCCATGGTTATCTCGTTCTGGTGGTTCGACTCGTCGATGACGGACTGCACCATCGTTGCCACCCACTCGCGTCCGGGATTCCCGAATGCAGCGACAACGTCACGAGGGAACGACGACTCGCTGAGCACGCCAGCGCGGAGTGCATCCTCGGCATCATGGGCCAGATACGCGATCCGGTCCGAGTACTTCACGATGTTCCCTTCGTGCGTGCCCGCACGCTCGCCCACCTTCCATGGGTGGGTCCGGATGCCTTCGAGCACCTCAACCGTCAGGTTCAACGGTTCGAGCACCTCGAAGATGCGCACGGACTGGTCCGAATGTCGCCATTCGCCGTCCACGAATTGGGACAGCGCCTCCTCACCGGTGTGGCCGAAGGGGGAGTGGCCGACGTCGTGCCCGAGACATACAGCCTCCGCCAACGCCACGTTGAGTGACAGCGCACGAGCAATGGCGCCGCCGATCTGGGTCACCTGCAGCGTGTGCGTCATCCTGGTGACGAAGTGGTCACCTTCGGGATTCATGAAGACCTGTGTCTTGTGCTTCAGGCGCCTCAGCGCCTTGCTGTGGAGAATGCGATCGTGATCCCGCTCATACGGCGTGCGCCAGTGATCCAAGGGTTCGGGGATTGCACGGCCGAGTGTGTCTGCCGATCTGGCTGCTCCGGGGGCGAGGGATTCCTCTTCTCGCTCCTCTGCAACCACCCGTGTGCGAAGGACAAACTCGTCCATTACTGCTCTGGCAGCGGCTCGGGTGGCTGGCTGGCCCCGGTGATCGCAATCATCCACTTGCTGATTGGCGACTTCGAGGGCTGGCCGGTGATGATCCTGCGCCTGATCGAGGCCGATGCCGCATCGATGAGCAGCACTGCAACAACGGTGAGGAGGAGTGCCGCGCCAGCCTTGGGCCAGTCATCCCTGAACCTGAGCCGTGCGACGATTTCGGCACCGATACCTCCGGCGCCGACAAGGCCGAGCACTGCCGAGGCGCGAACGTTGATCTCGAAACGGTACAACCAGTAGGCGACGATGTTCGGCATCGCCTGGGGAACAACTCCGAAACGCATCTGCTGCAATCTGGTCCCACCGGACGACTGGATCGCCTCGACTGGTCCGTCGTCAACTCCCTCGATGACCTCGGACGTGAGTTTGCCGAGCGTTCCGATGGAGTGAAGGCCGATTGCCATGGCACCCGTGAATGGCCCAAGACCGAACGGGACGATGAAGATGACGGCAAGGATGAGTTCAGGGAAGGCCCGGATGCCGCTGAGGATGGCCCGCGTCGGGCCGACCATCCACTTGGGAGCGATGTTCGATGCCGCCATGAACCCTGCGGGGAAGGAGAAGATGGCCCCGATCATCGTGCCGATCCATGCGACATAGATCGACTCGAGCAGCTTGGCCATCAGGCGGCCCATGTCCGAGAAGTCGGGTGGGAACATGCCGCTGATCAGCGCCCAGACCTGGCCAGGCGCTGCCCAGACCCTGTCGATCGAGACCTCAAGGCCCGCAACCGACCAGATGAACGGGATGAGAATGGCAAGCGTGATTGCCCACTTGATGATCTTGGGGCCACGAGGCTCCTTTGGCCTGGCTTCCACGGCGGTCGCCTCTGGTGCGAGGTCGGGGACCGTCATGCGATCCTCCTCCGCACATAGATCGACAGTGCCTCGATCAGCAGGACTGACACGAAGATCACGAGAACGATCGCCATGACCTGGTCCCATTGGAAGAACTGGCGCCGCTCGTCCAGGAGCCTGCCGATGCCGCCGGCACCGACGAATCCGATCACAACGGAAGCACGGATGTTCAACTCGAAGACGTACAGGGCGTAGGCGACAAAGTTCGGCAGGATCTGGGGGAAGGCGGCCCTGCGAATGACCTGGGAGTGTGTCGCACCTGCGGCCCTCGCTGCCTCGAGCGGGCCGAGATCGATCGCGTCCACGGTCTCGGACAGCAGCTTGGCCATGATCGCCAAGGAGAACATGATCATGGCGAGTGCTCCGGCGAACGGCTTGCCGAAACCGACAGCGGTTGCGAAGAACACGGCCCAGAACAGGTCAGGGACTGTGCGGATGACATTGAGGAAACTCTTCGACAGCCAGTACGCCGTGGGGTTCGGCGCGGTGGGTCGTGAGGCCATGAACGACAGCGGCGCTGCGATCGCACAACCGACCGTTGCCCCGACAATGGCGATCTGGAACGTTTCGAGCAACGCTCCACCCATGTTGAAGGTTGGCGGCTGACCTGGGCTCTTCGGCCACGTGAACTGGGGCGGCCAGAAGTCCCCGATGAAGTTGCCGATGTTGAGGATCTGCGTCCAGATCTCTGCGATGGAGAACCCGATCTCGTTCCACGCGAGCACCGTGACGAGGCCAACGGCGCCTACGGCGATCGGCGAGGTCTTGCCGAGCCAGAAGGACACGTTCGTAAACGCGCCCAGCACTGCAGTCGACACGGAAACGGCGATGAACAGCCCGATCGTGAGTTGCTGGATCTCGACCCCGCGGAGCGGCTTCAGTAGGCCAATCGCAATGGCGGTCATGAGCGCCAGATAGGCGCCTCCACCCCACGTCGCCGCCGAGATGAGGATGATGGACGGCTTCGTTCCTGGACTGTGGCGGTAGGTCACCCAGCCCGCGGCGAGGCCCAGGAGGGTGATGCACAGAGCAGCCTTGAGGGCCAGCCCGTTGTTGACGCCGATGCCTGGCTCGCGGCTGATCAAAACGAGGCTGAACAGTGAGAACGAGATTGCCCCGCTGACCACGAGGAGCGCGGCGTCGAGAGGCGACCGGGTGAGGTCAACCCAGTAGAAGAGCCCGAACGTGAGACCACCGATCAAGATGCCCCACAGCGGACCCGCTTCGCCCGCGAGTCCGACGAGTCCCGCGGCGAAGGCATACACCGCCAGGGGAAGGGCGACGTCACGTGCCGATCGTGGAGCGGGCGGCCGGACCTGAACGTCAGGTTCGGCGACGGTGGTCACTGTGCGGTTTCCTTCTTCATGTCATCGGGGGTGATGGCACGGCCGTAGATGTCACGGAAGATCTCATCGTCGACATCGGCGATGTTGCCGTCGTATACGAGCTCACCGTCACGAAGGCCGATGAGGCGCTGCCCGTACTGCCTGGCGAGGTCTAGGAAGTGAAGGTTGATGATCGTCGTGATACCGAGGTCCCTGTTGATCCGCTGAAGGTCTCGCATCACGATGTGGGATGTCACGGGGTCCAGTGAGGCAACGGGCTCATCTGCGAGAATGATCTTTGGTTCCTGGGCGAGGGCACGAGCAATACCTACCCGCTGTTGCTGGCCTCCTGAGAGGTCGGAGGCCCTGATGTAGGCCTTCTCCACGATGCCGACCCGTTCGAGCGACTCCATGGCGAGCTCTTTGTCGTGGGAAGGCCACAGGCCGACCATCGAGCGCCATCGCGAAACCTTCGACAGGCGGCCCATGAGCACATTGTTGAGGACCCTGGCACGGTTCACGAGGTTGAATGTTTGGAAGATCATGCCGACGTCGGATCGGATCTCGCGGATCTCCTTGTTTGATGCACCGACCACTTCGCGCCCACCAACGGTTACTGATCCGGTTACCGGGACCAGGCCGTTGATGGCACGAAGCAGTGTCGATTTTCCTGCCCCGGAGAGTCCAACGATGACGACCAGCTCACCTTGTTCGATGACGAGGTCGACGTTCCTGAGCGCGACCAGACCGCCTGGATAGGTGACGGACGCGTCGGTGAATTCAATGCGGGACATGGGTGTGTGATCGGGTGGGGAGGGAGCCGATGCCCCCTCCCCATAGTTCGATCAGTCTCCTTCGATGCCGAGCGCAGCTGCTGCTTCGCGCACGACGTCGAAGTCCGAGTCGGTTGCTGGGCGGATGCCGGTCCAGCCGTAGATCTCGTCGAAGAGGGCTACGCCTTCCTCGGTGTCCAGGAACTTCTCGGTCGCGTCGTACACGGCTTGACGGAGGTCTTCGGGCAGCTCGGTGCGAGCAACGACGACGTCGTTCGGAATCTCGTCGGTGATGTTGAACACGATCACCTTGCTGCCGACGTCCGGGCTGTCCTTGCGGATGTTCCGGCGTGCGTCGTCGAACGAGAGGCCGATGTCGAAGTCACCGTTGTACACGGCGCCCACAGTGTCGGTGTGCGAACCCAGGTACGAGTAGGTCACATCGTTCTCGATGTCGATGCCGAGGTTCAGGAGCTGAAGCGTCGGGAATACGGCACCCGAGGTGGATGTCGCACTCGTGAACGCGATGGTCTTCCCCTTGACGGCGTCAATGCTCGCCGTGCAGGTCAGGCCAGGATCAACGGCAGTGCCGTCTTCGAGCGTCTCTGGAACCTTGTTGCCATCGTCATCAAAGGCGACACCAACCTGGAGTGCCACGGCGTCGAAAGGCTCGACCGTAGCGGTCGCTCCGTCTGCGTTCTCTATGGCGCCTGCGACAGGCTCGTCCTCACAGATCGAGGCATCGTTCGTGAACCACTGTCCGTGGTAGGTACCCGATCCGAAGCGGACTGACTGGATCAACACCCCAAGCTGGTCCGGGTAGAGCGCCTCGGCCTGGACGTAACCGAACGGCCCGAATGCGCCGAGGTCTGCCTGACCGGCTCCCATTGCCACAACGAGGCCGTTGTAGTCCTGTGTGACTACGCCTTCGACCTCGATACCCAACTCTTCGGACAAGAAGTCCATGTATGGCTGGATCGAGTCGCCGAGCGTCTCAGCCTGCTCTGAGGGGATGAAGCCGTAGACGATCGTCTCAGGCCATGCGGCCGTCGGGTCTGCGGTCGTTGTTGTTGCTGCTGCAGTCGTCGTTGTCTCGTCGGTTCCTGCTGCTGTTGTAGTTGTTTCCTCGGCGCCTGAGGCAGCCGTCGTTGTCGTGTCCTCGGAATCGGTCGACGCGCATGCGGCGAGGACCAGAGCGAGGGCCAAGAGCAACGGGATGAGGATTCTTTTATGCATTCCTGTCTCCCTGATAGGTGGGACCAACGCGGCCTCCACGACCCAACTCTACCGCTATCCAGCGTGCCAGACCTAGTCAGCAGAACCGTTGGTCCACGAGCGCTTCGAATGTATCCCAGCCGTCGACATCGACCGCACCGCGTACAGGTGAGTTCCACGGCCGCACGAAGCGGCAGGTCGTGCGATCAGGGCGTTCGAGCACCAAAGCCTCGAGGTTGTGCGGGCCGTCGTCGAGGTACACGTCGCAGTCGACCCGCCACTTCTCGTAGGTGATGTGGACCTCTGTGGTTGGCAGTCTGTGTTCGCCGATCCACTCGAATGTCTCGGGTGCGGCCCACGCCGGTTTCGTGGTGATGATCACGATGTCATGGTTGATGGCAAGACGGTCGAGTGCTTCCTTCGCGCCGGGGAGCAGAGGGAGATGCCGGAACAGGCCTGGACCACCTTCGTTGCGCGCCCACACCCAGAAATCGTCCTCGGAGTCAAACGCACCGAGCGCGGTCATGGCGCTCCACGTGGTGACCATGTCCGGCGTGTAAGACGTGCCGAATTCAGCGTTGTATCGTGTGGTCCAACCCGTGTTGAAGTCTGCGACAACGCCGTCGAGGTCGATCCCGAGGCGCATCCGGCTCACTCGTTGGTCGTCTCTTGGATGATCTCGCCGCCGAGGATGTCGAGCATTGTGTCTGCAGGGTCGACCGCATCGTCAGATCCGGCTTCCACCAGGTCGTCCTTGTTCGGAGCTCGCTCGGGTTCTGCATCTATGACCGGGGCGGTCGAGTCTGCTGATCGGTAGGCGATCGCAACCGGCTGTCCGAGCTGTTCCGTCGCCACGGAGCAGATGGCATCCGTGAGCTCAGAATCGGCCTTCAGCTGTTCGAGGTGGAAGTGCATGTGGGCGGCGACCTCGAACACCACCGTGCCACGTTCCACGGAGGATGGCGTCGCCTCCCGCAGGAGTGCGTGGCGCCTCGGACCGACGTCCGTGCGGATTGTGGCAACAACCGCTGGCCATACCCGCTCGAAATCCGCGAGGGTGAACGTCGCCGCTTGGGTCTGGGTAGCAGCTGTTGCTGGAGGGGCATCCGGGAGGCGCTCTTCGACGCTCGGCTCAGGTCCACCGGCGTCCGTCGCCGGGTCGAGGCCATCGGTCTTCGGTTCGTCGGCGGGCTCGGCAATGTCTGTTGCCCGTTGTCCGGCCTCGGCTGTCTGAACGAAGGGTCGGTCCGGATCGAGGTCCTCTTCGGGTACGGCCGGCGGCGCGGCTGGCGGAGCTGCGGGGCCAGCCTTCTCGATGACCTTCACCTGTCGTTCGATCCGCGCGATCCGTGCAGAGAGTGCATCGACGTCCTCGACAACCTCGGGTTTTGTGAGGCGAAGGACCATGAGTTCCACAACGAGCCGTTCCTCCCTGCCCTCGCGGATGCGGAGCAGCGACTCCGACAACTCATCGATCGCCCTGAGTACTTCCCGCGACGAGATGGTCTGGGCCACCCGTTGCCACTCAGCAACCGTCTCACGTGCGGCGTCGACGATGTCATCGATGTTTGGTGCGTACTGGGCGAGGAATACGCCACGCATGTATGCAACCGCATCGGCAACGAAGCGGCGCAGGTCGGCTCCCTGACGTGATATCTCTGAGATCAAGATGAGGCCTGCTGCAGGATCAGCGGCAACGATGGTCTCGACAAGTCGTCGGTAGCTGTCCTTGTCGGCGAGACCAAGGGCTTGCTCCACGCCGGCCGTGGTGACGGAACCTGCCCCCAGAGCGGCCACTTGTTCGAGGAGGCTCATCGCATCCCTGACGGACCCGCCGGCGTGGGAGACCACGGCACCGAGCGCCGCGTGGTCGTAGGCGAACCCCTCCTTGTCGGAGATGGTTGCGAGGTAGTCGATCAGTGTCTCGGTGGCCACCGGGTGGAAGTCGAATCTCTGTGCCCTCGACCGAATGGTGTCGAGGAGCTTGTAGGGCTCGGTGGTTGCCAGCACGAACACGACATGCTCCGGCGGCTCCTCAAGTGTCTTGAGCAGCGCGTTGCCTGCGGCCCTCGACAGCATGTGAGCCTCATCGAGGATGTAGACCCGACGCGCACCTGCGGCGGCAGCAACGGTTCCCACGTTGACGCGGATCTCCCTGACATCCTCCACCTTGTTGTGGGATGCGGCATCGAGTTCGATCACATCGAGGGATGTGCCCTCGGTGATGCCTTCACACGACGGACAGATGTTGCACGGTTCGCCGTCTTCGGCGCGATTTGGACAGTTCAGCGATTTTGCGAGCAACCGGGCTGATGTCGTTTTGCCGGTACCGCGCGGGCCCGTGAAGAGGTAGGCGTGGGCAACCTTGCCCTCAACGACCTCCCTGGCGAGCGTTGTGGTGACATGGTCCTGGCCAATGACTTCGTCGAACCGTTGTGGCCGATACTTGCGGTAGAGCGCCTGATACTGCATCGCCCCTGACGGTAGCCGAGCTCGCTGCGCTCGAGTCGGTTGTCGTTTGTCTGATTCTGCCCCCCTGCATCGGAGCTTTCGCTCCGCCGCGTCACACCCGCAAGCGGGCGAGACGGTTTCGTGTTCGCTCACCCTTTCTCATGCAGAGAGGTGGATGTGGGATGGGGAGGCGTGAGCGCAGCGAGCGGAGAGGGCGAGGACGGCTGACCATCCGTCAACGATGCCAGGAAGCTCCTTGGCTCCATTGGCTGCCAAGCTCCTCAGCTCCCCAGCTCGAACCACTACCCTCCCGGTATGTCCCGAATGCCAAAAGACATGCGTCAGCTCATGCAGCAGGCGCAGCAGATGCAAGAACAGATGATGGCTGCCCAACAGGAGCTGTCCGAGAAGACCTACGAGGGAACTGCGGGCGGCGGAGTCGTCAAGGCTGTGGTGAAGGGGAGCGGCGAACTGGTGTCGGTCACCTTTGATCCCGAAGCCCTTGATCCTGACGACGCTGAGATGGCCGGTGACCTCGTGGTTGCCGCCGTCAACCAAGCGCTTGCCACGATGAGCGCAGACGCGGAGAACTCGATGGGTGGCGTCGCCGGAGGCATGGACCTCGGCGGAATGCTCGGCTGATGTTCGAACCCCCGGTTCAACGCCTCATCGATGAGTTCGCGCGCCTGCCTGGGATCGGGCAGAAGAGTGCCCAGCGCTTGGCGTTCCATCTCCTGAATGCGGAGAACGCAGACGCACAGCGCCTTGCCGATGCGATTGTCGACATGAAGGCGACCGTGCATCTGTGCACGAGATGCTTCAACGTGACCGCCGAGGACGAGTGCTCGATCTGCGTCGACCTACGACGTGACTCGACCGTCGTGTGCGTCGTTGAGCGTGCCCAGGACATCCCCGTCATCGAACGAACCCAGGAATTCCGGGGGCGCTATCACGTGCTGGGAGGGGCTATCTCACCGATCGCCGGCATCGGCCCAGAGACGCTGCGCATGAAGGAACTGGTCGCACGGGTCGAAACCGAGAACATCTCCGAAATCATCGCTGCGACCAACCCGACCGTCGAAGGCGACACAACGGCGCTGTATCTCGCCCGCCTGCTGAAGCCACTCGGGGTCACGGTATCCAGACTGGCTTCAGGTCTGCCGGTCGGTGGAGACATCGACTACGCGGATGAGATCACTTTGGGTCGTGCTCTCGCTGGCCGCAGGGAACTATGAGCCGCAGGTAGCGCGACCACGCCGACAAGGTCGTGGATGACGCAGGCGGGATCAGATTGGTGGTGAGTCGCCCTACAGGCCGTTGAATCCCATGCCGTTCTTGTTGGCCAGGGTTACGTGGGTCTTCCTGACCTCGTGTGACGTCTCGTACTGCGTGAATCTGAGCTTCCCAGCACGTCGCCTCAGACCACGGGACCGATGCGGAAACCGGAGGCGTATCTTGAAGCCCATCGCTGCCATCGTCTCTCGCCCCACGGTCACGGTCAAGCGGGCAAGGACAGCGCCACGGTCTGATCGTCAACGCACGCCTAGTGTCGTCCCGGTGAAGGTTGCCCTCATCGAGCCCTACTACGGCGGCTCCCACAAGGCCTGGGCTGACGGATACGTGCGAAGGTCTGCGAACAGCGTCGACCTCATCACGCACCCGGCCCGGTTCTGGAAGTGGCGGATGCATGGCGCCTTCCTCACGCTTGCCGAGGAGTTGGCCGGCCACATTGCCGAGAACGGGCCACCGGACGTGATCCTCGCCTCGTCCATGATGAACGTTGCAGCGTTCGCTGGGGCCGTGAGGCATGTCGCGCCAGGTGTTCCGATTGCCGTGTACTTCCACGAAAGCCAGTTCACCTACCCGCTTTCACCTGCGGACAAGAAGGATCTTGCGTATCCGATGAAGAACTGGACATCGGCGGCGGTTGCGGATCTCGTGATCTTCAATTCTGATTTCCACCGTGCGGTGTTTCGTGCGGAGGCCCATCGGTTTCTCAACGCGTTTCCCGAGGACAAGCACGTACACCGCATCGACGAAGTGCTCGATGCGGCCATGGTGCTCCCGGTTGGTATCGACCTTGCCGATCTCGTTGCTGGGAGTCGCTCGTCCACAGAGCCGCCTTTGATCCTGTGGAACCATCGCTGGGAGCATGACAAAGGCCCGGACGAGCTGCATGCGATCGTCACCGAACTCATCGGTCGCGGTGTGGATTTCCGAATGGCGATGTGTGGTGAAGTCTTCGTCTCTGTGCCGCCCGAGTACGGGGCTGTGGTCGAAACCCTGGGAGACAGGTTGGTCCACGAGGGGTGGGCTGAGCGGACCAGATACGAGGAGCTGCTGCTCGGATCGTCGGTCGTCCTATCGACCTCCCGCCAAGAGTTCTTCGGCATCGGTGTCGTCGAGGGCATTGCCGCCGGTGCGGTCCCCGTCCTGCCAAACCGTCTGGTATACCCAGAGCGCATCGATGACCTCGGCGGCGATCCGGCAGCGACGCTCTACGACACACCGGCGCTCGCTGCCGACCTCATCGAGATGGCCTTGCGCAGCGACTCGACCCCGATGCGAGAGGCGACCCTGCGCTACGACTGGTCGAACGTCGGACCGCGCTACGACGCTGTTCTTGGAGCGTTGCAACCTCAGCTTTGAGCCGTGAGGCTCGCGCACCATCCTTCTGCTCACCCAGCCCTGCTTGGGGGGACGGCTGGGCGACCCGAAGTCGGGAGGGCCAGTTCTTCAACCTCGGGTGGGTTCGGGCCTCACTCGTGCTTGTCGCCTCTGCCCATTACCTCAGTTGCGCCCTTGCCGAACAAGCCGCCACCTCGTGACAGCCCCTCCTCGATCTCGCCAGCGAGGTTGCCACGCTTGATGTAGTCGTAGGTGAACCAGATCAGCAGAACCGCCAGCCCGACACCGAGCCACAACGCCAACATGGAGAACCCGATGACGAGTGGCCCAAGGAACATCCACATCACGACAGATACGACGATCCGGGTTCGCTTCGACAGGGGCTGCATGTCCTTTCCCATAGGACCAGTGTCTCAGACGGACCACCAACGCACAATGGAAGCTCGGGAGCTGTGGAGCTTCGGGGCCTCCGGAACCCTCTTTGCCTCGACGCGGCCCGCCAGGAGGCGGGTGCTCCTCGCGTCTCTCCCGCAAGCGGGCGAGACGGTTCTGTGTTCGCTTCGCTTACTCCTTTCTTGGTCCGTC
>Ga0265303_10002344_pt1 | contig 11702 bp, 8 predicted proteins | sample Helome_2_FD_192494 | JGI IMG/M metagenome (GOLD analysis project Ga0265303, IMG submission 192494) | Marine sediment microbial communities from subtidal zone of North Sea - Hel_20160317 (Illumina Assembly) | ecosystem: Environmental > Aquatic > Marine > Subtidal zone > Sediment ...
TTCATTAATGCCTGTGAGTTTGACGCGGCTGGCGCATTACTGAATCATCTTTATGAAGATCTTGAGCCGAGAACCGTCGAGATTGGTAACGAGAACTTGGCGGCTATCGATCTGTCTGAGTATTTCAATTCTGGAAGTGATGTGTCGGACACAGGGTTCATCTTCGTACCGAGCAAATGTCGTCAGTCGGACACGGCATGCCGGTTGCATGTTTCCTTTCACGGATGCCGGCAAGGCGCCGAGTTTCTGGATAATCGATTTGCAGCGAGCGTAGGGCTAAATGAGTGGGCGGCTCAGAACCAGATAGTCGTTGTTTATCCGCAGATTGAATCCGACCTTATGAATCCACAGGGTTGTTGGGATTGGTGGGGTTATACGGGGTCACAATACGATCAGAAAAGCGGCAAACAAATCTCGGGAATTGACGCAATCATCACCGCGTTCGCGAAACAACAGTTGTACCGATTAGACGCCTCGCCTGCGGCGCCTGTCGACTGAGCATCTGTTGAGCAGGTCGGGTGTTCGAGCCGAAGAACGCGAATCATTCCAATACAGACGCGGGCTACCTACTCAACAGATTCCTTTGATCAGAAACTGAACCCAACCTCGATGCCAACTCGGCGGCGCGCATTCGGATGATCGAAGGAGCCGCCAAATTCCGGCGCTGGAATTACTTCTTCCAGGTATTTTTCGTCGGTAAGGTTTGAAGCAAATGCGGTGACTGACCACTTTTCTCCCTGCAGGCCGGTACGGAGATTGACTGTTGCATAGGCATCGCGTCGGGCGACGGAGTATTCAGCGATACCCAGTGCGCCGGCGCCTGCGCCAAAGCCCAGCTCAAACAATGGCATAAAAATCGTTGGGCGTTGACCTTCCTGCACAGTGTGGAACCAGGTCTCGCCGATAAATTGCGCATCGACGCGGGCGAAAAAATTCAGCTCGCTTGATATTGGATAGTCAAAATCCCCACCGATATTGAAAGTGTACTCAGGCGTATAGGGCGATTCATTGCCAACCGTGTCGGGACGTGAACTGTTCTTTTTGATCTCACTGTCAGTAAAGTTTGCGCCCGCATAAAACCGAAAATTGTCAGTAGCGTAGTAGCTGGCGTCCAATTCGACGCCAGTGATCTCAACTTCATCCATATTCGAGACCACTCGCAGCAGCCCAAACGTCCCAACAAAAAACTCGAAAAACTGCATATCGTCGACTTCGGTATAGTAAGCCGCGCCGTTTAGCAGAAATCTACCATCGAGAAAACTCGACTTGAAGCCCAGTTCAAATGCGCTGGAAGTTTCCTCGTCATAATCATCGGTGATCACAGGCAGCGGCACGCCCAAATCGTCGGCGAAAAAGATGCCAAGTGGGTTTCCGCCATTGATGAACCCGTTGATGAAAATATCGACGGTTGCTTGACTGCCCGAGTTGTTGAATCCCCCCGCCTTGAAACCGACGCCCCAGCTGCCGAACAGTGTCATGTTGTCGCTGGCGTCCCAACTCAGTGATACTTTGGGCTGCACTTCCGAAAAGCTCTCATTCTTATCCGGAATCACACCGGTCGGATTGATCAGGCTACTGAGACCCGGGTTCAACGGATCGTCCAGGATACCGTCGAAATTCAGATCAATCACCTGCTGAGTGACATTAGTGGGCACCAGGCTGGATACGTCCCGATCCTCATCGTCATAACGCAGCGCGAACGCGAATTCTGTTTTGTCGCTGATGTCGTATTGAATCTGCCCGAAAACAGAAAGGACCTGGGTGTCAAACTGATCGTGTGTCAATGATGCGGTGCTGTTTGGGCCGCCTACCTGCAGCAATCCCCGGATCGGAGGAGCGCCACTGTCGGCGTTGAGTGAGACACCAACCTCACGGTCAATATCCAGAAAATAGACGCCGGCCATCCAGCGTAGTCTCTGGTCATCCGCCGACGCGAGGCGAAGTTCGAAACTCACGTCTTCCTGATTTCGGACCTGCTCCTGAAGACCGTCACAGGTCGTCGGTGTGTATGCGCCCAGAAACGAACCATCCGGATCGAAGATGACCCCGTTCGGTGTCGCGCCGATGAATTGGGGCGCCAGCAAATTAATTTGACCACTCAGAGCCGTGACCGATTGCTGACAGACCGGATCATTGGCATAGAATCCGAAAGCTGCCGAAGTGCCGTCGGACATAAGGTCATTTTCGTTATTGCTGTAGAGCGCCCAACCCGTCAATGTTGAGCCCCCGGCCATGTCGTAGTCAAACCTGCTGGAAAATTCAAACACCTCCTGATCGTTGTCGGAAACCGCGTTGGCCTGGAACAGGAAATCGAAATCGTTGACATTCTGGTAGGCCTCCGGCGGACCGCCGGCGGCGAAAATAGGCAGATGAAAAACCGAATTGAAAGTAATACTCGATGCGTCGACCTCGCCATAACGAAATTTCGTATCAAAACTCAGAGACTCATTCGCATCCCATACCAGACGTCCATCGATATTGAAACTCTCAAACGCATCGACAATGGGAGCGCCATTCTGAAAGCTGTTTCTATAGAATCCGTCTGATTCGCGATAGTCCGCTGACAGGTCGAAATAAAGTTCATTTTGAATCAACGGCCCGGAGATGGACGCCAAACCGCTAAAAGTATCGTCTTCGGCAAAACTTACTCTGCCGTTGAACTTGGATTCATTACCGGGTTTCTTAGTGGTGACGATGATCGCACCCGCTGCAGCGCTTCGGCCATAGATTGCACCCTGTGGCCCTTTGAAAACTTCGACCTGTTTCAAATTCGTATATTCGCGGTTAAACGCCGCCGGGTTGGTGTAAAGAATGCCATCGACCAAAAACGCAAAACTGGTCTCTGCATCGCGAGCACCATTGATACCGCGGATATTGACCTGCGTATCGCCTACTTCGGCCGCATTGACCATGCTTACCCCCGGTGTCAGGGCGATGAAATCTTCCGCCCGCCGAACGCCCGCGCTCTCGAGCACACCGGTCGTCAATGCGGTCACGGTGCCTGGAACATCCCGCAGACTTTCAGACCTGCGCCGGGCAGTGACAGTAATTTCTTCAAGTGCGAACTGGCTGTCAGCTTGTCTTTGCTGCGCCTCCGCGACCTGCGGCGACAATATTGCTGTCGCAGTCAGCGTGAGCAATGCCATACCGATTGTTGCGAAAAAATAATGTCTCATTGTTCTATCCCCCTTGATGTTTGCTATGAAAAGCCCGCCGCGCTGCCATCACATGCGAATGCATCACGGACTCCGCCCAATTGGCATCGCCGGCCTCGACGGCTTCGACTATTTCCAGGTGATGATGCGCGCTGCGGTTCAGGGCATCGTCATCGTAGTCGCGAAACGTCTGCAAAACTAAAGGTGCGCTTGAAATCGTGGCTAGAGTCGCTTGCAGACTAGCGCTTGCCGCCGCCTGCAATAGTCGGCGATGAAACTGGCTATTGAGGTCGGCGATTCGTTCGAGATATCCGGGCGAACGTTCGGACGCTGCCCGGCACTGGTCTTCGGCCAGTCGGCGCAATTGACCCACATCCTCGTTGCTTGCTTTGTGAGCAGCCAGACGGGCGCCGTAACCCTCCAGCATCGCCCGTAATTCAAAAATGTCCTCGGCGTCCTGATCGCTCCAGGTAGTGACCACAGCACCCTGGTGCGGCACAAATCGCAATAGTCCCTCCGCCTCAAGGCGGCGCAAAGCCTCCCTAACTGGCGTTCGACTGACGCCCGCGGACGCAGCAACTTCCTGCTCCGTGACCCGGGCGCCTGGAGGGTGTACACCCTCAATGATGCCAGCACGTAATGTGTTATATGCCAGCTGGGCCGCCTTCATGGATTCATTGACCGTACCGCCAAGATCGAACGGGCTCGTGCTGTAACGAAAGGTTGCCACTGAATTGTATACAACTTACGTATCCCGTTAAGCAATTATTGTATTTTATGAAGGAAATAGAGCATGATTGTATACTATCAGTCGCCCAATAAACCACCTCCTGGAAGCAAGAAGGACAATATGGACTGTCGACCAGAAGCTAAAGGACCATTGACAGACATCAGGTTGATCGAACTCGGTCAGCTTATTGCGGGCCCATTCTGTGGGCAGTTGATGGCCGATATGGGTGCCGATGTCATCAAAGTCGAGCCGCCTGGTACCGGTGACCCGATGCGTGTGTGGGGACGCGGAGACTACCCTCTTTGGTGGACAGTTTGTGCCCGTAACAAACGATGTGTCACAGCCAACCTTCGTGAGCCAGAGGGTCAGGAATTGGCTCGTAAGCTGATTGCACAGGCGGATATGGTGCTGGAGAACTTCAGGCCCGGAACGCTGGAGCGCTGGGGTCTCAGTTATGAGGAATTGTCGGCGATTAATCCCGGCTTGATCATGATCCGGGTTTCCGGTTACGGACAATCCGGTCCTTATGCGTCCCGCGCCGGCTACGCGTCTATCGGCGAGGCGATGGGAGGTATGCGTTACCTGTGTGGTGAACCCGACCGGCAACCAAGTCGCGCGGGTTTGTCAATCGGTGATTCGCTTGCAGCGACGTACGCGTGTATGGGGGCACTAGCTGCATTGCATCATCGCGACAAGACGGGCGAGGGGCAAGTGATCGACGCGTCGATATTCGAGTCGGTACTCAGCGTGATGGAGGCGACAATTCCCGAGTACACGGTCAGCAACTATGTTCGTGAACGCTCGGGCGCGACGTTGCCGAACGTTGCGCCGTCGAATATTTATTCCTGCAATGACGGGATATTTTTGATTGCCGCAAATCAGGATACGGTATTCCGTCGTCTGTGTGCGGTGATGGGCCGACCTGAACTGGCGGAAGACGAACGCTTTAGCACACACACGGCGCGTGGCGTGAATATGCAGGAACTGGACAACCTCATTACCGAATGGACGACGACAAAGACAGTCGGTGAGGTGGATCAGCTGATGCAAGAGGCAGGTGTGCCAGCTGGCAGAATCTATCGTGCTCCGGAAATGCTCAACGACCCGCAGTTTGAGGCACGTAATGCAATCATTCATACGCCGACAGACGAGTGGCCGGACCTTAAAATGCAAAATGTGTTTCCTAAAATGTCCAAGACCCAGGGCGAAGTTCGCTGGACGGGCGTGCCGACATTGGGCGCACACAATGAGAACGTATATGGCGAGTTGCTGGGGCTAAGCGGTCAAGAGCTCGCGGAATTGAAGGAAAAGTCGATTATCTAGGGGGACACGTATGACGTTTCGTTTGGGAGTTGATGTCGGTGGTACGTTTACAGACCTGTTATTGGTCAACGAAGCTTCGGGACAGACGTATATGGCAAAGGTGCTATCTACGCCGGAAGATTCGTCAATCGGCGTGCTAAATGGCATTAATCGAATTTGCGATCAGTCTGATGTTGACGCCAAGAAGGTTAATCAGGTCATGCACGGAACGACCGTTGCGACCAATGCCGTTCTGACGCGCAAAGGGGCTAAAGTCGGGCTGATAACCACGAAGGGCTATCGGCAGGTGCTGCAAGTGGCACGTTCATTCTGCCCAGGAGGGCTCGGTGGCTGGGTTAGCTACATGAAAGCTCCGTTGCTGGCGCCACTGGAGCTAACAATCGAGGCCGATGAACGAATGGATGCCGAGGGCAACGTCGTCAAACCGCTGGATGTCGACGCAATGCGTCGCGATGCCAGGGCGCTGGCAGAAACAGGCGAAGTGGAAGCTCTGACAATATGTTTGCTGAATTCTTACGTCAACGGCGAGCATGAGGAGCGCGTGCGCGACGTTGCACAGGAAGTATTCGGCGATATACCTATCTCGATCAGCAGTGCCGTCGTTCCCGAGATGCAGGAGTACGAGCGCACCGAAACAACGGTGGTAAATTCCTACGTGCGACCGCAGGTTTCCAAGTACGTGCAGAACCTGCAGACTTCGCTCGAAGACCGTCTCGGCGATGATGTCAATCTAGCGATATTGCGTTCGGACGGCGGACTTGCATCGTCACGCGCATCGAGCGAATCGCCGGTCAATATGCTGCTGTCCGGACCGGCCGGTGGTGTAGCGGGTGCCATGTATTTTTGCAGTCGCGGCGGTTTTGAAGACATTCTGACATTCGATATGGGCGGTACGTCAACAGATGTTGCCCTTATTCAGAACGGTCAAGCACGAGTTCGGCGCGAAACACGTGTCAGCGACATGACAGTACGTGCACCGTCGGTCGACGTTCGTACGATCGGCGCCGGTGGCGGTTCCATCGCCTTTAGTCCGGAATTAACAAAGGCTCTGCGCGTCGGGCCGGACTCTGCCGGCGCAGACCCTGGTCCCGCTGCGTACATGAAAGGTGGTGAGAAGCCGACCGTCTGTGACGCCAATGTCGTACTTGGTTATTTGCCATCGGACGTCAAATTGGGCGGTGCGATGAACATCAATCGGGATGCTGCCGTCACGGCAGTACAGACGCTCGCGGATGCTATGGGCATTGATCTGATGACCGCCGCCGAAGGCATTATCAAGATCGTCAATGAATCGATGCTTGGTGCGTTGCGACTCGTGTCGGTCGAGCAAGGCTACGATCCTCGGGACTTTGCGCTCGTCGGATTCGGCGGCGCCGGCCCGTTACACGCGAATTCCCTGGGCGTCTTGAGTGGATCGTGGCCGGTCATTGTGCCACCGGGTCCCGGTGTTCTGTGCGCCTACGGTGATGCGACGACGCGAATTCAGGACGAGGCTTCGCAGACGTATGTAGCTCGTATTGATGAGCTTGAAACCGCAGAGTTGATCGGCCAGCTTGAAACTTTGCGCGCGCGCGCGAGTGAGTCGTTCGAGGCAGACGGCATTCCAGCCGACCAGCAAGAAGTAAATTATCAGGCAGATATTCGTTATTCAGGCCAGGCATTCCAGCTGTCGCTGGGAGTTACGACAGATGAATTGAACAGAAAGGGCCTTGCCGTACTAACCGATGAGTTCGATCGTCAACACGAACAGCTATTTACGTTTGCGCACGGCAAGGATCACGAGATTGTGATGATTCGCGCTATCGTCAAGGCGACGAGCAGTCTCACAGCGGACCTCAAAGAGGTCAGCGACAAAAAGACCAGGCTTGAGGACGCGATGTTTCACGACACCAGGTTCTACTATGAAAAAGAGTGGCACGAAGCCGTTATCTACGATCGCGGCAAGCTTGGCGTAGGAACTGTCGTTACCGGACCGGCGATCGTCGTCGAGATGGACTCGACGACTTTGGTTTTGCCCGGGCACGCTGCCGCTGTAGACGAAGTGGGCAATCTTCTGATCAACCCGACTTAAGCGAGGCGTTTGAGGTGACTGCTAACATTATTGAAACAAACTCCATGCCGTTCAAAACTGTTGACGTCGATACAGTTACGGTGGATATCATCGAAAACGCCCTACGAAACGTACGCGTCGAAATGGACGCTGTTCTCTTTCGTACAGCGATGAGCCCAGGGATCCGCGAGCAAGGTGACTGCTTCCCTATGGTGGCGAATCGCGACGGCAAGATGGTTGTCGGCCAATTCGGCTCGTTCATTCGCGGTTTCATGGATGCCTACGACGGCGAGATCGAAGAAGGCGACATCATTCTGACGAATGATCCGTATATGTGTAATGCGGCAGTGTCGCACTTACCCGACTGGATTGTACTCGTGCCGATATTCAAAGACGGCCGTCACATGGCCTGGTCCGCGATGTTTGGCCACATGTCCGATAACGGTGGCATGGTGCCGGGATCCATTCCGATCAGTGCCGAAACGATTTTCCAGGAAGGAATTCGTATTCCGCCGACCAAACTTTATAAGCAAGGCGAGCTGCAGAGTGACGTGCTCGAGTTGATCCTGCACAACGTGCGTACGACCGAGTGGAACCGCTTCGACCTCAATGCACTGGTCGCGGCATGCCGTACGGCGGGCAAGCGCTGCGTCGAGATAGCCGAACGATTCGGCGATGACACATTCTACACAACCATGCAGATCATGCTTGATCGTAATCTGGAAGCAATGCGTGCAATCATACAAATGATCGTTCCGGAGGAGCCGCAGTACTTCGAGGATTATGTCTGCGATGACGGCGTTGGCAAGGGGCCATACAAGATAGCGTGCAAACTTTGGCGCGAAGGCGATGTCGCGATCTTCGACTTCGCAGGTACCGATCCACAGGCCAAGAGCTCGATCAATTTCTATCTCAGCGAAGATATGTTCAAGATGTTTTTCGGTTCATTCACAATCAATCTGTTCGATCCACATATTCTCTTTAATGATGGATTCTACGAACTGGTCGATGTGCGTATTCCAGAGGGCAGCTTGTTGAAACCGAATTTTCCCGCAGCACTCTCTGGTCGAACGCATGCGCTGGGCCGAATATTTGATGTTATGGGTGGCGTGTTGGGTCAGGGCGCACCGGATGCGATGAATGCAGCTGGCTTTTCTGACAGCCCGCACTTGTTCTTCTCCGGTTACGACAAGAAAGGCGAGTGGTTCCAGTTGTTCCAAATAGGTTTTGGCGGTATTCCTGGCCGGCCGGTTGGTGACGGTCCGGACGGGCACTCGTTGTGGCCGGGGTTTACCAACGTACCGAACGAATTCATCGAGGCCTACTTTCCGCTACGTATCGTCAAGTACGAGCCGATCGCCGACTCGGGTGGCGCCGGATTGCACCGCGGTGGTAATGGCCTCTCCGTAGCTTACGAATTCCTGGTTGACGGCCAGGTTGGTATTCACGATGAACGCTGGCTGACCTATCCGTGGGGTGTTCGCGGTGGCGATCCTGGAATGCGCTCAACCAAGCGTCTGGTGCGTGCTGATGGTAATGAGGAGTGGTTACCGGCGAAGTGCGACGGAATCGATGTGAAAGAGGGCGATGTCCTGTATTTCAACACATGGGGCGGCGGCGGCTGGGGCGACCCAATGGACCGCGACCCAGACCTTGTCAGGGTCGACGTTTGCCGTGGCCTTGTGTCACGTGATGGCGCAAAGCGTTACGGCGTCGTTATCAACGACAATGGAGCGGTTGATCAGTCGGCCACGGATATACTCAGGAAGAAAATGCAAGAGGATCGTGGTGAGCATGGGTTATTTAGTTTTGGTGGTACGATTGAAGAAATAAAATCACGCGCCCTGGAGGAAACCCATTTGCCGCCACCCGTGACGCCGACATTTTCGAGCCAGGCTTGAGCCATGCCGACCGTAATCGCAGGTAAACGATGTGACCCAGGACCTGTCCGCGAATTATAAGAAGGTGTACGACAATAGACTCGGCTTCGGACAACGTCCTGCGCTGATCCTGGTCGACTTTGTGCAAGCGTACTTCGATGACAATTGCGCGCTGTACGCGGGCGTCGAAGATGAGCTGGCGTCGGCATTGCGAGTGCGCGAAGCCGCGCGAGCGGCGGGCATCCCGGTTATCTATTCCAAGGTTGTCTATGAAGAAGACGGGTCTGATGGAGGTGTATTCTTCAGGAAAGCGCCTGTTCTGAAGAATTTTGTCATCGGCAATCCGATGGGCGGCTGGCCATCAGGGTTGCAGCCGGCGAACGATGAGTTGGTAATTTCGAAACAGTATCCAAGCGCCTTTTTCGGTACTGCGCTTGCGGCAACCTTGGCGGCCAGCGACGTCGATACCCTGATCATCACTGGTGTTACGACCAGTGGCTGTATTCGCGCAACCTGCGTGGATACGATGTGCTATGGCTTTATTCCAATCGTGGTTGCAGACGCATGCGGTGACCGGCATGCGGCGCCACATGAAGCTAATCTTTTCGATATGAACGCAAAGTATGCCGATGTTGTGAGTGAAGCGGAGGTACTTGACTATCTGCAGCAACTCGGAAAAGCCTGATGGACTACGAGTCATGAACGTACGGAAAGTGAATATCGTCGAAGTCGGCCCGCGAGATGGTCTGCAGAGTGAACCCGAAATCCTGTCGACACCAAGTAAGGTTGAGTTCATCAGTCGCGCAATCGATGCCGGTATCAAACGGCTCGAGGTCGCCAGTTTTGTGCACCCGAAAAAAGTACCGCAAATGGCGGATGCCGAAGCGCTACTCGCGAAGCTGCCTTTGCGTGAAGATGTGTCCTACATCGGACTTGTCATGAACGAACGCGGCTTGGATCGCGCGCTGACGACGCCGGTACACGAAATCGGTATGGTCGTCGTCGCAACAGACACCTACAACAAACGGAATCAGGGCGTGCCGACTGGCGAGTCAATTAGCGCATGGCTAAAGATCGCGGCGCGCGCCAAAGCGAACGGCAAGATTGCGAACGTCATGATTTCGTCTGCGTTCGGTTGTCCCTTCGAGGGTGAGGTATCACCCGGTCGTATCGTTGAAATTGCAAAGAGAGTCATGGACGCGGAACCCGCGGAACTCGGTATTGCCGATAGTATCGGCGTTGCCGTTCCAAATCAGGTAACGGAATTACTGGGAATGTTGCAGGAGGCGTTGGGCGCGGTTCCGTTACGCTGCCACCTTCATAATACCCGTAATACCGGGCTTGCGAATGCACAGGCAGCGATCGATGCTGGCGCTATATCAATTGACGCGAGTATCGGCGGCATCGGTGGCTGCCCGTTTGCACCGGCGGCCACCGGTAATATTCCAACCGACGATTTGTTGTATATGTTGAACCGGTCCGGAATCGATACCGGCATATCGCTGGATAAGATAATCGTGGCCAGCAAGTGGTTGGAACGGGAGCTCGGTCGCGGTGTCCCGGCGATGCTGCCAAAAGCTGGCATCTTTCCAAATGTTGTAGCAGGTACTGGTTAACCGGCGCGCACGTCGTCGGCCGGTGCTTGTCGCGATACCATCAACAAGAAAATCGTGGAGTCTCGATGACTGTTCTGAACAGCGTCCACCACATTAATTTTGTCGTGGCTGATATTGATGCGGCGGTTGAGTCCTACCAGGATATGCTGGGCCTTGGCCCGTTCGAATACGAGGATCTTCCGGGACGCAGCGTCACCACTGCGCGGGCTTTGATTGGGGACGTGTGGTTAGTGCTTGTATCGCCGCAGAGCCAGGACTCCGTTGCTGGCCGCTATCTCAGGGATCACGGTGAGGGTTTTTTTCTGATGTCCTTTGGTGTCGACAATCTGGATCAGGCAGTAGCCGAACTTGCGCAGCGCGGCACTCTGCCCTCAGACGGCAAAACGCGTTCAGGCATTCTCGGCTGGCGCGTGGCCGATCTTGAGACGGAAGATCGCCTTGGCGTCAGATTTCATCTGACGCAAGCAGACTGAAGGTAGAAATCTCTGTATCTGCGACTATCGCGTGAGAGCGCTCTGCTGAGCGATGCGGGCGCATAAGTGCGATTCCAATTTCACACGACCGCGCGTTTCCCGATCAATTAGCACATCCTGCAGCTGCAGTGCCAGAAGTGTGTGCCACGTCCCAGATTATGTCTGCTCGATTATTCTATGCTGCCATTTAATACGGCAGCGGCACGTGACTCGGTTCGGCGCCGGGAAGCCTGGATCTCGTCCACCTTGAGTTGGCTTCGCCGGTCTTATGAGCGCGTGCACTTTGATCAACAGGTGATTCCATGCGAAACGCTTTAATACTCTTACTTTCAGTCCTGGTGTGCGGTACTGCGGCTTCCGATACGGCTGACTTCGAACAGAGCTCAACTATGTCGCCGACGTCGCAGCGTGGGCTGCAGATTGAAATTCAGTCACCAGCGGCCGATTTTTCCGCGGTCGAGGGTGAAACGACCGT